>ERZ1370068.7701-contig-6602_pt1 | contig 42317 bp, 80 predicted proteins | sample MGYA00561227_ERZ1370068 | MGnify/ENA primary metagenome ERZ1370068 (study PRJEB38410, sample SAMEA6850437) | metagenome | study: Metagenomic assessment of the ecological functions of the soil: analysis of the soil microbiota associated with the... | reverse complement strand
GTAGTACTTCGTTCAGTTACGTATTGCTCCTACTCGGCGGCCCCTGCCGTAACGAATGAAGACTGCCGGAGGATTTGCCAGGGCGCAGGGACCTCGGAGCCCCCAAAAATGGCGGCAGCGACGTGCCCGGCCCGGTCACCAGTTGACCTGCCGCAGCGTGGCGATGACCTCTTCAGGCTTGTGAGGCTTCCCCATTGCCGTCCGGCAGTGGCCAAAACGGCCAATACCTCAACTCGGATCACATTGCCCGTCGCCACCTCTCAACGCCATGCTTCACCTATGATCCAAGGCGTGCGGGGATGCGTCATCCCTTGAGGAGCTTTGTTTTCCCACTCAGGCATCTTGGAAGACCACCATCACGCGGCGCTCTGGAGAGGGAGCCCTTCGCCATCGATTGATCCACGCTGGCGTCGCAATCACACACCCACAATCACGTGAACCACTTTTGCTGGCCAATCCGAACGTCAAGCGGAGTGGAGCCGAAAAAATCTCCATCGATTTGAGTAGGGCGGCGCTGCGGAGTGCACCTGGGATGGTCACGCGCTCGCAAAGGGATCATACGAACGCCCCTGTGATTGTCCAACCTGCCACGCGCCAAGGCCAAAAGCTGAAATGCATGATCAAGGCGGCTTTGAGCATGGAAGAGGACAGCGCAAAGGCCGCCATCAGGAGACGGTTGTTTGCGGAGTTAAGACGAAAGCGACCTCCATAGTATCGGGAGTTTGATCACAATCACCCAACCCGCCTGATGGCACACGTTGTCAATTGCTACGTCAAGCTCATCCAGAGGATGGAAAAGGGCCTTGAGTACGGGTTGCGTGTAAGGCGGCCTACCACCGAACCGGCGCCGCATGCGACGATCCACAACCTGCAGTTACGCGTCCGTCCAAGCCTGCGCTCGCCATCGGCAAGCAAGGGTTCACCGCTGGCGAGGATCCTCCTTGAATTGGAACAATGCGCCCCCTCGACAAGCATCCGGGCGATTTCTCGGAGGAGTTGGCAATGATGCCGGTTTCATGCGCGAGGATGTTGCCAGTTCCAGTGGGAACGATTGCCGACCGGAACATCGGTCCCCTGCGCCCCTGCTGCAACCCGTCGGATCGTGCCATCGCTTGCTCCGGCTGCAGCCCGGCAGCATCGAATAGGCGGCTTTGACGGGCTTCCCGTGCGCAGCGTCGCGCATCCGGGCCACTTTGTGGGGCGAGCTGTATCCACAGTCGCACCGCCAGCTTCGAGCAGCTGGAAACGACTGCTCTGACGAGAGTGCTTCCCTCAATGCCAGCGATGGGATCCACCACCATCAAGAAGCGCTTTTGCGCATCGCTTCACTCAGAGCGGCTGGTTCGGGCGGGGAGCGCCGTGACGAGCAGGAGGTCCCTCGAGACGCCGTTTCACATTTATCGGGATATGGTTGGTCGTTCTGTGGCACGCTACTCAGCCCCAGAGCACCTTGCCGTCAGCGGGTAAGCTTATCGACCAATTCCTCTGGCAACTGGACCCAAGTTTCGCACCCAGATAGGGCGGCCGCCTTTGCCAGGCACCCTTGTCCGGGATCCGAGAACGCTCAGCCGCCACCACCAGCATCAGCCGCTCGGGCAAGTTTCTCTTGCAGGCAGCTAAGCGATAGCGCGTGTTTGGTCGGGCAATGTAACCGTGAATTTAGCGCCGCCACGCGATGATTGCCCGATCTCGAGCTTGCCGCGATGCAACTCGACGGCTTGCCGCACTATCGCCAGGCCCAGCCCAGCACCGTCACTCGACTCCGCGACCTTTCTTGAACGGTTGGACCAACTCCGAACTAGCTTCGCCAACTAGCCCTGGCCCATTGTCCTCCACCAGAATTGATCCTGCGGGACCTACCGTAATTTGTACCTCTGTTCCTGGTGGCGTGTGCCGCACAGCGTTCTCGACAAGATTGCGAAGCGCCTCTCCGGATTGCGCTGGCATCGCCGGCAGAACTGGGCGAGGCTCGCACACCCTGAGCACCAGTCGATGCTGGGTTTGCGCCGCCCAATCTTGAAATCGATCGACCACTTCGCTGGCGACCAGACCCATGTCGAGGTCGGTAACCTCAATCGTCTCCGCGCTTTCCAGGCGCGCGAGCGCCAGCAAGTGGTCGACCGACTCGCTCATGGAACGCACGTCTTCGCTCGAGGCGGCGTACGCGCGGGTCATCGATGCGACCCAGCTCCAGCATGATGACGGCGGGGGTGTGCGCAGCTCATGCGCGGCCCTGGCGATGAACAATCTCTGAGACTTGACGAGTTCACCAACCCGGTCGAGCAACCCGTTGATGGCCGTCACAAGGCTCGCGGCCTCGCGTGGCATTTGCGAAACGTCGAGGCGACTGGACTTATCCAGCGGGGAAATCGTCTCGGCCTGCGCGGCGGCGCGCACAAGCGCACTGAGAGACCGTCGCACCGAGAGCGTCGCCACGCCAAGCGTCAAAATAACCAGCGGGACCATCGGCAGCCAGACGTCCTCGGCTACCTCCGCCGCCACGATCCCCAGGTAGGTGCTGGCAGGATCCCCGAAGGTGGCCACCTCGATCCAAACGTAGCGGTCACCCAGTTTGTACCTCACGCCACCGGCAACATATAATTTCTTGGCCGCTTCGAGATCCAGGAGCCAGAGATCCTGTGTCCTGGAGGCCTTGTCCTGCCACGGTGACAGCTCAGCAATCCTTTCACCGTTGTGTTGAGCGAAGACGTGTCCGTCCTCCCCCAAAATGCGGAAGGCATAGAAATTTGCGTGCTTCCCACATACTGCCGCGGAACTCGGGACTCCTTGAGCACTAGGTCATTCGAGTGAGTGCGTAGTCCCGCCAGCAGTGCATGGGCCTGTCGCGTAACGTAGCTTCGGTTGAGGTCATCCTCGATCAGGTACGTACTGACGACCACGATGGTTACGCTGCAAAATGATCGCCAGGAGAGAGGTCAGCGCCAAGCGGACCGTAATGATCCGCACTGAGGCTCGGGCGAGCAACGGCCTCCACCGTCATTGACGCACCTCCTCTCTCAGCTGATAGCCAATGCCACGCATGGTTTCGATGACAATCCTCGAGCGGGCATCTGCAAGTGCCTTGCGGGTGCGCGACACGATCGCCTCGACGGCATTGGCAGACATCTCTCGTCCGAACTCCGACAGGGCGCTCTCCGATAGCAGACTTGGGCACCACGCCGTTGCTCCTGCGCAAGAGTATGGCAAGCAGGCGGCGCTCGCTGAGCCGCCAAGTTAATGGGGATTCCTGCACAGCGGACCTGACCATTCGCCTCGTCGAGTTCGAGGTCACCTTTGCACAAGACAGGACCGTGGAGTTCGGACGGTCTGCGCAGCAACGCGCGTACGCGAGCGAGGAACTCTGTGTGATTGAACGGCTTGATAAGGTAGTCGTCCGCCCCGCCATCGAGGCCGCTGACGCGATCTTCGATACTGCCCCGAGCCGTTATGACCAAGTACAGGCATCGACCGCCCCTGCTCGCGCAAGCATTCCGGATTCCCGACAGCCCATCGCCGTCGGATAAGCCCAGATCGACGATGACCAGGTCGTATTGTACGGCAGCGCACGCTGCCGAGGAAGTCGGCCACCGTGCCTGCCACGTCTACACCATAACCAGCGCCTTTGAGAGGTCTGGCCAGGAGCTCCTGCAGGCGCTGGTTATCCTCCACAACCAACAAGCGCATACTCACCCCACATTGAAGCTGATCGACGACGCCCCCAAACCACGCGAGCAACGAGTATCAAGCGCGGTTCTGCCAAAAGCCCTGTCTTTCGAGTTCTTCTGTCAGGGCATTGTCAGATTGAGAGACCAAAGATCCAATCACGATTGATCCTTCCAACCCAACCTTGAATCGTTCTCCCAAGGACTGCACTACAGGATCGCAGCGCTGAAGCCGATGCACGCGAGTTTCACGTTTCGACCGTTTGTGTGCTGGCCGGCCGTTCTTGCCGCAGTGGCCACTATCTTGGTGTCTGCGGTGGCAATCACATGGCCTGTTGTTGACCAGTTCATCGCGGCGAAGTTTTACGCTGGTGCTGGTAAGTTTCCGGCGACTGATGTTCCGGCTCTGCGCGCTCTGCATTTCGCGGGAAACGCGCTACGGACGTGGTGATCGTGGATGGTCGGTTGTTCTCCTCGGCAGACTGCTGGGCTATCGCTTGGTCGAGGCTGTTTCTGGCGCACTTGGTGGTTTCTCGGCCTCTGTCTTGCCCTTGGTCCTGGTCTGCTCATCAACGGCTTACTCAAGCCCCTCACAGATCGTCCGCGCCCCTTACAGACTGACTTGTTTGGCGGCCATCAAGCGTTCGTCGCCGCTTGGTCGTTTGGTGAAACCGGCACGGGCAACCGCTCGTTTCCCTCCGGCGAAGCGCTGGCGGCCATGTATCTCGTGGCGTTTGCCTTGGTTGCCCCCGAGCCTGGCGGAGGCCTTTTACTGCCTTCGCTTTGCTCTGGGCTTTGCGGTCTCGTTGAATCGCATCGCGTTTGGCGCCCACTACCTGTCTGACGTTCTCGTAGCGTGGGGATTGACGTTAGTCGTTATCTTTCTGCTCCGCACATTAATCCTATTGATACTTAAGCGCTACCCTTGCGGTGCGGACAGCAGCACCAACGACGGCTTCCGCCCGCGGCTTTTACTTGCCGTGCCCTTCAATTATGAGTCGCAAGCGCGACCTGTCATTGCGCATTGCATGTGGCAGGCTCGGCACTCCGGACCTGCAAGACTAGTCACCATTCGTGAGACGGAAGAGCCTAACCGGAGGCGGGCGGTAGTGCGGCCTTGAAGGCCGCGAAATGCCCATCAGCGCGCCGGACCCGCGATCCGGCCGGCGCGGCAACCGGCGAAGATGTCCAGATCGGGCGTATATTCTTTGGTTTCGACATCGAGCAAACCGGAGCACCGAGTGAAAGAAGTTATCATGGCTCACCGGCTGGTGCCTTCGACGCTCGAGACATGGTCGTGTCGATTTGGAAATCCGCTCGCATTTTCGCGACACCCAAGCAGCATCGGCACATGCTTCTGCAGGTCCGGCGCAAAGGCATACGGAAGACCGTGCAAATAGATATTGTTCTCACCAGGCGATCTCGCCGTGATCAGACAAGTAGATCATGGCTGACGGTACGCCCGCCGCTGTCATTCGACGCCAGCAATTCGATGACCTGAGCAAGGACGTAGTCGGTGTAGACGATGAGGTATTGTCGTAGCTGTTGACGATTTCGGAGCGCTGGCAGCGGCTGAACTGGCTTTCCTTGCACGCTGGTTGGAAGCGTTCGAACTCGCTCGGATATCTCTTGTAATAGGCCGGGCCGTGGCTTCCCATCATGTGCAAGACCACGACGGCGTGACCTTGCATGCCGTCGATCTTCTCCTGCAAACCCTTCACCAGATTTTCGTCGCGGGACTCTCCCAACTCGAACAGCGCGCGGGGTCCCTGCACCTTCAGAATCTCCGTCGGCACACCCTGCATACCCCCGCGCAGCCGCCCTGGTTCTCCCGCCACAGCACCGAAAACCGGCGCGCTGCGAATTCGCATACGCTAACCATCCCGCTGCACGTTGCGCTTCCCGGTTCCGGCCGGCGCGGCCCAGGCCGGAAAACATGCACGGCAGCGATTGAGCGGTCGCGGTGCCGCAGGAGATAGCCCTTGTATAGTTTATGAGGTCCGGCACCTTGCTCAGCAGGGGATTGGTGTCGCGGCCATACCCGTCGAGGAGAAATTGGCGGCGCGCGCAGTTTCACCGATGACGAGGATGGTGAGCGACTGGCTGGGACGCTCGGACCATGCACTAGCCCTGCGTGCGTCTTCTCCGAATGGCACAGACGCCATCGCGCTCGAGCGCAGATACGGGCGGGCGTAGTCCATCAGCGCACTCAGGTAGTTCAAGGGCGTGAACACATGCTGCAGGATGCGCTGCTCGCGAAACACCGATGTCATATTCTGCGCGAAGGGAAGGGCCGCCACGACGATGACGGTGACCAGGGCCGCCGTTGCCTGGTCCTGAACCAAAGCTCCTGCCAAAAGGGCCGGTACGCGATGGTGCACGCCCACAGCAGCAGTGACGGCAGCCCGCCGAGCAGGAGAATGTGAGGAGAACAGCTTGATCGTAATGAGGTCAGCGGCTTTCTGCTTGGTTGGTCAGAAAGACGTTCCTGACCATATCGACGTCGATGACCACACCGTATTCGTTGATGAAATAGGCGGCGGCCGCGCTCATGGGCAGTAGCACGGTCATCACAGGCTTGAAGACGCGGGGCAGCGCGAACAGGCCAAGAAAGAGTGCGAGGAGACAGAACGCCACCACCATCGTCGCCACCACGAACAGCAACTCGTAGGTGGTTCTGGGCGCGACAGCTGCGAGAAATTGCTGCCAGAACGCGATGTTGAGCACGGCAACAAAATAGGCGGCCACGCAGAAGTTAACGGCCTCGGGGCGCAAGGGTCGCTTTCATGGTTGTGCGAACGGCCCCTCATCTGGTAGCGCGCACGCGCGGGCATACCGTTGGCACACAGTCCGTTGGGAGCGTCTGTGAGTTCCGGGCCAGAACCCCAATGTCCCGTCGGCGCACTCCGACGCGGCTCGCACCAACGACCCCCTACAGCAAGACAGACCACCCCATTCCCGTATCCGCGCTCTCGCCACCTGAGGCGCCACGCTATAACCAGAACCCTAGATCCATGCACGTCTATATGGCTTGAGGTCTGACCGAAAGAACGCGCTGTTGGCGGCGAGACCATACCGCCCACTAACCCCTGCCTTAGCCACCTTGCGCCGCTCCCGCGCCAACGTCAGGCAGCTCTTGTATAATTCAAAAGTTCCTCTGCCCCTAGCCAAGGACAAATATCGTGGCGACGATTCCTGACAACGACCTGACATCAGCCAATGAAATAAGCAGCACAGCCTGGCGATGTGACGCCAAGCACAAGACTGAAACGGGCGGGCCTGGCCGGTGTTGATGCCCTTCAGGCCTGATGCTGGCTACCGAGCCTGAAAGCGCCCACCTCTGGCCGTGGCTCTGACTTGCACCGACCCGAAGCAGTTGACCACTTCGCCGTAGGCACCTCAGAGCCACCGCGGGACAGGTCGATCGGTCGCGCGGAAGCCCGGCACAGGGGCAATGCTGGCGATTGACTCTGGCGACGTGACCCAAGCCCACCCCGTCTGTTGGGTGCCGTTCGTCCTCGTCGGGGAAGGCACCGCCGGCAAGAAGCCGCGGGTCGCTTCACTTCCGGCTCTGGCGCCTCCCTGCGATCAGCCGTTGGGCCGCACCCACACATGAGAAGACCAAACTCTGACCACTATTGGCCAGTCAGCAATGCTAGCCCCCTTTTGGAGCAACCCTCGGTCGTAGTTCGGCAGGAGTTCTGACCCAAGCGAGCATGTTGCGCTTGGGTCACGGCGCGACTTCGGCTGTTGGGATGATGGCGATACCGCCCAATTTCTGCTGCTGGCGTTCTGATACGTTCAAAGCGCGGGATTGGCATCTTGGCGGTCAACGCTGCGCAGGCGACGGGCGCATGAACGAAAAGCAGTTGCGCAGAGCCATCGAGCAATTGCTAGAGGCCCAGCCGGACAACCAGCGGTCTGCGCGACAACCTGAAGGGCTTTGTCGCGACCCGCTGTTTCCGGGCCTGACTTGGTTCTGGGGCCCGCGGCTTTACGCCCGCAGCAAGGCCGTGTTCCGCTCGTTCATCCTCAATCACTTCTCCGACTGGATTGCCTCCGATAGACGCTGGACCCGGTCCAGTGGGCCGACCACGCCGCCGGATCTCGAGGCTTGGCTGCAATCGGCGCGCGCTGGGCGCGACGGTGCTCTGATCCGGCGCCTGCAGCGATGGAAGTACGGCGCCGCCAAGGGCTGGGGCCTCGATCTTGGCCGCTGGAACGCGGCGCTGGTGGAGGCCTACCGGGCCGCCGCCCCACGCCGGCTGCGCGGACCATTGTGCTCGACGAATTCGACGACTGGTTCCAGCTCGACTGAGCCGACCGCCATCCGGCTCTACGACACAGATCGCAGCTCCGCTGCCTTCATTCTCAAGCATCTGCCCGTCTCGTTCTGGAGCGAGGACAAGCGGGTGATGTGGGAGAAGCTCGGCGCGGTCGCCCGCGCCCACGGCGACGAAGCTGCTTCTTCGCCCTCTACCGCAAGCTGATGCCGGTGGAGCGCTGGGAAACGGAGGTGCTGACCCTCGCCGACGCAGTGGTCGAGCAGGCCGAGCTCAACCGTGTGCTCGAGAACCGCCACCTCGAGGGCTACGGCATCGAGCGGGGCGGCACGGTCCTGAAGCTTTTGGAGCGGCGCGGCCGGGACGTGATGCCCTACGTGCGCGCCAAGCTCGAGGAGACGATCGGCGGCTGGGGCAGGGACAAGGACGCAATTCGGTTCATCGAACTGGCTGAGCGCCAGGGCTGGTGGGACCTCTGGAGCGCCGACGGCCCGAGCTGCCACCTATCCCAAGCTGTTCAACGAATGCATCCGCAAGCTGATGCAGAACCAATCGCTCGGAGATGACATGCGCCGGGAGCGCCTGACCGCTCTTGCCGGCGTCTCCCGCGAGTGGAACTGGCCGGGACTTGGGCTGGCCACTGCATCCATGCCATCGACGATGATCTCGCTGGCATGGTCTATGCGCGCTATCCGGACCTGATCCGCGGTCCGTTCCGGGCCAACGTGACGCCGACGTGGTGGACCGAGCTTATCCCAACCTCGTCAGAGCGGCGCAGGTCGCCCACGACGAGGATCTCGTGGATACGCTGGCCAGCCGCTACGCGACGCGCATTTCCTGGAAGCGCATGCGGAACGCCAACGCGAAGCCGGATGCCGAGGACAAGACCGGCATCCGAACTTGCCGCCTACTATCAGGCGATCCGGGATCGCGACGCAGCGGAGTTTTCCCGACGCGCGTCCAATGTCCTGACGCGCATCCCCGCCTATGCCACCTTCAATCAGCATACACTGCTTGCGCGTCAACGACCTGGCGCGCTTGCTGTTCGTGCGCTCGCTCGAGCAGTATCTGGCAGTGCCGCAGGCCGTGCAGGATCTGGTGGAAGGCTCCAACATCCATGTCATGATGCTGGCCTACCGTGTTCTGGCACTTCCCGACCCGCGGGCATCGCGCCCTGGCGGCCGACAACGTCGACATCCTGCTCGGCACGCTGCTGCGGCCCATACACCGCAAGACGCGCATGGCCGCCTTCGAGGCGCTCGCCAACGCCGCGCGCCACGACGAGACGGTCGCCCGGCGCATCCTCGCCCGCGCGCGCGAGGCGCTTGAAGCTGCCCGACAAGAAGGTATCCGAAGGCCGAGCTAATCGGCCTCATCGGCTGCATCCTGGCCGCACACCCAGGGCTGGCTAGCCGCGGCGGAGCGGCCAGTGGTCTATCGCCACGCGAGGGCCGCGGCATGATCGTGCTCGTCGACTATGCCTCGCCCTCGGTGCTGGAATCGACCGCGCGATGCGACCGTCGGTCGGCTTGTCGACCAACCTGCGCCGGCGCGTGCGCTTCCACGGCCTCGTGCGGCCAGCATGGTTTCATCCTGCGTATTGCGCTGCGGACGCTGGGCGAGGCGATCTGGTCGAACGACACGTGGATCGCCCAATCCGACCTGCTCGATCCGGTCATCACCGTGCATCGCGACCGCATATTCTTCGAGGCGTTCAGCCAGGACCAGTCCACCTACGTGTGCGCTGATCGTGGACCCGGCCGTTTTCGAGCCGATGGGCGAAGTGGTATGCGGCACCACCAACATCGATTTCACGGCATGGCTGTGGGGTGCGCTTGGGGGAGCTGCGCACCAGCCGCTCGACCACCTTCCGCATCGGCCCTGAGGGCATGGAGGTGCGCACCTCCAGCGCCGGGGGCCGGTTCGAGAAGAAGGTCGAGCTGCCTGAGACCTGGGTGCGCGGCTTCCTGCAGGTGCAGGCCGCCATGGGCATGCCGGGCACCCGCATAACCGCGAAACCTATCGACCTGCTCTCGGCTGTCCGCTTCCTGCGCCATTCCAAGGCAAAGGTCTCCCCGCGCGGCATCCGCTATGAGTTCGAGCCAGGGCAGGACGCGCGCCTCGTGTTGGAGCCGTGGGAGCGTGTCACACAGCTCGAAGGCGCCGAACACAACTACACCGAGCTCAAGACCACCCGCGTGTGGGGGCGCCGACGCCTCAAGCTGATCGAGGGCCTGCTGCCGTTTGCCGAGTCGGTCGACATCTACCTTAAGGGACGGGCGCTGCCGAGCTTCTATGCGGTGAAGCTGCCCGGCATGACCTTCCTGCTTGGTCTGACAGGCTGGTCGGGCAGCGGCTTCACGAGCACCGGCGGCTTCGATCTGCTTGCCGGACGCCGCGGCCGGCAACGACAATTTGCTCGAGCCAGCCATCGCGCTGCTGCGCGATCGCCAGCACGCCTCCATCGACGAGGTCGCCGCAGCTCTGGCATATCGACAAGATTACGGCCTCGCGCGTGCTCGTCCGGCTGTGCCGGCAAGGTCGCACCATGTTCGATGTCGAAGCGCGGCGCTACCGCCACCGCGAGCTGTTCGAAACGCCGGCCGACGAAGCGGTCTATTTTCCGCCCGACCGGCGCCAGGAGCTGGCCGCCGCCCTGATCGCCGACAACAGGGTGCGCGTCGCCAGCTGTGCTGCGGAGGAGACCAAGAAGGTGCGCTCGTTCCGCGACCCGACGTCCGGCGAGGCCAAGCAGAAGATCGTGCGCGAGATCACCTACCGCGACTGGCGCATCATCGGCGCGGTCGGGAGACCAGGATCCGGTCGAGATCGTCGTCAACGATACCGGCCGCATCATATTCGGCCGCTGCACGTGTCCGCATTTCGCCGAGCACCTGATGAACCAGGGGCCGTGCGAGCACATGCTGGCCTTGTTCAAGGCCAGCGAGGAGCAGCGTGGCGATCGCCCGTCGAGTGCTCCCTTCGAGGGTCCGACGCAAGCCACTACGCGCAAACAGCCGTCACGCTGGGAGGTTGACGGCGCCAACGCTGGGGCGTCAGAATGAATTGTCTTTGCGCAGTTCCGGGGTCTGGCAGGACCTTCCAGCTTTCCATGCCACGGTGCTTCGCCGTGGCGGCTTCCTGTCCCCATCACATCGCCACGGTTCCCCACGTACGCAACGCGGGGAGGCCACGGGTCCAAAGCCTTGTTGGTGGTTGGCCTGTCGGCCCGGGACTGCGCAATTTCCTGAAGCCGCTCGCCGGGTGGGGTAGCACCTCATGGACCCGGTGGTCGCGTTCCTTAAGTCCCTCGTCCTCATCTGGGTCGTGTACGTGCTGGTGCAGGCCTATCGGCGGCGGCGGGCCGCCAAGCGATGGGCCAAGGCGCCGCAGCGCGACGTGTCCGGGCTGGTCGATACCGGTGAAGCGGCCTTCAAGCACGAGGTGATCAGGACAGGCGGGCCGCTGAAGCCAAAGCATCGCCGGCTGGTCCTACGCGACAACCGCCTGCTTCCGAAGCCTCCGCCCGATCCCAACCGACGTCGCTGGCCGCCGCCGCCAAAGGTCAAATACCTGACCGAGCGCGAAGCCGATCGGCTGTTCGGTCCATCCTGCGCACGCGCAACCGCGATGTGATGGACCTGGCGACCGACGAGGCTCAACTCAAACGTTACAGGCCTGCCGGTGTGGAAGACGGAGGAGGACGTCGGCCGCGGCGTTGTCGCTGTCGATCGGACAACTGCGACACATGAGCCAGCATCGCCATCGCGAGACGGTGCCGCATTACGTCACGTTCGCGATCCCCAAACGATCCGGCGGCGAGCGCCTGATCCACGCGCCCAAACGCCGGCTGAAGGCTGTGCTGCGCGCTCTCAATCGGCAGCTTGTGTCCAAGCTGCCGAAAGAGCGAACAGGCGCATGGTTTCGTCAAGGGCCGCTCGATTGCCACCAATGCCGCCCCGCACGTGGGCAAGGCCGTGGTGCTGCACTTCGACATCAAGGACTGCTTTCCGACCATCCACTTTGGCCGTGTTCGCGGGCTCCTGATTGCGCTCGGATACAGCTATCCCGTGGCGGCAGCACTCGCAGTGCTGATGACCGAGGCGCCGCGCCAGCCGGTGGCGGCTGAAGGCAAGCTCTATCACGTGCCGACCGGCCCGCGTGTTTGTGTGCAAGGCGCACCGACCAGCCCCGGTCTCTGCAACGCCATCCTGCTGCGTCTCGACCACCGCCTGGCGGGGCTGGCCCGCAAGCATGGTTTTGCCTACACGCGCTATGCCGATGACCTGACCTTCTCGGGCAATGACACGGCCAAGATCGCCAAGTTCATGAAGCTTATGCCGGTCGATCGTTGCCGCCGAGGGCTTCACCGTGAACGCGGAGAAAACGCGCATTACTTCGGGCCGGCCGGCGCCAGGCCATCACCGGCGTGGTGGTCAACAAGGCCATGGGCTTGTCACGCCAGGAGCGCCGCAAGCTGCGCGCCGCCCTGCACCGTCAGCGGGTGGCGCATGATACCGCCGACGTAGGCGAGCGGCTCCGTCTGCACGGCAAGCTCGCCTACCTGTTCATGCTCAACCGCGCGCAGGCGGTGGCGCTTGGCTGGCAGCGGTCGTCGAAGGGGCTGACACCCGGTCCAGTGAACCTAGCGTCAATAGCTGCCGTCATGCGGCAATCAATCGTTGACCCTCTGCGAACACCTGTCCCTCGCAGCAGTCAATGAGATGGCGTTCTTGATCGTCCGGACGCGCACGCCGCGGGCTCGCGCGGTAGTGTGCGGAGCACTTTTTCAGGTGGCTCGGGCCGTCACCTTCGCATTGCAATGGCGCCGAGATAGGTCGTGCGCCTAAGATGCGGCGACCTCTCGAGGATGGCGCAAGCGACAAGGAGGCCGGGTCAGCCGATGCCGAAGACGCTTTTCATCGACTCAACGCCCGATATCGATCGTCTTTGGAGGGTCGTGCACAAGTCCGGAGACATCCCCGTTACCGTCAATATGGGACCAGTCGCTGAGGCAGACATCCCGAGACTGCTCGCCGGCTATGATACCTGCATCATCGATGCGACCTATTTCAGTCGGGCTGCTCTCACATCCTGCACCGGCCTCAAGCATATCGTCTTCCTCGGCACCGGCGCCGGTAGCTTCATTGATCTGCAAGCCGCCGAGCAGGCAGGCATCAAGGTGTCGACCATTAAGGGGTATGGCGACACGGCGGTGGCCGAGCACGCCATGGGCTTGGTGTTCGCGGCAGCCCGGCAGATCGCCGTGATGCACAAGGTCCTGCGCGACGGTGGCTGGCAGGTCATGCAGGGCATGGAGCTCAAAGGCAAAACCTTGGGACTTGTAGGACTCGGCGGTATTGGCCGCGAAATGGCGCGCCTCGGCGAGGGCATCGGGCTCACCGTGATCGCGTTCAACCGCTCGGCCATCAAAGATGCGCCCGTGCCCGTGGTCCCGATCGACGACCTGCTTGCCCGGTCTGACATCGTCAGCCTGCACCTAGCGCTCAATGACGGCACACATCACTTTCTCTGATCGAGCACGGCTGCAAAGGCTTAAACCTGGGGCAATCCTGATCAACACGGCGCGCGCTGGTGTCGTGGACGAGGCGGCGCTGGTCGATCTGCTGCGTTCCGGGCCATATCGCTCATTACGCCACTGGACGTCTTTGCGCAGGAGCCGCCCAGACCTGACGACGCCGTTGCGCACGCTCGATCGGGTAACGCTGACAGCACACCCGGGTACAACACGCCCGAGGCTGCCCTGACCATGTACCGCCGAGCCATCGATCTGGCGGCGATCGGGCTGGTGACAAGGGCCGGCGCGAGCATTGTGATACTCGGCGGAAACTGGGAACAGCTGCTTCCTATTGATGATGGCCCCTCTGCAGGTGCTTTCTATAGCAACCGCATCGGATATTCAGTCCGCGCTTCGTCTCGGTTGGACTACAGCCCCCTTCCCTGAACCGGCTCCGGACGACGTTGGGGGCCGCAGTTGCTGGGCGGTCCGGCTGTGATAATTGCGTCACGATTTGCGACGACTTTGACTTGGCGCAGTTGGCTTCCAGCGGCGTATGCCTACACCGAAGCGATTGCTGCGCGGGATGGTCCCGTCGCATCCGGCAATCTCCGCGAGCCACTTCGCAGACGGGGCCCAAAGACGTGGCTAAATCTTCGATGTCGAGTATTGCAGCTGTAATGAGATATCGCGATGTTGCCGCGGCGAGCGACTGGCTGTGCGCCGCGTTCGGGTTCCAAAGCATTTTGTCGCCACCGGCGAAACTGGGGTCGTGCACTATGCTCAGCTGACCTTCGGTGACGCGATGCTCATGCTCGCGCAGGTTCGCGACACCGCGCTTGAAAATACATGAAGCAGCCGGATGAAATCGGGGGCGCCGAAACACAGAGCTGCTACTGTTCTGGTCGATGATGCGGATGCACATTACGCGAGAGCCATGGCCTCCGGCGCCGAGATCATTATCGACATACAAGATGATGACTTCGGTGGGCGCAGCTACGCATGCCGCGATCCTGAAAGTCACATCTGGAACTTCGGCACCTACGATCCCCGGCAGGGCAAACGCGGTGGTGAGCGGCATCTCGGCCGGCCGTGACTCGCGCGGCATACGCAGGTTGGCCGTTACCATCGGGTTGCTGGCCGTCATGGCCGCATCCGTGGTGGTCGCCGGAAGCTTGTACCGCGCGCGTAGGCCTGGGCAGCCGACCCCGGAGGCTGTTGCAAGTGAGGCGGAGGCACGCGCCACTAGAACAGCGCAAGAGCGCCTCAACGCCGAGTCGAGCGCCAGGCGGGCTGCGGAGCAAGCCACCTCGGAGGCGAAAGAACAGTTGGGTCGCGAGCGCATGGCAAGAGAAACGGCTGAACGCGCGGCCGCGCAACTGGATCGCGAGCGCGCAGCAAGGGAGGTTGCCGAGCATGTCGCCACCGAGGCGCGCGAGCAGCTCGGTCGCGAACGGAGCGCAAAGAACATAGCCTTGAAGGCCGCGGCACAGCTGCGCAGGCAGCTGATCCAGGTGCGAGCCGCCAAACAGCAGGTGGGGGAAACATACGTGGATCCCGAGAGCGCAACTGCTGAAGCAAAGTCGGCTTCCGCAAAGCCGAAGCAGAAGCAAAGGGAAAGCGCAGTCAGCGGAGGAATAGGCAGTCGGTGCTCAGGCCCGTTTCCGCGGCCACGGGCTGAACTCGCTTGGCTCGAAGAAGACGACGTCCCACGAGAGGGCTAGCGTCAGCGAGCGCTCCCCCGCTGCCCTGCAAATCAGCGCCGAAGTCCAAGCCGTCAAGCGCTTGGCGCCTCTGGGCCACGCCAGCGCGTCAATCGCCAGTCCGTGAGCGGGACTCAGCGGCCGTTGCCACGCGATGATCCACGCCGACGAAGCTCGACGCGATTACCAGCCTCGACGCCGGCGGAATAGGCAATCGCACTGATCGATGGCCTAGCTCCGTTCCAAGGTCCCCCGGAAACAGCTTTCCGAATGCGGCAACCAGATCCTTTCCTCTCGCCATGACGTTGGTTGGCCGCCCGGCCTTGAGTTGGTGAAGGCGCTGGCAGATCCGACGCCCCATGCCCTCGGAAAAGCTCGCCGCGGACGTTTTCGGGTTTTCGCCGCCTGCGCCAGTTTCGAAGAATTCCGCGAATTCTTGCTCCATCGCCGATCGGATTTTCGCCAGCATGGCGTGAGCATGCTCAACGTCGGCCCACGGACCGAAGAAAAACTCTCCGCGCCTGCTCGCGCCAACACTTGCAGTCGAAGAACTCGCCAATCGCGGGGGCAACATATAGTTCCGCCGCGTGCACCTGTAGCACGTCGATCCGTGCGATCGCGACGGTCCCCGTGGTGACGATGCCAATACCCTGAAAGATCATGCGGTCAAATCTGGATGCGCCAAGTTGCTACCCACTTTTGGGTTTCGCAGTGTGCGCCCGATAGTGGCAGCATGGTGGTTGATTGCAGCGCGCGAGCATAGTCCACAGATACTCTTTCAAATCAGCCTCCTGCGCCTGCAATCGTTTTCGCCACACGGGCACGAGCGCTCGTCCAGCGTGACTAGCAGATACGGGCTGAGGCCGCGATTGTAGCGCCGGCGAGCGCTGTTTGCCTATGCGCAGCTGAGCCATAACCTCCGCTTGTGGGGGAAAAGCTACCGCCCAAGGTTCGCCCTCCCCACCGGAACAATAGCTATCGCCCTGTTCCCGGCGGAACTTCGCGCAAATCCGCACCGGCCTACGGTCCAGCATCAACCTTGAAAACGGGCTCGCGCACCATGACCGGAACAAGCACCACGTTCAAACTCACTGGTGGCAAGACCGGTGTTCTCCTGATCCACGGTCTGTGTGGGACGCCTGCCGAGGTGCGCTACGTGGCGATGGGGCTGGCCCGCGCCGGCTAGCACCGTGCATTGCCCGCAACTCGCCGGCCACGGCGGGAGCCGCGCCGACGTCGTAAAAACGGGCTGGAAGGATTGGTATCGCAGTGCCGAGGCCGCGCTGCTTGAGTTGCGCAAGCGAGTGCGACACGGTGATCGTGGGTGGCCTTTTGCCTCGGCAGCATTATCGGCTTGCACCCGGCCATCAGGCAATCCGGAGAAGGTACAGGGCATCTCGTTGTTCGCCCCGACCCTTTGGATCAACGGCTGGGCGATGCCGTGGTACATGAAGCTGTTCAGCCTCGTCCGGTACAAGTGGGATCGCCAACCTGATGCAGTTCCCCGACGCCGAGTCGCTTGGGATCAGGTGCCCGCGCGTTCGGGAGTTCGTGCAGCTGGTTCTGGCAACGGCCGAGGGGCCGCAAGTAGGCACGACGGGCACGCCGGCCGCCATGGTGCTGGAGCACCGCTGGATGGTCGAGGCGGCGATGAAGGATCTGGGCAAAGTCGAGGCAGCCGACCCTGATCGTGCATTCGCGGGAGGACGATCATGCCGACCTCAACAACGCGACCTACCTGCAAAGGGCGCTTGGTGGCTCCGTCGACGTGGTGATCCTGGACGACAGCTATCACATGGTGACGCCTCGACAAGCAGCGCCAGGTGGTCGTCGATAAGACGCGCGCGTTCATCGACCGGGTCGTGAGCGACATGCAAGCGCTGGCCTTCAAGGCCACGCCGATCAGCGCCTACCGCAGCCGCCCGGCGATGACGGCCGTCGCCTGAGGAAATACCTTCCCCGTATTTCTCAACGCAGGAGAGATGCCACGTGTAACGCTTCTCGCGCGTCCGGCCCGCATGCGGTCGAGCGCTCCGACTACTCCGCCCTTTGTCGGACAGGCGGAACAGCCACCGCATCGCTGCGCGGCCTCCTCACCGCGACTGCGAGCATGCTGTCGATGATTTTCGTCGGGGTGTGCTGGTTCTTCTACTGGTTCAGCGCGATACCAGCCGCCGTCACCGCCCTGGTTATTCCGAGATCGGTACTGGAGCGGCACCCCCTGTTTTGGCTCAGCAGCGCCTCCATCGGGCTGGCCTTTGCCTCACGCAAACCATTCGACACCTTCTTTCCCAACTACCTCAACCCGCGCGACGTGCTATGCGAGGTCGCGGTTTGGTTCCGGCATCGGCTCTTCGCGCGCGCCTACCTGGCCTACACTCAGATCCCTGACACCTTCGACGGTGTTCGCGCCGCGATCGCCAGCCGAAAATCGACAAGTGGTTCGAAAGCGTGCTGCCCAACTCCATCGATGCGATCTTCACGCGCATCTGGGTGGGCAACTCGATCGTCATACTGCCGTTGATTGTCCTGTTGATCGTCCCGTCAACGAGCAACTACTTCTGTGGTGCTGGCCTACAGTGCGCTTTTTGCTGCTCAGCCAGTTCCCTACGAGATCACCGATCACGTCAACATCCACAACCGCATCTTCAATCCAAAGCCAGGTGCCTCGGATGCAACGCGGCGGACGCTGAAGGCATGCCAGATCTATTTCGACAAGGTGCTGCCGCTGCTGTCAGCGCGCGTGCCCGACTACTATCGCATCCAGCACGTCTATGTGCACCACGTCGAGGAGAACGGCCCCGACGACACCCAGTCGACGATGGCCTACGACCGCAAGAGCTTCCTGGACTTTGCTCGGCACGCCTTCTGGCAAGGTCTGAGCTGGTATCGGGCTTCGCCGTCATTCCCCTACTTGCGCCGGCGCAAAAGGGAGCGCCAGTTGCGCGAGTTCAAACGCGGCCTCGCAATCTGGTACGCCTTCGTGATTGCGGTCACAGTCATCAATCCGATCGCCGGCGTGCTGATTTACGTTTCCCGGTTCTTCGGCGGCAACATCCTCACCCTGGTTGCCTTCTTTCAGCATGGCGTGATCGATGCGAACGATGTGCACGACGTGCACGGCAACACACTGGATTACTCTGGACCGGAGCACGGTAGCCTCGGCGACGACTATCACGTCGAGCACCACCTGAAGCCCGCCCGGCATTGGAGCCGGTATCATGAGGATTTCAAGAAGCGAATCGGCGAGTGAAGGCGGTCCGCGTGCGCTTACAATGGACAAAGAGCCGTTCACGCCGATCGCTTTCGTTGGCGCTCTGTGGCGGCGCGATTTCTCGACCGTAGCCCGCTATGCCAAGATCAAAGTCGCAGATGGGGACACAACGAACGTGGAAGAGCTCGTGAAGGAGCGGACGCGCCCGATCGGGGATGTCGAGCGGAGTGGCTGGGCCGCACGCGTCGACGTAACCACCAGCAACATCATGGCCTGGATGATGCTGACATCGTTCCACAGCTGCGGCCTCAGCCGTGTTCCGGCCGGGACCGCGCTCGACAAGGCGGCCGCGTTCGCCGTGTCGCTATGGTGCAATCGCCGCGCCCGTCACGCATGCGCGGGGCGGCCCAATGACGAACTCATATAGCTGCTACTGGTCGGCAAGCCGCCCGCCCCGCGCCGCAAACCCCGCGCTTGAAGGAAACGTCACGGTCGACGTGGCGGTGATCGGCGGCGGCTATACGGGACTGGCGACGGCCTACCACTTGAAGGCCAGCGGATCCGAGCCTCGATGTGGCGATCCTCGAGGCGGAGACGACAGGCTACGGCGCCAGTGGCCGCAACGCCGGCTTCATCATGACCCTGTTCGGCTCGTCGGTGGGCCTGATGAAGCTTCTGCACGGCAAAGAGCGGATCTGCGAGGCGCACGATTTTATGGTCGGCGCCATCGACCTGCTCGAAAGGATGATCGCCGACAACGGCATCGATTGCGACTATGAGCGCAGCGGGTTCTGCGCGTTGCCACCACGCAGTCCTACGCGGGGCGGATCCGCAAGGAGGTGGAGTTTTTCCAGAGTCCTCGGCATCGGCGGTTTCGAGTGGGTCCCGCCTGAGTGGATTGCAGCGCGCATCCGCTCGACCCCATTTCTATGGCGGGTGCTGGGAGCCAGGCTGCGGCAGCCTCAATCCGATGAAGTGGGTCGAAGGCCTGCGCGGGCTCGCACTCGGAAAGGGTGCGCATCTGCATGAGAACACGCGTGTGATGTCGGTGAAGCGGCAATCAGGTCGCTACGTCTTGAAGACGGCAGGCGGCACGGTTTCGGCGGACAAGCGTCGTCTACGCCACCAACGGCTACACGCACCTCCTGCCGGGCATGCGCTCCAAGCAGACGCCCGCATTCACGTATATCGTCGTCACCGATCCGCTAACCCCGGATCAGCTCGAAGCGTTGGGCTGGAAAGGCCGTGAGACGATCGAAGACGGCCGCAGCTTCATGCATTTCTCATCGGCTCACCCGCGATGGGCGCATTCTGGCCGGCGGCGGTCCGGGGCATGTGCCGTTCAATGGCGGCATGAACCACGACCCGTCGCCCAAGGCGTGGGCGCACCTGGAGCAGTTCATCGGCGAGACGTTTCCCAGCCTTGCGCGGTATTCGGATCGCGCATCGCTGGGGCGGAGCATTCTCAGTGACGGCGCGATCTCACCCCCAGATCGGCACCATGGATGGCGGCGGAGCGGTCTATCTCGATCGGCTGCACGGGCCACGGCGTGGCCATGACGCAGATGAACGGACGCATCATCCGCGACCTCGTGCTGGACCGGAAGACGGAGCTGACGGACTTGTGGTTCGTCAACCAGCGCGTCCTGCCAATGCCGCCCGAGCCCATTCTGTCGATGGCGACAAGATCCGTCGCGACAGCCATGGCGGTCGACGACTGGTGGTGCGACCGCGACCGAGCCCGGGGGTAACACATGGCACTGAAGAAGATTGCGGTGATCGGCGCCACCGGCATGCTCGGCATCCCCGTGGTCGCCGAGCTGGTAGAGGACGGCTTCGAAGTGACGGCGCTGGTTCGCAACCCTGAGCGCGCCAGGCGGGTTCTGCCCGCGCAGGTGACCTGCTGCAAGCGGATGCCGCAGACGCCGACAGCCTGAAGCGCGGTCTCGCGGGGCAGGATGCTGTCTATTTGAGCCTCTCCATCGCGCCAAGCGAAAGGAAGGGACGACTTTCACGCCGAAGCTGAAGGTCTCGACAACATCCTGGCTGCGGCTCGCGCTTGCGGCGTCCGCAGGATCGCCTACCTCTCTGCGCTCATCCAGGACGGCGATGCCAAGGGCTGGTGGGTGATCGACGTGTGGCGGAAGGCCATCGCCAAGATCAAGGGCTCGGCCATTCCCTACACGATCTTCTATCCGTCGAACTTCATGGAGACGCTGCCGCAGCGGCACGGCACGGGTAGGTTTCTCGCGCTGGTCGGCACCGCGCGCCATCCGAATTACTGGATCGCAGCGGCGGATTTCGGCAAGCAAGTGGCCAGGTCGTTTCAGCTTCGATGAAGCTGCCAACCGCGAATTCGTCATTCAGGGTCCGGCGCCGCTGACCTATGACGAGGCTGGACGGCGGTTTGCGCAGCAAACGCGACCGCGCCGGTTGGTGTTCAAGATACCTCTGTCCCTGGTGAAGGCTCTGGGGCCATGTCGCCAGCGATGAACTCTCAACGCCCGGATCATGGACGCGGTCCTGAGCTATCCGGAGGTGTTCAAGGCAGAGGAAACTCTGGAAGATGCTCGGCAAAACCAACGACCACCATCGACGAGTTCGCGAGACGAGAATCGCGTTAGACCAGCTGCGCGGTGGTGACTGCCTCCTTGCCGCAACATCGGCGACGGCTTCATCAGGAAGTGGTCGCGCCCATCAGAGCCTTGCCTGTTCTGACGGCCCGCCCTCGACACTCGGCGGCTACCGATCCCTCTCCGGTGTCGGGACGACCCAGAGCGCACCCGTTAGCCGCCTTGCGCGAAAGGCGGCGATGTCGGCCTTGTGACGATCCGTCAAATCGAGGTCGTCCCAGCCGTTCAGCAACCGAAGGCGCCGTACCGGCTCGATCGCAAAGGCAATACGATGCGGGCCCTGCAACGATCTCCGCTTGCTCGAGGTCGACGGTGATCTCCGGGCGTTGAGAGCAGTTTGAGAGCCAAGTGTCGATGACCGAGAGTTCGCGCTCGCTCACCACCGCCGGCAGCAACCCGTTCTTGACCGCGTTGCCTTCGAAGATGCTCCCCGAAGGATGGCGCGATCACGCACCGAATGCCGTAGTCCCATAACGCGTAGACCGCCGCCTCCCGAGAGGACCCGATCCCGAAGTTGCGTCGAGCAACGAGAATTTTTGCGTCCGCATAGCGCGCCTCGTTAAGCGGAAAGCCTGGCAGCAATGCACCGTCAGGACTGAACCGCAGATCGTGCAGCAGAAAGCCGCCGTAGCCAGCCGTGCGGGGGCGGCTCATAAACCGCGCAGGAATCAATTGATCCGTGTCGACATTCTCTAAGCCCAGAGGGCACCCCACACCAAAGAGAGTCGTGAACTTTGCATGACTCAACCCCCGGCGACGGGCAGAGATCGGACATCGGTCAACCGGCCGGTGACGGCGGCGGCCGCCACCATGGCGGGTGACATGAGATGCGTGCGTGCGCCCGGCCCTTGTCGGCCCCTGAAATTGCGATTGGTCGTCGAGGCGCAGCGCTCGCCCGGCGCCACGATATCTCCATTCATGCCGACGCACATCGAGCATCCGGCCTCCGCCCAGATGAGACCCGCGTCGGTGAAGATGCGGTCCAGGCCCTCCGCTTCTGCGGCCCGCTTCACTCCGCTTGATCCCGGAGAAACGAGGCCGGGAACGCGCGCCTTCCGCCCACGCAGCACCGCTGCGGCGGCGCGCAAATCTTCGAGCCGCGCATTCGTGCACGAGCCGATGAAGACTTGATCGACGGCGACCTCCGTCAGTGGTTGGCCGGGCGCGAGCCCCATATAAGCAAGCGCGTCGCGAACGTACCACACGAGTTCCGCTCTCGCGCTCCGGGTCGGGGACCAGCGCCGTGATCGGTAAAGCATCCTCGGGGCTCGTTCCCCACGTAACCGTTGGCGCAACGTCGGCCGCGTCCACTTCGGTCTCCTCTGTCGCTCTGCGCTCCTGGATCGGTGTTGTCAGAGAGCGCCACTCAGCGACGGCTGCATCCAACGCCGCCCCCTTCGGGGCCCAAGGCCGCCCGCAGATCCATTGGAACGTCGTATCGTCAGGTGCGATCAGGGCGCATCCGCGCACCGGCCTCGATCGACATGTTGCACAGCGTGAGCCGTCCTCCATGGACAGAGCCGTGATAGCCGAGCCGGTATATCGACCGCGTGATCGCGTGCCCCATCCGCACCGATGCGTGATGACGCAAAGCGCCAAATCCTTGGCGGAAACATGCGATCCGAGAGTCCCTCGTACCCAGATGCGCATGCGTTTTGGCTTCTGCTGCCAGAGCGTCTGCGTCATGAGCAACATGCGCAACCTCGGACGCGCCGATGCCGAACGCGTATGCGCCGAATGCCCCGTGCGTCGACGTGTGGCTGTCACCGCAGACGATCAGTAGGCCCGGCAGAGTCAGCCCTATTTCTGGCCCGACGACATGAACAATGCCCTGCGCCGGGTCCGTAATATCGAAGCTTCGAATGCCATGCCGATGCGTGTTGACGCGAAGCTGCTCGACCATGCCGGCGACAGTCGGGTCGGAGATGACCGGCCGCCCGCGCGTGGGAACGTAGTGGTCCGCAATCCCGAAGGTGAGCCCTGGCTCCGCGACACCGCGTCCACGGGCATCGACTTGGCCGGAAAGCGTGGTGTGATCCCTCGTGCACGAAATGTCGGTCGACCCACAACAGCGCCTCGCCATCCTCTCGTGTGGCGATGACATGGCTGTCCCACAGCTTGTCGAACAATGTGCGCGCGGCCGTCATCGCCTGGGACCATCCAGCGCGGCGAGAGCCTGCGAGATCGTCGTGATAGCCGCGACCGGCTTAAGAGCCGCAATCGCTGTGGCATGAACTTCAGAGGTGAATGCCGCGCAGCCGTCTTCGAGCACGATCGCTTCGAGTGTCCCGGACGTGAGCGTCCCGGACCGTGGACGCCACCCCTCCGTTCGTGACGATCCCGCCGACGATCAGGCGGTCGATATCGAGCTTCCTCAGAACCCACTCGAGGCGCGTCATGTAGAACGCCGAGTAGGCAACCTTCTCGATGACGATGTCGACGGGTTGCAGCCGTATCCACGGTCGCGTGTCCCCACGACCCAGGCGCGAAATCGCCCTTCCTGAGGAAAGGCCGCAACTGTCCGCAGGTGCGGTGAGATCAATGGTCGCCGCCGCGACCCGGAACCAGGGTGAACTGTGTTGCGATGACGAGGCCACCGAGTGAGCGGATGCGCGCCGCCAATGGTGCGAGCCGTGCGGGCAACGCTGCGATGCGATGCGTCTGTCTGCCCGCCCCCTCGCGTATGCGCCGTCGGGATGAATGAAATCGTTCTGCAGATCGGCGACGAGGAGAGCCGTCCTGTCGACGGAATGCGGAGCCATAGCCGTCATGCGCGCGTCACCAGAAGGTTTCCAAAGCCATCGACATCCGCGCACAAGGCCTGGATCGAGCACGGTCGTGGCGTCGCTCTGCTCGATGACGGCTGGGCCTGCAAGGCTGGCACCCGCAGGAAGCGACAGCCTGTCCCAGATCCTGGTCGCATGCCATCCGCCATCGAACCAAACGCGCCGGCTGCCGCGCGCGGCCTGCTTCGCAGAGAGCCCCGCGCGGACCGAGCGCGGCAAGGTCGAACCGCGGCCGCACGCCGATGGCCGTCGTCCGCAAGTTCACGATGCGAGCCGGGATGCCCGGCAGGAGGCGGGAGAACGAGGCCCGGTAGCTCGCCTCGAGAGCCGCCCTGATGCCATCTGATCGTGACGCACGTGGAAGCCTCCCCGAGTGTCACGGCGAGAGGACGCCGACCGTGTGGGTCTGGCCCACGTAGTGCATGTCGAGCTCGTAGTGCACGTCGATACGGTCGATCGCCAGACCCGCGGCGGCGACGATGTCCCGAGCCTTTCCACCCGAAGCGACCATCCGGGCGTCGAGCGCAGCGACGTCGAGGCTGTCCAGCGCCGAATTGATGGTCTCGACCTGATCGCTGCGAATGTCGGCGATGATGCAGCCCAGCGCGGACGTGATACCCGGGATAGAGCGGCACGAGGGCCGCCTTCAAGACCGACGTCGCGGATCAGCGCAGCCCACATGGAGCGCGCCGCCGCCGCCGAACGGTACCGCCGTGAACCGCGCGGATCATGCCCGCGCTCGACCGATACGAGCCGGATCGCACCGGCCATCTTGGCATTCGCCACGCGCACGATGGCTTCCGCTGCGGCTTCGGTTGCAAGGCCCAACGGTTTGCCGACATGGGTCTCGGATGCGCTGCGAGCGGCGTGCCGATGTCGAGGCGCGCCAGAGTCCCGCCGGATCGGGGCGTTCCGCATTGATCCGCCCGAGGACGACGTTGGCATCGGTCAAAGTCGGCCGCGGTGTTGCCCGCACCATAGCAGGCCGGACCCGGACGTGATCCGGCGCTCTCCGGCCCAACCGCGAGAAGCCCGCCGGCGTCGACATGGGCGATGGAACCGCCTCCCGCTCCGATGGTGGTGATTTCCACCATCGGGGTCGCGAATGACGAGACCGAAATCGATGGTGCTCTGAGCAGCGAGCGCCGGCTTCCCATCGGCGATGAGCGACACGTCGAACGAGGTGCCGCCGAGATCAGCGGTGATCACATCGCGAACCCCGGCCGCATGAGCACGATACGCACCGGCCGCGATCACCCTGGCTGCAGGAGCCGCTCAGCGCGGTGCGGATTGGTTGCTTCCTCGCCATGGCAGCGCTTCATCACGCCGCCGTTCGACTGAACGATGTGGAACGACCCCTTGAACTTGCTCGAAGCAAGCGCGTCCTCGAGCTTTCCGGAGATAGTTTGGCCAGCACGGGCTGCAAGGTAAGCATTCAGCGCGGTCGTCGATGTCCGCTCGAACTCACGGATTTCAGGCAGGCAGCTCGGCTGAGTGCGCCAACGTGCGGATTTGGCCACCACCGCTTTGGCAGCCTCGCAGGCGACGCGCTCGTTTGCCGGATTGGCGTAGGACATTGATGAAGACGACCGCCAGCGCTTCCGCCCCGCGATCGAGAAGCGCGCGTGCCGCAGCAGCGACTTCCGAAGTGATCCACCGGAGTATGGACCGTCCCGTCGGCCAGCGTTCGCTCCGAGACCTCGAGCCGGAACTGCCGCGTCGCCACGGGGACGAAATCGCCCCAGAGCCCCCACGTGTTCGGCCGATCGCGGCGGCGCATCTCCAGAACATCGCGAAAGCCCTTCGTCGTGATGATGCCGATCCTCGCGCCCTTGCGTTCCAGGAGCGCATTGGTCCCCACCGTCGTGCCATGCACGATCGCGCCGAGATCGGCCGGAGCACCGAACTTCCCGAGACCTTCCAGGAAGCCTTTGCTCTCGTCGCCACGATTGGACGACACCTTGGCGGTGCGGAAACTGGCGCGTCGTCTCGTCGAACCACGCGAGATCGGTGAACGTTCCCCCGACGTCCACACCGACGATTGTCCTGGAGGCGCTGCTCATTCAGGCACCACGCACCCCTGTAGATTTCTCTGGCAGCGCGGACACTGACGAGCCCGTTGGCGATGTCCGCGCGCACCGCTTCCGCCGACCGCGCGCGCGGATCGCCGTATCCGCCTCCGCCGGGCGTCTCGAGCCGAACCCGTTGCCCCTTCTTGATCCTCACGCCTGTGATCTTCGATGCCATCGGCGGTTCGCCTCGCCCGTGATCGGTATCGAAATAGAAGCGATTGAGCGCCGCCGGCAGATCCCCCGCGACACCGAACGGCGCATGCCGACCGCGCTCCCCCAGAAGGGCGACGTCGGCGCCGCGGTCATCGAGCAACTCGATCTCGTAGATCGCCCCAAATCCGCCACGGTGCATTCCGGCGCCCGCGCTGTCCGGCCTCAGCGCCCACTGGGCGAAGATGACAGGGTATGACGCCTCCAGGATCTCGGCCGGAGGTATGGTCGCGGTCGATATCGGATTGTTTGCATGGTTCAGCCCGTCGCTCTGAGGGTTGCCTCCCAGCCCGCCGCCGAAGAACGAGAATATCACCCATCGCTCTCCCGACGCCCGATGCCCGGCGATGGAGAGCGCGTTGATCGTGCCGAACGGCGCAGCCGTGGCGCGCTTGCGGGTCTGCCTTGGCAAGCGCACCGAAGACCACGCCGATCATTCGCAGGATGGTTTCAGTGTAGCCCGCGACCGGACGCGGGCGGCCCTACGCCGAGGAATGTCGTATCAGGGATGACGAACGTGATCGGCCTGAGACAACCGGCGTTGGCCGGCACCGACGTGAAGACGTGCTTCAACGCCACGTAGCAGCAGGCAACCGCCGTCGAGTACGCGATGTTGACCGGACCTTTGCAGGGCGGCGAGGACCGCGAAAAATCGAGCGTCATGTGATCGCCGCTCACCGTCAGGTCGAGCGCGATCGTCAGCGGCTCATCGACGATGCCATCGTTGTCCAGATAGTCCTCGAACCGATAGGTCCCCGGCGGCAAGGCCGAGATTTCCTTGCGCATCAGGGCCGCTGCCCGCTCGGTCGCTGCATCGAGGGCTTCGCGCACGACCGTGTCGCCGTACTCGCCGAGGAGCGCATGGAAACGGCGCTCGCCCAGATCCAGGGCGTTCAACTGGCCGTTCAGATCACCCCAATTCGACCGGGGCACGCGCGTATTGGCGTTGAGGATGTCGACGATGTCCTGCTGGAGCACTCCTTGCGAAACAGCTTCACGGGAGGAATGAGAACGCCCTCTTGGTGGCATTCGGTGGCAGCCGGATTGTAGCCGCCCGCAACATTGCCGCCGATATCGAGCCAATGTCCGACGGAAGCGAGCCAGGCGAACAGCTTCCCGTCTCGCATCAGCGGGCGCACCAACCGAAAATCATTCAGATGCGTGCCGCCCTTGTACGGGTCGTTGAAGATGAAGGTGTCGCCCGCCTCGACGCCGGCACCGGCCGTCACATGATCGATCACGGCCTTCACTGCAAAGGCCATGGCGCCGACGAAAATTGGCAACCCCTTCTGACCCTGGACGAGCGTCGCCCCCGTCTCGGCATGGTAGAGGCCGTGGCAGGCATCCCGCGCCTCGGCAATGATTGGATTGAAGGCCGATCGGTAGAGCGTCGCATCCATCTCGTCGGCAATCTGTTCGAGGCGCCCAAGAAGGATCGAGAACGTTACGGGATCGAGAGAACGCATCATCGTCGTCCCCCTCGTAACGCTTGCCGGAGTGCCAGCATCTCAGGCGTGCCAATGGCCGCATTGAGACCTTGGAAGTCGAACATCTGGTTGCGGAACGCGTCACTGCTCCCGTCAGCCATGAGGGTCGCGTAGAAGGCCGCAGCAGCATGCGCCATCGCGCGCAACGACGCCGCCGGGAAAGATCACGAGCGAGTACCCCATCTCCTGCAGGGTCTTCGCATTGGTCACGGGCGTCATGCCGCCCTCGACCATGTTCGCCATCAGCGGAATGCGCGTCGCCGAGCTGCCGTGGAATGTCCTCTGAGCTGGGTCGTCGATCCGGGCGCCTCGACGAAGAGCACGTCGGCGCCGGCATCGCGGTACAGAACGGCACGCTCGATGGCCGCCTCGAACCCTTCCACGGCAACGGCATCGGTGCGCGGCGATGATCAGCGTCCCCGCATCCGCACGCGCATCGCACGCCGCCTTGATCTTTCCCGCCATCTCCTGCGCCGAGATGAGGCGCTTCTCTCCGCAGGTGTCCGCACCGCTTGGGATAGCTCTGATCCTCGAGCTGGATGGCCGAAGCACCGGCGCGCTCGAAGAGGCGCACGGTCCGCTGCACGTTGAGCGCGTTCCCGTACCCGTTATCGGCGTCGACGATGAGCGGTGTCGCGACGCGGTCGCGCACCAACTGAATGGTCTCGACGACTTCACTCATGGAGACGAGACCGATATCGAGACGGCCGAGCCTGGTGTAGGCAATGGATGCGCCCGACAGATAGAGCGCTTCCGCACCCGCACGTTGCGCGAGAAGCGCCGTCAAAGGATCCGCGATCCCCGGAGCGAGCAGGATCGGCTTCTTCTGCAATCGGGCTTTCAATGTCACTGTCGGCGCCCGAACGAGTGAATTCAGTCGAGAGAGGTCCGGCTCCGCATCGAGAGCGAGAACGGCCCCGGCGATGGTCGCGCAGCCGAGCGGCCTCGACGAACGACCCGGCAACCTCGTGAAACTTGGCGATGACCTCATCTGCCGAATATGGATCCTCGGTATCGCCCTTGTTCGTCAGTGCCATCGCTTCGAGCGTTCGCCCGTCCTTCAGCCGCACTCCGAACCCGCGCCGGCCTCTGACCCGGCAGCTTCGCGGTCAACGAGGGATCTTCGGTGATGGTGATGCGCTTGGCCAGCGCCCGCGTGACGGCATCCGATCGCGCCTGATCGCGAAATGCGTCAAGGGTCGCCGCTCCGTTGACGATGTACGTCGCCAGCGAAAATGGCATCGAGAACTTGGCCGGCCAGCATGTTGGCCGGTTCCGGGTGATCGAGCTGCGCCGCCCAAACGTAGGTCTCGACTTCGATTGCCTCGATCATCGCCGGATCCAGCCGGCCACCCGCCTTGGCAATGATCGACCCCAGAGGCATCGAGCGCCCCGCGATTGCTATCGGCACGCCGCATGCCGCTTGAAATAGTTGCGCGCGATCTCCCAGCGGGTGCCGAGAGCTTCCGTCATGATCTGCGGATCGAATCCGTCGGCTGCAATGCCGCCGTAAACGGAGCCCGATCCCATCCGCTTCGCCGGTGAAGCCAGACTTGACCAAGTCCCATGCCATCAATCCGAGCATGTTGGAGAACCCGGCATAGGTGTTCCGCACGGTGCCGCCTTCGAGCATCGTCCGACGGCTCGTGGTCAATCCGGAGCGACGATGCCACATTGATGACTGACGCCATATCGCCGGCACTGGCGCGGGTGCACCTTTGCCACCGAGACCGCAGCCCCGACCGTGCCCCACGTCCCATGCGGGTGCATGGTCACGCGCAGCTTCGACGCCATGCCAATTCGGGCGCCGATCTCGTAACCGAGCGCGACGGCGATGATCGCCTGCTGGCCGGAGACCTTCTTCGTCTGCGCCGCGGCGAGAACCGCCGGCACGACATGGATCCGGGATGGCCGCGCGCGTACTGGTTGCCTTCGTCGATCTCCAGCGTCGTCCTGGCAGTACCATCCAGAAACGCCGTCAGGAGCGGCGACCCGCGCTTGCCGATGCGACCCGACCGCTTCAGGCGCCTCTCCGCAAGGCCAACCTCCGGCTCGCCGCGTCCGGCGATGATGGCGCCCAGGCAATCGAGAACAACGAGCCGTGTGCGCGATACGACCTCGGCCGGAAGCGCGTCATAAGAGGCCTCCTTGGCAAACCGCGCCCAGGCCTTCAGCCATTTCGGCGAGCGGCCGGTCACAGCTTGAGGCGGGCTCGACGCCCGGTGTCACAATCGTCATGATCACATTCCCAGATAGGCTTTCTGGAGCTCCGGATTCCTGGCAAGCTGGGCAGCCTCGCCCGGACATGGCGACGAGACCGTTCTCGAGCACGTAGGCCCGCTTGTGCGAGGTCGAGCGACTGCACCGCATTCTGCTCGACCAGCATCACCGCGAGGCCATCTTCGGCAATGCGGCCGATCAGCGTGAACAGATCCTCGACCAAGGCGCGGCGACAGACCAAGCCGACGGCTCGTCGAGAATGATCAGGCGCGGCTCGCCCATGAGACCGCGCCCGATTGCGAGCATCTGCTGCTCGCCACCCGAGAGCGTGCCCGCCAGCTGACGGCTTCGTTCGTGAAGGCGAGGAAACAAGCGCAAACACGCGGCTGAGATTGTCGCCGCGCCGCGCCTTGGCCCGGCGGTAGGAGCCGAGCTCGAGGTTTTCCCGGACGGACATGTTGGGAAGACCTTGCGGCCCTCAGGAACGTGGATCAGCCCGCGTGCCACCACACCGTCCGGCGACATTCCATCGATGGAGGTCCCTCGAAGGCAATCCGTCCACTCGTGATCGGAATGAGCCCTGAGATCGCGCGATTGAGTCGTCTTGCCGACGCCGTTGGCACCGAGAACCGCCACGATCTCGCCCGCTCTTACGTCCAGCGAGACACCACGCAACACTTGTGTCGCCCTGTACCCCACGACGAGATCGCAGATCTCAAGCATGGGCGCCCTCCGCGGCTTGGAGCCGCTTGGCTGCCCCAAGCCCGAGATACGCCTCGATCACCCGCGCGTCGCGTGACACCGCCGAAGGCGTACCACGCTGCGATGATCTGCCCCTCGGCCAGCACGTGAATGTGCTGACACAGGCTCATGACGGCTTGCATGACATGCTCGACCATGAGGATCGTGGCACCGGACTCCTGGATCGCCCTGATCACCGGGATCATGTCCCGAATCTCGCTCGGGTTGAGCCCCGCCAGCACTTCATCGAGCAGCAGCAGCTTCGGCTCGGTAGCGAGCGCACGTGCAAGGCTCAAGCGCTTGCGGCCGGCCGCCGTCAGTTCCGAGGCCGGCTGATCGAGCATAGACGCAAGGCCCACGAGCCCAGCGACCTTCCACGCCATCTCATACGCGTGCCTTCTTTGGCGATGACGAAGGTAGGCGCCGACGGCGACTGTTCTCCCGCACGGTCAACCCCGCAAGGGCTGCACGATCTGAAATGTTCGCGCGATGCCGAGCGCAGCGACGACGGGTGAACATCGAGACCGGTCACGTCCACCCCCCGGTAGCGCGACACTGCCCTCGGTCGGCGTCTCGAAACCGGAGATGAGCGCGAACATGGTCGTCTTGCCGGCACCGTTAGGCCCAATCAGCCCGGTGATGGAGCCCTCGGCCACGTCGAACGACGCGGCCCTCACTGCAGTCAGGCCGCCGAAGGTCTTCGAGATGGACAGGACGTCGAGAATGGGCGCGGCCATTACGCGCCCCCTTTGCTCGCGGGTCGAAGAACCCGGAAAAGCCCCATCAGACCTTGCGGGGCGAACGCAACCGATAGAATAAGCAGCGCGCCAAAGACGATCAGATCGACGCCGGGTGCAGCCTACCCGCCAGGTTGGCGAACAGTGTCTTGGTCACCTCGCCGAGCCCGAGCAACGCGGCCGCCCCGACCAGCGGTCCGAACACGGTCCCGATTCCCCCTACGATCGGGCGAGCAGCGCATCGACTGAAGATCCACGGCGAAAACCGATCCCGGCATCGAGATAGAGGACTTCTGGGCGTAAAGACAGCCGGCCGCAGCCGTCAGCATAGCGGACACGGTGATGGCCTTGAGCCTTGACGGCGACGTGTCGACACCAGCGCGCGCGCCCGCATCCTCGTTCTCACGTACCGCCACGAGATAAGGCGCCGAAACGCGATCGGGCGATCGCGTAGGTGAGGCAAAGCGCGCCGACGACAGATGCGAGCACCAGCCAATACAGAACGCGCGGGTCCTGGAACTGCATATTGTCGCTGCCGACCCTGAGCGGAATGAGCACGCCCGCGGCGCCACCCGTGAAGCTCAAGGCATTGGTCAGGATCCGCAGGACCTCCGCGAAGGCCAGCGTGACAAGCGCAAAATACGATCCCCTGAGGCGCGCCCGGAAGGCTCAACGCCCCGATCGCGAATCCCCACCAGCGCCCCCGATGCCGACCGCGATCAGGCAGCGCAAGCCACGGATTCGGCCAAGCCTGCGCCGCGCGAAAGAAGCGCCATGGCATAGCCGCCGGCCGAAGAAGGCGGCGTGGCCGAACGAGAACTGTCCTGCCGTAGCCTGCGAGGATGTTCCAGCCTTGCGCGCGGCCAGCGTGATGATGCCGGCGAAAGGTGATGAAGTTCAGCGCGACGTTGGACGTCACAAGAGCAACAGGAAGACCGCGAGCACGACGGCCACGACGCCGATCGAGAGCCACGATGCCGCCCTCACGCCCGCGCTCCCGAAAGCCCGGTCGGCTTCACCAGAAGCACGAGGATGAAGATAGAGGGAAGATGCCGATTTATTGGCTTTCCCCTAGAAGCAGTCCCGACAGGCTTTCCGACACCAATGATCAAGCCGCCGGCGAGCGCCCACCGATCGAACCCAGCGCGCCTGAGCACGACAGTCGTGAACGCCACGGCGAACGCATTACCCGAGCGCGGGTTGACCAGATAGGTCGGCATCAGGAGGCACGCAGCGATAGCCAGACAGGCCGCCGATCCCGAATGTGACCGCGTAGACATGCTCCACACTGATTCCGACGAGCGCAGATCCGGCCTTCTCCTTGGCGACGGCACGAATGGCCTTCCAGTATCGGTCTTGACCAGCAACAAGCCGAACAGCGCCGCCACTACAAATGAGGTCACGAACGCGATCACCTTGGGCACCGACAGGAGAAGCGGCCCGACCTCCAGCACCGAGAAAACCCGTAGAGGGGACGTCGAGCGGGTATCGGACCTGAACGTCGCCAGCAGCGCATTTTCAATGACGATGGAAAGTCAGAGCGTGACCAGGAGAATGTTGCTGTCGTCGCCATGCCCCGCCGAGGCTCCAGTCACGTAGCCAGTTGCACGCACGTTAGCCCAAGCCGAAGAACAGTGGCGTCAGGACGAAGACGGCGAGGTACGGAGTCGAGCTCGCAATGCGCCTGGTGGCTACACGAACACAGCGAACGTCGTCCGCATGGTGAGCGTCGCGCCGTGAGCAGAGTTGATGATGTGCAGCACGCCGTAAACCAGCGTGAGCCCGAGTGCGATGAGGGCGTAGACGGCCCCGATCAGAGGCCGTTCGCCACCCGCGGCAGGTGATGATGTCGGGCTTCCAGCATGGTCGCAGCGCCCTGCTCCGGCTCTCGTCGAGGGAGCCGAAGCGGGGCTTGGAGCCTCCAGGTGGCGGGAACACCGGCTACGCGTCGCTCGGACTCGGCCGGGAGAGATACCTACTATGTCGCCGTTCTGCACCTGCGTGTTGACCGGCGCAGCACCTGTGTTCTGGCCGTTCACGAACTTCGTCGGCCCGTACGGCATGATGTGATCGGAGAACGTCGGGGATTCGCGAGGCGCTTCCGTCACCTTCGCCCGGTCGGCGGAGCCGACCCGCTCGATCCTCGCATCGGCCAGCAGCCGGACGCACGGGCGTAGTTCAGGCGGGGTATTGTAAGAGCCGAAGCGCCCATCCTTCTCCGCGGCATGCGCGAACCGTCACGCCGTCTTCGGCTTCCTCGGATCCGCCCAATGGTTGCGATCCGCCCGACCAGGTTTGCCGCGTCCGGGAGCTCCTTGACGAACCGGAAGTTCGACGCCGCGCCGTTGAGCACCGCGTAGATGCCCGCTCGGACGGATCTTCTCTGCTCGTTGCAGGGTGCGCGCCAGCAGCACAGAAACTCGCCGTAGTAGCTCGAGCGGGACGACGGAGGTCCGGGTTCAGCGACTTGATGCGAGAAGGGCGACGTTCGACGCGCATGTCGCGCGACGGCGTCGGGGTGCGCGATCGTCTCCACGACCTCGAAGCCCCGCTTCGGCAGCTCGGCGTTCATGAAGCTTGGCCATGCCGGAGCCGAACAGGCCGTCTTCATGACGATGACAACCGTCTTCGCCGGCTTGCCTGCGGCGTCATTGAGTTTCGCCAGGTTGTCGAGAGCCGCTGTCGTCACCGTGCCGAACCCAGGGCCAAGGCGGAAGGTGTTCTTCAGTCCCTCGATTGACGATCTGGTCGGAAACACCGACGTCGACGATGTAGGGGATGTCGTAGCGCGACGCCGCCTGGGATGCCGCCAGGCAGATCGGCGATGCGAACCCGCCAAGCGATCGCCGCCACGCCTTCCGACTGCATCCGCTCGACCTCAGCGGTACCGCCCTCGGGGTTGGAACGTGCATCGCCGAACACCATCTGCAGCGTTGAGCGCCACCCATCGACTTGATGCCGCCAGCGGCGTTGATCTCGTTCAAGGCGATCTCCGCACCGAGTGCCGCCATACTCGCCATCCTGCGCCAGCGCGCCGGTGACCGGCTGCAAGATGCCGATCTTGATTTGCAGCGCCTGCGCTCTGACGGAGGCCGGGCATTGCGAGAACAGCCGACGTGGCCGCTGCACCGGTGAGAACGGTTCGGCGTGTTGCTGTCATGAGATAGGCTCCTCTCTAGGCCGCGTTCCGGCGGCCGGGTGGTGATGATCTCTTCTGCTTGCCCGTCGTCTTGTCTGTCGTCTTTGCCTGTTGCCTGCGGTCGCAGCGCCATCCAGTAGCGGTCCGCGCCTCGGCCGGCTCGCGTCAGTTCACGCGAATGCAATGCATGTCCAGTCTGTAGAGTGCGCTCAGATATTCGACGCCCCGACCACTCGGCGTCGAACACGATCCTCGTCAGCGCCAGGAGCGGCGAGCCGATATCGATGCCGAGCGCCGCAGACGCATCGGGCCCGGCCAGCGAAGCCGTGATGGTCTGCTCGGCACGATCGGCCGTGACGCCGGATCGCTCAAAGCTCGAGCAATGCAGTCCGCGAGAGATCCCGGCGCGAGTAGCGGCGCCCGATATCTTCCGGCACATAAGTCGTCAAATAGGAGAACGGAGCATCGCCTGCCAGCCGCACGCGCACTGCGTGTTGAACGCGGGCATCGCGAGGCAGGCGCAACGCTTCGGCAACGGCAGGCGGCGCATCGACATAGCCGAAGCGACAACAACCGGACGCGCGAGGATCGCCCCATCGCGGCCAGGTGCGCCAGCATGTCCGTCAGATCGCCCGTCACGGCTGGCGGATTGGCCGGCTTGCAGTGACGAATGAACCCGAACCGGGAAGCTTGCGGATCGCGCCATCCCGGCGCGAGGCCGTCGAGACGCGCGCCGCACCGTGACGCGCGAGAGGTTGTGCTGCGCAGCGAGATGCGGTTCGCTCGGCAGTGCGCTCTCCCGATGCCCACGCCCCAGCCGCAATCTGCTCCTTCAAAAGCAGATAGAGGCGGTGCGTCTTCGAGGACCTCGATGGCGCTCACGGGCTGATCTCCCTTGACCTGTATTATTTATAGGGACAGATTAGCGTCGTCAAGGCAGCGCCGTGCATCGCGCCCACCACGGCGGCAACGGAGCACAATTCGCAGATGGCTCAGGTCCTCGAGGATGACGGCACGCCATATCCGATCACCGTTGATGTCGTGATCGTAGGCGGCGGAGCGGCCGGTCTCGTGACCGCACTCGCGGCGTCGGACCGCGGTCTCGGCGTCCTGGTCATCGAGCGCGACGCCGTGCCACGCGGCTCGACGTCCTTGTCGGCAGGGCTCATTCCCGCATCGGGGACACGCTACCAGCAGCCGTGGGCATCCGGGATAGCGTCCGAGCGCATTCGCCAGCCGACGATTCTGCGGAAGGCCTACGGTGAACCCCACCCGGACCAGGTAAACCTTTTGGCCTCGACGATCGGGCCAGCCGTCAGTGGCTGGGCGGAAGCACGGCCTCCCGTTCTCGGTGATCGATAACTTTTCCCTACCCGGTCATTCTGCGATGCGCATGCATGGGCTGCCGACCTCGCTCCGGCGCGGAGCTCATGGATCGGCTGCGCGTAGCAGCCGAGACTGCCGGGATCGACATTCTCACAAGTTCCGTCGTCGACACGATTGTCCGCCGGGGAGCCCACGTCACCGGCGTAGTTGTCGATCGTGGCGATGGAGCGAGAGGCGGGTCGGTTGCGGATCACTCGTTCTGGCTTTGCAACGGCTTCGGTGGAAATCCTGATCTCGTTCGCCGGTACATTCCCGAGATTGCCGGGGCCCTCTACTTCGGCCACCCCGGAAATCGGGAGACGCCATTCTGTGGGGCGACCAGCTCGGTGCGGCCACGCGTCACCTCCTGGATACCGCGGGCATGGCTCGGTGGCGCAGCCACTCGGCATTCTCATCACGTGGGCGACGATCACCGAGGGCGGTTTCAGGTCAACGCCGCTGGCAGGCGCTTGCGAATGAAGCATTGCGGGCTGGTCGGAGGCGGCGGCGGCAGTCGTCGCAGAGCCGGCGCCCTGGCCTGGACGATCTTCGACGAGGCGCATCGCCAGAGATCGCCGCCCAGTTCCAGGACTTGCAGATCTGCACTGATCCCACAATGCGATTGTTACCGCAGCTTCGATCGACGAGCTTGCCGAAAGGACCCGTCTGCCGCTGGGTGCGGTACGCGAGATCCTTCGACTTCAGCGTTTCAGAAAGCAAGGACGCATGCAGCAACCGACAGCATACCTCCGGCCGAAACCGGGCCGGCGTTGCGCAGTTAGCTCCACCACGATTCTCCAGCCGGTTCTGTGTGACGGGCGCTCTCTTCCACACGCGAAAGGTGGCTTGTCCGTGGACGCGCGAATGCGCGAGTGCTTGGAAAAAGATGGCAGCCCATTTCCAAACCTCTACCGCAGTAGGCGGTTGCCGCGCTTGCCGGCGTCTCGGGGATCAAATGCGTCGGGCTACCTCTCCGCGCAATGGGCTCCCTCACCGCGGTTGGCGCCTGGCCGTATCGCAGGTCGATCCAGTGCCCAGTATGCGAGAGCCGGGTAAGACCCGTCCAGGCAGAAAGTGGAGGACTACGCAGATGGGGCTTCACCGAGGTCCGGCTGATAGACCACGTCCAATTGGTGGTGAAGGATCTGTCCGGTGTAGTCGGCGCTTCTACAAAGGCAGTGCTCGGGGCGCTGGGGATATCGATGGGTGGTCAGGGTGACGGCTATGTCTGGTGGGGACGAGCTGGTCATCTCGTCGGCTGAAAGCCAAGCAGCGCAGGGGGTGCTAACGGGCGGGGCCACTCGGCTGGATTACCCCCGAAAGCTGACGAACTGGTCCGGCGCCCCGAACGCGCAACTGAGTGCCAGCGTACTTTCCCTCCGTCCTCGACAACGACCATCTGTCAACTCTTGGACAGCGCCTGCCGAGCTGCAATCCTCGGCATCGTACGCATAGATCCAGCCGCTGCGCACCAATGCGTCGCCTTTACAGAGTTCGGCGTCTCGCCGTTGCTGTTCGGCCATCCGGCAGGTGATTGATGTCCTTGCGGCTGTGGCTGAGTTGCTGGATGCGGCCTGCTCGGGGATTCGCACCTCGCTGGTAGACATCGAGAGCGAGCTCTGGATCGCCTCGATGCTCGCCAGGCACAGTGCAAGAGCGGCTGCCGTTCGATCGCCTGGGCGGCCCCCTGCGCGTGCAGAAGAAACATCGCGTGCGCGGCGTCACCGAGCAGCGTGACCCTGCCCTTGCTCCACCTCGTGAGCGGCGCACGATCGACCAGTGCCCATCGCCCGGGCCTGCCCCGCATGCGCCGATCAATTCAAGCAGGCGCGGGTCCCAGCCGCGGAATTCGGCTGCCAGTTCGTCGACAGTTGCGAATGTGCTCCAGGATCATGCCCTGAAATCCCTGGCTGGAGCGAACGCTACAATATTGATCTTGCGGCCTGCCGATACGGGGTAATGGACGAGGTGGTGGTCCGGCCCTAACCAAAGCGGTATGAACAGGCCGCCGCGCGAAGACGGGTGCCTGCTCTGCTGGTACCAGAGCGCGGAATGCGCCGCATCCGAATACTGCGCAGGGCCGGGCGTCACCACCGCCCCGCGGATAATCGAATGGACGCCGTCCGCGCCGATCACGACATCCGCCACCGAGTGGGAGCCGTTGGCAAAATGCAAAATAGGCGCCGTCGGCCGGAGGTCAATGCCCGTACACCGTCGCCCAGATGCACCAGCTCGACCGGCACGGCCCCACGGACGGCCTCGAGCAGATCGGCGCGGTGGATAAAGTAGGACGCTCCCCGTAGGAGCTCCTCGCACCGGCTCATCTCTCTGAAGAGAGCTACGCTCCGTCCTGCCAGCGACGGAACTCCCGATCCGTTTCGATCGGAACGGCTGCTCCGAGAAACTGGTCCAGCCCGCCGAGTCGCCGCAGAAGGCGCATCGCGTTGGGAGAGACCACTACGCCAGCACCGACCTCCTTCAGCTCCGCCGCTTGCTCGTACACAGTGACGTTGAGCCCAGCCTCTATACGCCCAGAAAACCCCTGCAGCGCCGCAGGGTCCCCTGCGATGCCGCCGCCCACGATAGCAACCGTCGATGACATCTGAGTGGCTCAGGCGCCGGGTTGCAACGCCGTTTCATCATATGGGCTGCTGGCAGCATGCTCCGGGCCGGTTCCCGTCGCCTCGCCCGTCAGGAGCATGGCGGGTCTCCGAGTCCGCGATATTTCGGTAGCGGTGCAACTAAGCAGCCTGACGACGTTGGTGACAAAGACGCCACACCAGTTCCCGCGCCTGGGACTGCGATCCGATTCTAGCCCGCCCGGATCTCGTGGCCTGTGCCGCATCAGCACCAGCCAAGCTTCTCCAGATGCGATCTTCGCCACACCATTTTGGCTGCGCCCCCTACGTCTGCTTTTCCACACTAAGCGGAGGGAGGTACCCAAAAGCGGCAAGCTGAGTTGGCGCCCGGTTCCCGCATAGGTCAACAGCACGCCTGCGCGTTAGGGTGGCCGACAGCGCAGAGACTTCCCACTCAGCCGGACGAACGTGTGCTGAATGCCGCGAACGGTGAATGGGTGCCTGCCAGATTCGGAAGTGGGCGCCGTGCAGATCAGAGTCACAAGCTGCTTGGTCATTCGCCAGAACGCCACGCCGACCAAGCCGTGGCTGCCCGACTCTGCTTTTGTATTTCGCCGCACATAGTTGCCCAGCATACGCTCGTAAGCGTCGCGCCCCGTCGTTGCCAGCGATGCAATGCAACTCCGGCCACTTTGGTGCCGGGCTTGGCCATCTCAATTTCAGAAGCCGTGATGAGTTCCGATGCCAATCCACGCCCCCTGTGACCAACGGAAACGTAGAGTTGCCCCAATAGGCGATCCTGCCAAGATGCGATCCCCACAATCGAGCCAGCGCAATCTGCAACGAGTGTTGGCGCTGGCGAGCAAAGCGCTCATCCTCGGGCGGCATAAACGGCGCCTGAGTTTCATGCCAGACGGAATGATAAATCGCGACGACTTGCGCCACATCACTGCTGTTAGAGCAGATCGCAGCATAACCGCCTCGTGCTGATTGCTTCTCTGACCTGAATAGCATCATCCCGCCAACTCGGGTGGTGTGTCCTATGGGTCAACTTCACGCCGGTACTCGCTGCCACGCAACCGCAGCTTCGCCTGATCAAGGTCTTGCGGCTCAGTGCCAGAGCCGACAATCGGCTGGCCCTCGCTACGTGGGCGGCAAGCGCGAAAGGCTTGGCCGCCCGGTTAGCGTGCAACTCCACCCCGACATGGGTTGATGCGCCCGATGCCACTGTGGTCCGTCCGCTGGCAAACAAGCCAGAAATGGCGCATACTGAGCCACAAGAAAAATATCCCGAGGGAGGGGAGTTATGCTGCGCGTACCATCGCTGTTTCTTGCGACTATTGCCGCTGCGATCCTGGCCCCGACCCTTGGGCTGGCGGAAACGCCCAAACGTGGCGGCATCCTCAGTTTCGCCGCCGTGGCCGAGACCGCCGCGGCTACGACTGCCATGCCTCGCAGACCTTCGCGCTGCTGCATCCGGTGACCCCGCAATATTCGCTGCTGGTCAGGTGGGACGCCACTGAGAAGTCGAAGATCGTCGGCGACCTGGCCAAGAGCTGGACGATCACGCCGGATGGACTGACCTACACTTTCACCCTGCACGACGGCATCAAGTTCCACGACGGTTCGCCGCTGACCTCGGCCGACATCAAGGCGCACCTTCGAGCGCATCGCCAATCCGCCCGAGGCGTGATCTCCGTGCGCAAAGAGCGCTTTGCCGATGTCGCCGCCATCGAGACGCCCGATCCGACCACCGTCGTCTTCAAGCTGAAGGCGGTCAACGCCTCCTTCCTGGCGCTGCTGGCCTCGCCCTTCAACTGCGTCTACAGCGCCGCCAAGCTCAAACAGAACCCGAAATACCCGGACACCGAGGTCATGGGCTCGGGCGCCTTCCAGCTCGTCGAGCACGTGCGCGGCTCGCATTGGACGGGCAAGCGCTTCGATGGTTACTTCCGCAAGGGCCTGCCCTACCTCGACGGCTTCAAGGCCTACTTCGTGAAGGACACGGCGGTGGTGCCGGGGCTGCTCGGCGGCCAGTTCGACGCCGAGTTCCGCGGCCAGAACCCGAGTGCGCGCGATCAGCTTCTGGCCAAAGCGAAGGAGCGTTTCGTGGTGCACGAGGGTCCGTGGGCCACCGTGATGCTGCTCATCTTCAACACCAGCAACGAAGCCGTTCGATGACATCCGCGTGCGCCAGGCCCTGTCGCTGGCCATCGATCGCTACTGCGGGCAGCACCAACCTCTCCAAGATCTCGATCATGAAGCATGTCGGCGGCATCATGCGTCCGGGCTCTGAGTGGGCGCTGCCCGATGCGGAACTGGAGAAGCAGGTCGGCTATGCCGAGGACATCGAAAATCGCGCGCCGAGGCGCGCAGGCTGCTGAAGGAAGCCGGCGCCGACGACCTCAAGATCAAGCTGTTCAATCGCACGGTGGCCGAGCCCTATACGCCGACCGGCATCTTCGTCATCGACGAATGGCGCAAGATCGGCGTGTGCGACCGAGCACGTGCAGGTCGAAACCAAGACGTATTTCGACAGCCTCGTGTCGGGCAACTTCGACGTGGCGATCTGGCCGCTGACCGGAGCCCGCCGACGATCCCACCGCGCAGCTCTACTACTTCATCAGCCACCAGGCCTCGACGATGAGCTACGCGCGGCACGCCGACAACGCAAGCTCGACGAGTTCTACGAGAAGCAGAACCGTACGCTCGATCCCGCCGAGCGCAAGCGGCTGGTGCAGGAGGCCGACCGCTATATCCTGAGCCAGGCGTACGAGGTGCCCATCCTCTGGTGGAACCGCATCATCGTGCATCACAAGAAGATCAAGGGCTGGACCATGTCGCCCAGCCACTTCCAGGGAACCGCCCTGGTCGACATCTGGCTAGACGAGTAGGCGCAACGCGATGACGATGAACACGCCCCGGCCGCGGGAGGCCATACCGAACTCCGCAGGCACCGAACCGCCCAAGCTCGAGGCGCCGCCGGGTGCCTGCGATTGCCACATGCGCATCTATGACGCCGCCCGCTTCCCACCCGCCCGCCCCGGCTCGCATGCATGCGCGAACGCCAGTGCGAGGCGGACTATCGGCGTGCCTGCAGGAGACGGCATCGGCGCGGAGCGCGCGGTGATCGTTCAGCCGGCGGCCTACAGCGGCACGGATCAATCGCGTCACGCTCGACGCCATCGCGCGGCTCTCGGCAATGCCCTGCGGCGTGGCGGCGCTGCATCCGACGTCTCGGACGCGTGAGCTGAACGCCCCTGCAGGAGGGCGGCGTGCGGGGAATCCGCTTCACCAGCGACGGCGAATCCGGCGACCGCCGTTGACCAGCGATCCGAGATGATCGAGCCTGCTCGCAGAGCTGCATGGCCGCCCTCGGCTGGCATGTTGCAGGATCCACATGCGCGGCGACCAGATCGTCGCCCACGCCGACATGCGCTCGGCAGGCTGCCGTCGACCATCGTCATCGATCACATGGGCCGCGTGCCGCTGGCGGACTGCACCAGCCGTGAGGCCTTCAAGGTCATTCGCGAGCTGATCGAGCAGCTGGCAGAATCCTGGGTCAAGCTTTCCGGCGCCTACCGGGACACCAGAAGATCGGCCCGCCGAGCTACTGCCGATGCCACGCACCTCGCGCAACGGGCACTACAGACGTGAGTGCCGCGCCTCGAGCTAGTGTGTGTGGGGCAGCGACTGGCCGCACCCGACCGAGAAGGCCAAGCCCAACGACGCCCTGCTGTTCTGACTTGCTGTCCGGAATGGCGCAAGCCGGACGCCGCGGTCGCGCCAGCGCGCATCCTCGTCGAGAATCCTGGGGCACTTTACGGCTTTGCCTGATCCGCGACCACAAAACAGGATAAGTCGTTCGCCGATTTTGCACCTGCCGTTGCTCATTGTGGAGCTTGCGATGTCGGGTGATCGCCAAACAAGGCCTCGATATAGCAATACGTAACTGAACGAAGTACAAT
>ERZ1370068.3888-contig-2986_pt1 | contig 42324 bp, 71 predicted proteins | sample MGYA00561227_ERZ1370068 | MGnify/ENA primary metagenome ERZ1370068 (study PRJEB38410, sample SAMEA6850437) | metagenome | study: Metagenomic assessment of the ecological functions of the soil: analysis of the soil microbiota associated with the... | reverse complement strand
GTTACGTATTGCTAACCTCGGCGAGGGGCTGGTGGTGGATCGCAACAATATGGGACATCCGCAAACAGTTGGAACAGGCGCTGCAGCGCGATGCCGGAATTCGGCCACCTGCGCGATCACGTGAAGTTCAGCGTGACCGGGGAAGGTCTGCGCATCGATCTGCTGGAGAGCGAGCAGGGAATGTTCTTCGTCAGCGGCAGCCCGGCTCCCACGGCGGCGGGGCAGCACCTGCTGCAGGTTCTGGCAACCAGAAATCGCGCGACTGCCCAACGTCATCGTGATCGAGGGTCACACGGACGCGCAGGCCTTTCCGGCAATGCGGGACCGGCCACGGGCTACAGCAATTGGGAGCTAGCATCGGACCGCGCCAACGCGGCGCGGCGTTTGCTGCACGCCGTACGGGGTTCGTCCGGAACAGGTGGTGGAGGTGAGGGGTTCGCCAATCAGCGGCCATTCAACAACCAGGATCGGAATGACGCGCGAAACCGTCGAGTTTCGGTAGTGGTGCGGTTTACAGCTTGAATAGTTCCCGCAAGCGCCGCGTCTGCACCCGGCTGACGGGGCACTTCGGTGTGCTTCTTGTCGTCCATGCGGAGCTGATAGCTGGACTTGAACCACGGCACCACTTCCTTGATCCGGTTGATGTTCACCAGGAAGGAGCGGTGCACGCGCCAGAACATCTCGCGGTCGAGGTTGGCCTGCAGATCCTCGATGGTGCGGTAGTTGGAGTGGCCTTCGAGATTCGTGGTCGACCAGGGTAATCAGGCCGTTGTCGATGGTGGCGTAAATCACGTCGTTGGCGTCCACGATGAAAGTTGCGGTTGTTGGCGCGCACCAGGAGTTTGGTGCGCGGAGCCGAGACGGGCGCGTCTTTGGCGCGGCCGGAAGTTCCGGCGTGCGTCTTGTCCTGGATCGATACGCCGGGCGCGTTCGATGGTTTCGGCCAGCCGGCCGCGGTCCACCGGCTTGAGCAGATAGTCCATCGCCTCGAGGCGGAAGGCCTCCACGGCGTACTGGTCGTAGGCGGTCACGAAGATGAAGTGCGGGAGTTCGATGTCCCGTCTCGCGCAGCCGGCGGATCACGCCCAGGCCATCCAGCCCGGGCATATTTACATCCAGGAAAACCAGTTCCGGCTCCAGTTTCTGGATCAGTTCGACGGCTTCCAAACCGTTGGATCCCCTTGCAATTACTTCAATTTCCGGGAAATCGTTGAGCAGGTAGGCAAGTTCGTCGCAGGCTAATTGCTTCGTCATCTACGACAACCGTCGTGAGTGTGGCCGTCGCGCGGTCTCGCATGGACTTGGTATTATAGCATTTCGGTCTTAAAGGAGAACGCATTTGCCCAGCAAAGACAACGTCCAGATTGCGCCCGCCGAGGGCAAGCTGGGTGTTTTGATACCTGGCATGGGCGCGGTAACCACGACGTTCATTGCCGGACTGGAAGCGATTCAAGCTGGACTGGGAAAGCCGATCGGCTCGCTCACGCAGCTGGGAACGGTCCGTCTGGGAAAGCGGACTGAGGGACGCAGTCCGGCGATCAAGGACTTTGTGCCGCTGGCCAAGATGTCGGACATCGAGGTCGGCTGCTGGGATATTTTCGAGGATAACGCCTACGAAGCCGCGGCCAAGGCGGGCGTGCTTGGAGACCGCGCTGCTCGATCAGGTGAAGGCAGCCGCTGTCGGCGATCCAGCCGATGAAGGCGGTGTTCGACCAGAATTTCGTGAAGCGCATCAACGGGCCCAACATCAAGGCCGGCGGCTCCAAGATGGACCACGCCGAGATGGTGATGGACGACATCCGGCAATTCCAGAAGCGGACCGGCGTGGCGCGCACCACCATGATCTGGTGCGGGTCCACCGAGGTGTATCACGAGGCCGCCGCGGTGCACGCCACGCTGAAGGATTTCGAGTGCGGGCTGCAGAAGAACGATCCGGAGATCTCGCCGAGCCAGATTTACGCCTACGCGGCGCTGAAATCGGGCGTGGCGTATGCCAACGGCGCTCCGCATCTGACCACGGACATGCCGGCGCTGATGGAACTGGCGCGCAACATGAATCTGCCGATCTGCGGCAAGGATTTCAAGAGCGGCCAGACGTTCATGAAGACGCTGATCGCGCCCGGGCTGAAATCGCGCATGCTGGGCCTGAACGGCTGGTTCTCCACCAATATCCTGGGCAATCGCGACGGCGAAGTGCTGGACGAACCGGGATCGTTCCGATCCAAGGAAGTCACCAAGAGTTCGGCGCTGGAGCACATTCTGCAGGGCGATCTGTATCCGGATCTGTACAAGGAGTTCTATCACAAGGTCCGGATCGAGTACTATCCGCCGCGCGGCGATGCCAAGGAAGGCTGGGACAATATCGACATCTTCGGGTGGCTCGGCTACCCTATGCAGATCAAGATCAATTTCCTGTGCCGCGATTCGATTCTGGCGGCGCCGCTGGTGCTGGACCTGGTGTTGTTCATGGATCTGGCGCAGCGCGCCGGCATGCGCGGAATTCAGGAATGGCTGTCATTCTACTTCAAGGGACCGATGCATGCGCCCGAGATTTACCCGGAGCACGACATCTTCATCCAGTTGATGAAGCTGAAGAACACCTCTGCGGTGGATGCGTGGTGAGGACTCTGATCACGCATTTGGGCCTGGAATATTACGACTAGTCGCTGTATTGTTTGAAGACGTGGTAGGCGCGGGATCAGATCGTTTCGCGCCGTCGCGTCCTAGTGCCTGGGAGCTCCTATGAAAGTGTTGGTAATCGGGGGAACTCTCTTCATCGGCAAATTGCTGGTGGAGGAGTTGCTGAAGGAAGGCCACGACGTTGCAGTCTTGCACCGTAAGCCGAAGCACGACTTCGGCCGCAAGGTAGAGAACCTCATGGCGGACCGCAACGACGCGGCAGCCCTGCGCGAAGCGCTGGCGCGGCCGCCGTTTCGACGTGGTATTCGACAATGTCTCACGATTTTGAGCGCGGCACCACGGCGGCGCAGGTGGAAGGCGACGATTCGCGCCTGCGGAGATCGCATCTCGCGCTACGTCTTCATGTCGAGCGTCGCCGCCTATGGCGACGGGCTGAATCACAGGAGAGCGATCCGCTGGCGCCGGATTATCATCCCAACCCGTATGCCGGCAACAAGGCCACCACGGAGCGCCTGCTCTTCCGCATGCACGCGACCAGACGGCCTGCCGGTAGTGACGCTTCCGGTCCGCCCTTTCGTCTATGGCGCGCGGACAACTATTACCGCGAGCAGTTCATCTGGGACCACGTCGCGCCGGACTGGCCGATCATCATCCCGGGCGACGGCCACCGGCTGATGCAGTTCGCCTACGTGAACGATCGTGGTTCTGGCGATGATCAAACCGTATGGACGAGACGCGGGCGGTGGGCGAGGCCTTCAATATCGGCGATCCCAAGCCGCTGACGCCAGGTGGAACTGGTGGAGAAACTGGCCAAGGTGGCGAAACGTCGAGCCGACCCTGGTGCGTGTTCACCGCGCGATGCTGATCGCGCAGGCCGGCGGCAGCGTGTTCGACCGAGCCGTTACTACTTCGGCGAGATACTTCGACCTGCCGCCGATTACCGAGAACATCGGCAAGGTGACGCGCGTGCTCGAAGATGAAGCTGACGCCATTCGAGACCGGGATTGAAGGAAACGCTAGCAAGTGGTACGTGCAGAATCATGGGCCCCGCACAGCGGGCTTCGAGTTCGACGATAAGGTAGCCGGCACTGGCGAAGGCGGGTTCGGCGCTGGGCGTAGCGGAGTAGATTTGATATGACCACTGCGCTATGGCGTTACTGGCAAGATGGCGTCCACTTTTCGGCTTGGGTACTTCGATGGAGTATCCGGACTACCGGACGCAGGGTGAGAGTGAACGAGGAATTTGCAGGAGAACCTGCGAGACTCCTTCCGCGACCCGACGAGTGGGGAAATCCCCGAAGTGCGGCGCGCTGCCGAGTTGCTGCCCGTCGGATGAAGCGCGTCAGGAACTGGTCCGACGCCTCAAAACTCAGACCGGAAGCGTTGGTCCGGCACGGCGGCAATCACGATTGGTACACCAACCCCCGGACCGGCATGTTCCGCAGCCCGGTGCCCCGGCATCGCGACGCCACATGAGAATCTCGCCAGGCGCGTACTCGGGCAGCTGGACGCGCCGGACCGATAGAGCGCTCCAGAATTCTACCGGCCTTCAGTACTCCCAGCGGCGATAGCCCTCCGTGCGCCTTCGAGCGCCAGAGGCCGCTTCTTGAGCGGCAGTCCGCCGCCGTAGCCCACCAATTTGCCTCCCGAGCCGATCACCCGATGACACGGCACGATGATAGGAATGGGTTAGCGCCGTTGGCGGCTCCCACCTGCGCGGCACTGCCTGTCGGCGCGCCGATGGCTGGCCGCGATCTGACTGTAGCCTGCGGTTTCCCCGTCGGGATGGTCTCAGTTCGCGCCAGACGCCAGTTAACAGTCGGTGCCCCGCATGTCCAGGGAAGGTCGAAGCCGTCGCAATTGCCGGCGAAATATGCGCGTAACTGCGTCGGCCTAGGCAGCGATCGCATGTTATGCCGGGCCGGGTCGTTCTGCATCGATCGCCAGGGCTCAAATCGATGGCGTGGCCAGCCCGGAATGCTTGCAACCAGTCGTAGGTTGTAGATCATCTACCACCGAACCTCGGTGCAGTCAAGCATGCTTCCAGTTTGTCACTAGGGACCCCGGCGTTGGTTCGACGCGCTCTTTTGGGTGCGCCGCATTGTGTCGTCATTCTCCTGTTATACTTAGTACGCCAATCGCCTCTATGCTCTTAAGCCTTCCGCACCTAATCACGGCGCGGACAAGAAGATCTTTCTGCTTACAAGCCTCGTGGTTTTTGCGCGGGTGTCGTCAGGGCCATCGATGTAGTCAAGATTGCCTCGGACCTGTACGGCCGCCCGTTTACGTCCGCAAGGAAATAGTGCATAACAAGCACGTTGTGGACGAATTGCGCCAGCCGGCGCGGTGTTTGTCGGAGGAGCTGGATGAAGTGCCGTCGGGGCGCGCGCGCGATTTTCAGCGCGCACGGCGTGTCCCCGGCAGTGCGGCGAGCAGGCCAGAGCGAACGCCGCCTGACGTAATCGACGCCACGTGCTCCGCTGGTCACGAAGGTGCACCTGGAAGCGGTCCGGTTCGCGCGCGACGGCTTCAGCATCGTGCTGATCGGGCACAAGGACCATGATGAGGTGATCGGCACGCTTGGCGAAGTTCCCGGACCGCAGCTACCTGGTGGAAACCGTGGAAGATGTGGACAGCCTGGAAGTCCCCGATCCGCCGCGCGTCCGCTTACCTCACCCAGACCACGCTCAGCCTGGACGAGACGCACCGACCTGGTCAACCGGCTCAAGCAGCGGTTTCCGCTGATCGAGGGTCCGCAGTCGCAGGACATCTGCTACGCCACCGAAACACCGCCAGATGGCGGTGAAAGCGATATCGGCATCATGTGGACCTGCTGCTGGTGGTGGGCTCGGCAAAACAGCTTCGAACTCCAAGCGGCTGGTTGAGGTGGGGGCAATTTCGGGGTCAGTTCCCACCTGGTGAACGATCGCGCGCGATATCGACGCCCGCCTGGCTGGAAGACGTGAAGAATGTAGGGGTGACGGCCGGTGCTTCGGCGCCGGAGCACCTGGTGCGGGACCTGATCGATTTCCTGCAGGATCGCGGGTTCCAAGCAATTGGAAGAGATCGAGCTGGTGGATGAAGATGTGCGGTTCTCTCTGCCCGCCGAGCTGACTATCTCGATCCAATGAGCGCGCCGTCCCAAGTCGGCAATTCGCTGGAGCATGCCGCCGAACAGGCCATGCGCCGTGGCGGCGCGCCACCTGACGGATTGTCAGGAGCGCGACGGCCATCTGGTGCGCGGAGCTGACGGCCGACACCACGCTGGAATCCGATTACATTCTTTTCAGCTCTGGCTGTTCCTGCCGGCCGACGGCAGGTGGAACCCCGGACACGCGGCCGCTGATCGAGAAAGCGGTGGTCTCGATTCTCGAGCGCCAGCTTGCCGGATGGCGGCTTCAATATCTACGCCGGGCGGGCCCTCGGAAGTCAGCGCCTCCGTCGAAGGCCGTATTTCGCGTTGAAACTGGCCGGCGTAGTCGATCGACGAGCGAGCGCATGCAGCTGCTGCGCAGCGCATCTCTCGCACTCGGCGGCATTCAGGCGGCCAACAGCTACGTCAAGGTCAACCTCAGCCTCTTCGATCTCTATCCGCGCGCAATATTGCCCCAGCATTCCACCCGAAGTCGCGCTGCTGCCCTTCGATCTTGCTCTACTCAGATGTCCGCATGGACGCGCGCCATCGCGATTTCGCTTGCCATCGTGCATGCCGCCAATCCGCGCCGCCTCGTTCCGGCCGGTTTCGAACCTGGATGAAATCTGGCTGCCCGGGGTGAGTCCCGCCTTTCATCGCGACACCGGATCGTGTTCACCTGGCACAATTTCGTTTCTCACGCGTGGACAAGCTGCTGAAGTGGTGGGAGCGCAGCGGCAGCAGGGCGGTCCGGCGCCGCGCGGTGGAGAAGCGCAGAACTGGATGGTGGAGCGCCTGCACCATTCCGACGGTCTGGGCGCGATCTATCCGCCGATGATGTACTCGGTGATGGCGCTGGATGTCCTGGGCTTCGCCAAGGACGACCCTCTGCGCGTCGATGCCCTGCGCCATTTCAACAACCTGGTGGTGGACGACGGCGACCGGTTCTTTCTTCCAGCCGTGCTTTTCGCCGGTTTGGGATACGGCGATCGGCGCGTACGCGCATGGCGCAATGGCCGATCCCAACCACGACCGGCGCTGCGTCCGGCGGCCGATTGGCTGCTGACGGCAAGGAGATCCGCCGCAAGGGCGATTGAGCGTCAAGCGCCCGAATACCGAGCCCTCCGGCTGGGCCTTCGAATACTCCAACGAATTTTATCCGGACATCGACGATACCGCGATGGTGATGCTGGCGCTCAGCCAAGTGCGCGCGGCTCCGATTCCGCGGCGCAGAAGGCGGCTGCCATAGGCGGGGCCTGGATTGGCTGCTGGCGATGCAATCGAGCGACGGCGGATGGGCTGCCTTCGATGCCGGACAACAACTGGAAGTTCTCAGCAACGTGCCGTTCGCCGATCACAACGCCATGCTCGACCCCACTTGTCCGGACATCACCGGGCGCGTGCTGGAAGCCCTGGCGGCCCACGGCTGTACCGCGGAATCATCGCGCGGTGCGCCGCGGCGCGGACATGGCTGGTCAAGCACCAGCAGCCGGACGGCAGTTGGTATGGCCGGTGGGGCGTGGCTTACATTTACGGCACTCTGTTTCGCGCTGCGCGGCCTCGGCGGCTGCCGGGCGAGAGACGATCGCGAGGCGCACATCCTGCGCGCCGGCGAATGGCTGCGCTCCGTGCAGAATGCGGACGGCGGATGGGGCGAAAGCTGCGCGCAGCTACGACAACCGGATCTTTACCGCCGCGCACGAGCACGCCTTCACAAACGGCGTGGGCCATCCTGGGCCTGGTCGCCGGCGGCGATCCCGACCAGCCTGAGTGTGCAGCACGGCATCGAATACCTTGCTGCGAAACCCAGCGGCAGCGACGGCAGCCTGGGATGAGGAACTGGCCACCGGGACTCTGGTTTTCCGCGAGTCATTCTACTTTGCAAGGTTAGCCTTATAACCGTTGCTCTAAGCGCTTCGGCTGCTCGCTAGAGCAAGCGTGCATCTGTCAAGCCGTGACAGTGACGGTGAGCGAGGCCTACGAATGGATAGCAACCGATGAAACCCGCATTCTGGTCACATGGCGCGTCCGGCTTCCTCGGGCTGGCATGTCGCCGCGTGCTGGTGGAGCGCGGCTGTCGTGCGCGTCGCGCGCCCTGTGCGCCCCGGCGCAGACGCGCTGGATTCGGGCGTGGACCGGGCGACCTGCGCGACGCCGAGTCGCTGCAGCGCGCGGTGGCCGGCTGCGGCCTGCTGTTTTCACGTGGCGGCCGATTACCGCTTGTGGGCCCAGGGACCCGGCGAACTCTACCGCTCAACGTGGACGGCACGCAGCAACCTGTTTGCAGGCGGCCCAGAACGCGCGGCGTCGAGCGCGTCGTGTATACCAGCACCGTAGGTTGCATCCGGAATGCCGCCGACGGCGGAATCGGGGATGAACAGTCGCCCGTCGCGTCTCGAAGACATGGCCGGCGATTACAAGCGCTCCAAAGTTTCTCGCCGAGCAGGTGGCGCTCGGAGTTTGCGCCACGGCGGGTTTGCCCGTGGTGACCGTGAACCTCGACGGCGCCGGTTGGCGACCATGACGTGAAGCCCACGCCCGACCGGGCAAGATCGTGCTCGATTTCCTGAACGGCGACATGCCGGCCTCTCATCGATACCGGCCTCAACGTGGTGGATGTGCGCGACACGGCCGAAGGTCACGTGCTGGGCTGCGAGCGCGGACGCAGCGAGAACGCTACATCCTGGGGGTACGAGAACCTCTGACTTTGGCGGAGATTTTGCAAGCTGGCCAGGATCACGGGAAGAAAAGCGCCCACGCATGCGGCTGCCGTACCTGTGGCGTACGGCTGAGCGCGTGCAGCACGGCGTGGGCCGGAGTCACTGGCAGGCCGCCCAGCGTCGCGTTGGACGCGGTCCGTATGGCGAAAGAAAATGTGGTCACGCACGACAAGCGCGAAGCGCGATCTGGGAGTTCCAACCCGGACCCGCCGAGAGGCGCTGCTACGCGTGCCGTTGCCTGGTTTACCGTGCAGCGGCACGATCGGCCCGGCAATAAGCCCGCCGCGTGATGAGGATACTGATGGTAGCCGCCCTTCCCATGGAGTTCCCCGGCATTCTGGCGCACGGCCAATACCGCACACCGCCGAAGGTGGCCGCGGACTGGGCGCTCGCGTGCGCCGTGTGGCGTGGCAACACGACCTGCCCGCTGATGGCTAACGGCAGCGGGCGCCAGGCGGGCGGCTGCGGCTGTGGATGCCGCCCTCGCAACCCCGCGGACGCGCCATCATAACGGTGGTTCTGCGGCGCCCTTGCTCCGGCGTTCGCGGTAGCTGACGTGGTTGTGGGGAACCAGCGTGATCTGGCGGGGGCGCGCAACTATCCGGCTTTACAACCCGATAGCTACGCGCGCGCATCATAGAGGCGTGGCTTGCATCGATCATCGTCGCGCGCACGGCGCGGAGGAGAAGCGCGCGCTTCATGCCACGAGCGGCGCGAGCGCGGTCGAAATGGAAGCCTCTGGCGGCAGCCGCGACCGGAGGGGCGTTGCCGCTCTACTGCGTTCGGGCCGTGACCGACCTTGCAGGCGAAGACATGGCGAATGCTTTCAATCGGAGCCCTGCGCGAGGACGGACACTTCGCTACAATGAGCTTATTCTAACGAGGTACATTGCGTAATCCGTTGGTTTGTCTGCCGGAGGCTGCTTCCGGTTGCGAACCGTTGTGCGCCGGGCCGCGCGAGTACTGGGAGAGTTTATTGCCGACTGCCGGGATTCTGAGCCGATGCGTCATACCCATGACCATGCACGCAGCCGTCTACCGCGGCAGCAGCGTCGTCAGCGTGGAAGAGATCCCGACGCCTGCCGATCGGCCTCAGGCGAGATCCTGATTCGCGTCGAGGCCTGCGGCATCTGCCACACCGATCTCAAGAAGATCGAATACAACCTGCTGGCGCCGCCGCGCATATATGGTCACGAGACGGCCGGCGTGGTGGCGGCAGTCGGCGACGGCGTCACTAAGTTCGAGCCGGGCGATCGCGTCGTGGCGTTTCATCATATTCCCTGCCGGCAGCTGCTTCTACTGCCAGCGTAAGATATACGCGCAGTGCCCGGTATACAAGAGTCGGGATCACGGCCGGATTCTGAGCCCGCGGGCGGCGGTTTCGCCCAATATGTGCGCGTGATGGACTGGATTCGTGGAGCACGGCGTCGAGAAGATTCCCGATGGCATCTCTTTCGAGCGCGCCACGCTTGGTGGAGCCGCTCAACACTTGCCTGAAGGCAGTGGCGCAGTGCGACCCGCAGCCGGAAGATTTCTGTGCGTGGTGCTGGGGCAGGGGCCGATCGGGCTGATGTTCACCATGCTGGTGAAGCGCACCGGGCGCGCGTGGCTGCGCCACCGACACCATTGACTGCGCGCCTGGAATTGGCGGCGCGGTGCGGCGCGGAGTTCGCGTGGGATCCGGCGTGCGACGATGGCGCCGCGGAAGCGCAGCGCTCGACGGAAGGCGCGCGGCGCGGACCTGGTGATCGTGGCGGCCTCCGCGCCCGGCATCGTAGAGCAGGCGATGGCGTGCTCGCGCCCGGGAGTCGCGCATCCTGCTTTTTGCCCAGACTTCGGCTACACGGAGCGCATCGAAGCCTCCGGCGCGGATCTGTGTGTGGTGAACGGATGCTTTCGGGTGCTATAGTGCTTCAGTAGACTTACAAAAGGAGTCGCGCGGATCTCGTTTTTAGCGGCGAGATACCGGTGGAAGAGCTGATTTCTCACCGCCTGCCGCTGGTTAAAATCCGTTCAGGATTTGATTTGGCATTGCATCCAGGACCTACAATCGTTGAAAATAATCGTTCAACCACAGAGGTGGTCATAGTGAAGAACCACATGATGGCTGCTGTGCTTTACGGCAAGGAGCACTTGCAGGTAGAGCCGGTGGCCGTTCCGACGATCGAGAGCGGAGACATCCTCGTACGAGTGCAAGGTGGCGCTTACCTGCGGCACCGATGTCAAGGTCTTCCGCCGCGGGCTACCACGCGCGCATGATCGTGCCGCCGGCTGTCTTCGGGCACGAGCTGGCCGGCGACGTGGTCGCGATCGGCGAGGACGTCACAAGATTTCAAGTCGGGCAGCGGGTGGTGGCGGCCAATTCCGCGCCCTGCGACGAGTGCTATCTTCTGCCGCCGCGGACTGCAGAATCTCTGCGAGGATCTGCTGTTCAACAACGGCGCCTACGCGGAGTACATCCGCATTCCCGGCGCGCATCGTGGAGCGCAACACGTATCTGATTCCCGAAGCACGTCGGCTATCAGGACGCGGCGCTGGTGGAGCCGCTGGCTTGCGTGGTCCGCGGCTTGGAAGAGACCGGCGCCGCGCCGGGCGATACCGTCGCCATCATCGGGCCTGGGTCCCGATCGGCCTGATGTTCGTGAAGCTGGCCGAAGCTCTATGGCTGCCGCGTGATCGCGGTCGGGCGGCGCAAGACGCAGCTTGATCGCGCCGCGGCGCGCTGGGCGCCGACGAGCTGATCGTCGCACGGCTGACATGCCGCAGCCCGGTGACGCACGATCCGCGAGATGACGCACGGACGCGGCGTCGGATATCGCGATCGAAGCGGTCGGCAAGCCGCAGACCTGGCACTGGGCGGTCAATATGGTGCGCCGCGGCGGCACGGTGAACTTCTTCGGCGGCTGCCCCAACGAAAGCCAAGGTGCAGTCTCGATACGGCGCTGCTGCACTACTCGGAAATCACCTGCAAGGCGAGCTTCCATCACACGCCGGCGTACATCCGGAAGGCGCTCGAATCTGGTCTGCAGCGGCGACACATCACGGCCTCGTGTCTTCGTCAACCGCGAAGAGCCGCTCGCCAACCTGCTGGAAGTGATGCGCCACCTGATGAGCCATAACGGCCACCTGAAGACGGCGATCGTTCCGTGAGATGTCCGCTCGGGCCTCACGGACCGCGTGTTATCTGACCCGGCGGCCATGTCCGCTCGCCTGAGCGCTGCAGCTCGCTGGCGCGGAAGAGGCCGCGCCTACACGCGCTGGCTGGCCACCCACCACTACGAGAACTTCCACGTGGTCAGCTTCCTGCTGCCGAAGCGGCTGCACCAGGATTTCTACAACGTGTATGCGTACTGCCGCTGGGCGGACGATCTCGGCGACGAGATCGGCGACACCGCCGAAAGCCTGCGCCTGCTGGCCTGGTGGCGCGGCGAGTTGGACGCACATGTACGCGGGCCGCGCCACCCACCCGTGCTTCGCCGCGCTGCGGCTCGACCGTGCGACGCACGGCATCCCGCGGCAGCCGTTCGCCGACCTGGTCGACGCGTTCGTCCAGGACCAGACCGTGACGCGCTATCGCAACTGGGACGAGCTGCTTCCGCACTGCCGCGACCGCAATCCGGTCGGGACGGCTGGTGCTGTACCTGTGCGGCTACCGCGACGCCGAGCGGCAGCGCTCTCCGACGCCACCTGCACGCGCGCTGCAACTCGCGCAATTTCTGGCAGGATGTGACCGTGGATCTGCTCAAGGATCGCGTCTACATCCCGCTCGACGTCATGGAGCGTCACGGCTACACCGTGGAGGACTTGTTCGCGCGGCGCTTCACGCCGGCGTTTCGCGAGGTGATGCGCGAAGCGGTGGAGTAGCGCGCGAGACTCTTTCGACAGGGCTGCCGCTTTCGGGCATGGTGGACCGGCGCCTGGCCATCGATCTCGACCTGTTCAGCCGCGGCGGCATGCGGGTGCTGGAGAAGATCCGAGCAACAGGGCTATGACGTGCTGCGGCGCGTCCGGCGATTTCGAAGGCGGAGCGAGTGGGCCTGCTGCTGGGCTCGCTCGCGCGGGTGGCTTTCCCTCGCGGGCGGCGTGATGCGCACGGTCGATCAGTCGCTATCGAGTACTGCTGCGGGTCGCGCGCACGCCGCGCCAAGAATTTCTACTACTCGTTTCGTCCTGCTCTCCGCGCAGCAGCGCAAGGCCATGTGCGCGCATCTACGCCTTCATGCGCTACTGCGACGACCTGAGCGACGAGCCCGGCGCGCATCGCGCGCCGGCGGTGGACCGCTGGCGCGCGGAAATGGAAGAGGCGCTCGCAGGGCCGCTTCAGCGGACCATCCCGTGTGGCCGCGCTTTCCACCACACCGTGCGTCGCTTCGGCATCCCGCACGAGTACTTCCAGCGAGATGATCGACGGGGTCTCGTCCGGACCTGGAGCCGCGCCGCGTCGAGACGTTCGACGAGCTAGTACCGCTACTGCTACCAGGTGGCGTCGGTGGTCGGGCTGACCATCATCCACATCTTCGGCTTCGATACGCGCAGCGCCCTGCCGCTCGCCGAAAAGTGCGGCGTGGCGTTTCAGCTGACTAACATTCTGCGCGATATCCGCGAAGACGCCGGAGCGAGGCCGCATCTATCTGCCGGCCGAAGATCTGGCGCCGCTTCGGCGTCACGGTAGAGGACCTGTGCTCCGGCAATCGCAGCCCGGCATTTCTCAAGCTGATGAGCTTTGAAGCGGCGCGCGCGCGCGCTTACTACACGAGTCGCTGCCGCTGCTGGAGCTGATTCATCCGCGCAGCAGGCCGTCTCCTGTGGGCGCTGATCTCGATCTACTCGCGCCTGCTGGAGCGCATCGAAGCCACCAACTACGATGTCGTTCTCGCGCCGTGTCCGCTTGAGCCTATTCGAAAAATCGTGGATTGTAGTGCGCGCCCTGGCGTCGTAGAACCAGTCGCCGATCAGACTCATCTGGCGCGGATCAATGAACGAGGGCTTCTCCACTCGGACGCTTTGAGATCGTCGTAGCTGGGGTCGAAGCGTGCGGATCAGTTTGTTCAAACGGAGAGAGGCTTCCCAGATTTCGAACAGCAGAGTGCATCGCGCAACAGGCGCCGCCGAATGCCGCCGAGCCCATCGACGGGCGGGGTTGTAGGCCTTGTGGCGGGCGCAGCGGCCGTCAAACTTGCGGGCTCGGATCTTCAACGTTTTCTCTCCATACATTAGCAGGTTGCGCATGTATGCGATAAACGTTCGACAGAGCTGTGCAGGGGGTCAGGCCTTCTCGATCTTGACCGCGTCGGGGACTACGGCGCCGCGGCTTCCGGCTTTCGGGTTCGCCTTTCAACGACGTCTTGAAGTTACGAATCCCCTCGCCCAGCCCTTTGGCCAACTCCGGATTTTCACCACCGAAAAGAAGCACGGCGACCCCCAGGATCACCAGCAGCTCCGGCATACCGAGCGTTTCCATCCGCGTACCTCGCTACCTATAGACGCTTTGATTGCAGCCTGCGTGTACCCGGGGAGGGTCGCGGTACAATCCGAAGTGAATGCCGTCCCCTGAGCAGGTGAATTGGGCGAAGTTTCGCGCTTCCGCCGTGATTCTCAGCGGCACTGATGATTCTGGGGACGCTGGTATATCTTCTGACCGGCGGCACCTTCACTGCAGCCCAAAGGCTCAGATCTACCTCTATCTGCCGGATGCCACAGGCGTCGCGCCCGGATGCTCCGGTTCGCGTCGATGGCATCAGCGTGGGCAAGCGTCAGCCTGCGTGGAGCTTCCAAGTTCCAATGAGCCAAACCGCGTGGTCAAAGGTCACCGATGACCATCGAGCGCGACCGGTTGACCAGCATTACTCCGATTCCACGGCGCGAGACAGCTTCCGATACTCTCGTCGGCGACAAGTTCATCGATGTGACCAGCGGCACCAGCGCCACACTACCTGCTGCCGGGCGGCGAACTGCAGTACAAAAGCACGGGTTAATGCAGCGCCTGGATATCTCCCAGTTTCAGAAGCAAATGCACCAGATCGAACTCGTGCTCGACGAAATCGAGCGGAGGCACCATCCCTGGGTCAGTTCATCAAGGGCGAGGCGATCTCACGATGATCTGCGCAACAAGATCACCGAGCTGCAGCGCGGAATCCACGTCGCCGCCGACACCACGACGGCGGTGGGTCAAGCGCTCTGCACGGATGAGTTGTACCGCAAGGTCACCGAACCCCTGCGCCAGTTGACGCCAGCCCGGCACGCCTTCAGGCCGGGCAGGGGAAGCGGCGGGGCACCACTGCACGATAACCCGGCAGTTTGAGCAGGCATCGGCGCAGGTGGCCGGATCTGCGCCGCTCGATCAACAGCTTGCGCGGAGTGCCAATGATGACCGATGATCGCGCCTATACCGGCTGGACGCAGCAGGCGGTGGGCACTCATTCGCAAGGTGGAGGAGTTCAATACCACGCCGATGCTTACCACATCGGCGGTGTATGACAATCTCCAAGGGTATGGCGAAGGAACTCCAGGTGGGCACTAAGGAGTTTCGCGAGAATCCCGGTGAAAGTATCTGCGGTTCAAAATGCTTCTAACAGCTTAGCTTGTGGGGCAGGTTGCTTAACCTGCGGCGGATTGTTAATCCGCCTGCCGAGCTTGCTCGGCCAACCCACCCTTACAGCCATCCTTTGCCGTGCGATCCGCGCCGCCTCGGTGCGGTTTCGACGCGCCCATCTTGCTGATCGCCTCCGAGAGATAGTTACGCACCGTGCCTCTCCGAGAGCGTGAGACGCTCGGCGATCTCCGCGCCGCTCGCCCCTTCGCCGGCGTAGCAGGAGCACCTGTCGCTCGCGGTCGGTAAGCGGATCGGCTTCGGTCCAGGCTTCGGCGGCGAGTTCAGGATCGATCACACGGCTCCCGCCCGTATGCGCCGGATGGCGTTCGCCAGCACGTGCCGCGGGCGCATCCTTGAGCAAGTAGCCGGAACACCCCAGCGTCGAAAGCGCGGGCGCAGGTACCCGGCGCGCGCGGAACGTGTGAGGATCACGACGCGCACCGGCGCGCTGCCGCTTCAATTCGGCGGCCAGTTCCAGGCCCGTCACTTCGGGCATCTCGATATCCGGTGAGCACGATGTCCGGCATCAGTTGGGCCACCAGATCGAGCGCTTCGCGGCCGTTCTCGAGCCTGCCCGGCGATTTCAATATCGCCCCTCGATAGCAGGCAGCGCGGCCAGCGCCCCGCGCACCATCGCCTGATCTTCGGCGATCACCACGCGAATACTCATACCGGCACCCGGATCCGCAGCAGCGTGCCGTTCGATCCATCGCGCTCCAGCATGCCGCCCATCGCTTCCACGCGCTCGCGCATTCCGCTCGTGACCGCTGCCTTCTTCGAGCGTTCCGCCCCGGCCGTTGTCGGCGATCTCCAACTCGCAAAATCGTCCGTTCTGACGCAGGGACAGCCGGCAGATCGTGGCGTGCGCGTGGCGCACGATATTGGTGACCGCCTCGCGCAGCGCCATGGCGAAGACGCTTTCCTGCATCGCCGAGAGCGGCGGCTGCTCCACCTGTGCCTCCACCGCGATCCCGGCCGTCTCCAACGCTTCGCGCGCCTGGTGGAGTTCGCTCGGCGAAGCCCGCGGAACGATAGCCGCGCACCGCCGCGCGCACCTGCGCCAGCGCCTCGCGCGAAATCCGCTCGACGTCACGGATCTCGTCGGTCGGCGCGCTCCGGCTGGCGTGGCGGAAAGGCGCGACGCCAGCTTCGCTCTTCAGGACGATCAGCGAGAGCGTATGTCCCAGCAGATCGTGCAGATCCCGCGCGATGCGTTCGCGTTCCGCCACCTTCGGCCAGGTGTTCCGATTGCGCGTGCGCCGCCACCAGCCGGTCGCTTCAGCCGCTCGCGTTGCGCATACTGAATTACCACCGAGCCGATCAGCGCGCTGAAGACCATCGACGGAGATCCACACGCCGATATCGCTGCCCAGCGCCCAACATACCAGGCACACCAGGACGAGGTGCCCCGCCAGGTAGCGAAATGCCATCGGCGGTTCCCAGATCCTGCCGTAGAGGCAGGCCGCGTACACAAAGAAAACCGAGGCGCGTGGATTGACCCGCACGAACATCATCCCCAGGACGAACCACGCGCCCGCGAATCCACAGCACGCGGGCGTCGCGAATCCAGTAAGACCAGAAGTAGATGCCGAGCGCACCACTGCGGTCGCCGCGGCGGTGGCGGGGAGCTGCGACGGCCGCCCCGCCAGCAGAAAGAAAAGCAAGTACACCAGCCAAATGTAGGCCGTCCAGTCCTCGCTCTTGGGCAGCAGTCTCATGCGCGCCTTCTAACCATACATCTTCTCGCGTCCGCGCGATTGCGCCGCCCACGCCGTTCCCAGAAAGATCAAGCCTCGAAGGCCTGCCAGCGCCGCCGCATGCCCGCCAACCGTGCCCCGTACCGGCGCGTTCTGTGATGGCCAGCGCGATCTGCGCCAGGTGGTACGAGGGCAAGCAGCGGCGCCGCCTGCTGGATCGCCTTCGGCAGAAAATCGAACGGGATCCACAGTCCGCCGCAGAAGGCCATCGGCATGTAGATCATGTTGACCGTCGCGGGCGCGGAGTTCGGCCCGGCCAGGCTGCCGATAGTCAGCCCCAGCACGCAGAATGGGACCGCCCCGCCACCAGCGCCGCCGAACGTCAGCGTGCCACTGCGTCGGCGCCATGCGCACGTGCCTGAAAACCGCGCCCATTGTGGAACAGCATCAGGATCACAATCGCCCCGAACGCCATCGCCACCGCGCCCTTGGCGAAAAGTACGCTCCCAGCGGCATCGGGCTGGAGCGTTTCACTTCCAGCCACCCGAGCCCGCCGCTCCACCGCGATTCCCACGCCGAAGGCGTACAGCGTCGAGCCCATGATGGCGAACGCGCCGTAGGTCGCGATCAGGTAGCGCGCCATCGGGGTCGTCCCCTCGTGCGGCGCCATTGCCAGTCCGAAGAAACAGTAGAACATCAGGGGAAACAGAATCGTGGACACGGAATAACTTCTGCATGCGGGCGAGTTTGAGAAACTCGGTCCGCGCCTCCAGCCAGTAAACGCGCGTCATTGCAGCACCTCCTCGATGGAATTTCCGTTCGTGTCTTACCAGCGAAAGGAAAGCGTCCTCCAGGCCGCCTGGAGCCCGAATCCGTGCAGGCGATGCGCCCAGCCGCTTGATTTCAGCAGGCGTGCCTTGCGCGATGATGCGGCCGCCATCGATCACGGCGATCCGGTCTGCCAGCGCATCCGCCTCGTCCAGGTAGTGGGTGGTGAGCAGCACGCTGCCGCCGCGCGCCACGAATCCGCGAATGTGTTTCCACATCCCGCGCCGCGCTTCCACATCCAGCCCCACAGTAGGCTCGTCCAGGAACAGCAGGTCGGGATTGCCGCAGATGGCCAGCGCAAACAGCACGCGCTGTTTCTGTCCGCCGGAGAGTTCCCCGAAGAGGCGCTTCTCCACGCCGCCCAGTCCTGCGGCGGCGATGGTGTCCGCGAACTTGAGCGGCTTGGGGTAATAGCTGGAGAACAGTTCGATGTGCTCGCGCACGCCGAATCGTCTCCGGCACGCGCGCCACCTGCAGCATCGCGCCGCGCCGCAGTTTAGCCGCATGGCTGGCCGGAGCTTGGCCGAAGATGGCCGCCCGGCCCGACGTTTGCTCCGTGAGCCCCAGCAGGATGCGCACCGCCGTGGTCTTGCCCGCGCCATTGGGACCCAGCACCGCCAACAGTTCGCCGCGCTCGATGGCGAGATCGATTCCGTGCAGCGCGGTCACCGCCCCGTAATTCTTCGTAACGTTCTGCAATTCCGCAACAGGCATGTTTCCATTGCCCTCCTACAGCATGTTGCGGCAGACCGTCAGGCGGTGCCAGTGGAGATTGTCACGCGCCCGGCATGAGCAGATGTAATATCGCTTGACGAGTTCTTAGGCGCACCGCCTCTGACGCAGGCGGCTGTGGCGGCGCCCGTAGCCGAAGTAAATCGCCTGGCCAATCGCCAGCCAGACGATCAGCCGCAGCCAGTTCGACCAGCCCAGCGAGTACATCAGCGCGAAGTTGACCACCATTCCCAGAATCGGGACCACGGGCACCCATGGCGTCTTGAAGGGCCGCGCCTGGTCGGGGTGTTTCACCCGCATCACCCAGACGCCGGCGCAGACAATCACGAAGGCGAACAGCGTGCCGATGCTGGTCATGCGGCCCACAATGCTGAGCGGCAAGAGCGCCGAGAACGGCGCGACGAAAAGAAAGAACAGCATGTTGGAGCGCCACGGCGTCTGGAATTTCGGGTGTATGTCGGAGAAGACTTTGGGACCAGGCCGTCGCGCGACATCGAATAGAACACGCGGGATTGTCCCATCAGCATCACCAGAATCACCGACGTAAAGCCGCAGATAATTCCGAAGGTCACCAGATTGTTGATCCAGACATGAGGCGTCTTGTTGATCGCCAAGCGCAACGGGCGCCGCCACGCCGAGTTGCGCGTAGGGCACCAGGCCCGTGAGCACGTGCCCGAAAAGCAGGTAGAGCAGCGGTGCACGCCACCAACGATCCGATGATGCCGATGGGCATGTCCTTCTGCGGATTCCTGCATTCCTGCGCGGCCGTCGAGACCGCGTCGAAGCCGATGTAGGCGAAGAAGATCGTACCGGCGCCCATCATCACGCCGCTGATGCCGAAGGAGCCGAACTCGCCGGTATTCGGAGGCAGGTAAGGCTTGTAGTTGGCCGGATTGATGTACGACCAACCCACCCCGATGAAGACCAGCACCACCGCCAGCTTGATCGCCACAATCACCGCATTCGTGCGCGCCGATTCCTTGATGCCGAGCATCAGCAGCAGCGAGATCAGAAACACAATAATCACGGCGGGGATGTTCGCGTAGCCCTGCGCCATCGTGCCATCCGGCAGCGCCACCATTTCGAACGGGCCGGCGATCCACTGGGAGGGCAGGTTGATGTGGAATGTGTGGAGCAGCGAAACCACGTAGGCGGACCAACTGATCGACACCGTGGCCGACCCGACGCGCATACTCGATCACCAGGTCCCAGCCGATGATCCAGGCGATCCATTCGCCCAGCGTGGCGTAGGCGTAAGTGTAGGCGCTGCCGGCCACCGGGATCATGCACGAGAATTCGCTGTAGCACAGCCCGGCGAATGCGCAGCCCAGCGCGGCGATGATCATGGAAATGGTCACCGCCGGTCCGGAATTCTGCGCCGCCGCCAGCCCCGTCAGCGAAAACAGGCCCGCGCCGATAATCGCGCCGATTCCCAAGGCGATCAACTGCCCTGCGCCCAGCGTGCGCTTGAGCTGATGCGCGCCACCCTCCGATTCGGACATGATCCGGCTGACGGATTTCGTTTCGAACAGGCCCATAACCCTACATCGCTTCCGGCATGCGAAATCTCACACCCGCAAATGAAAATATTTGCCGGGCGGGAGGTACAATACTTCCCATGCTTCCCGTGCGGGAGGAAGAGCTCGAAGACCGGCAATACCACCAGGATCTTGCTACCGTCCGCGAGCGGATCCTCGGTTTCGTGTTGCGCAGGCTGGTGCCGCACAGGGGCGATTTTGCGCAGGCGGAAGACATTGCACAGAGCTGCGTGATCGTGCTTTGGGAGCATTACCCCGACAAGCGCGAACTGGCGGAGATGGTCCGTATTGCCATCGGCACGGCCCGCCACAAGATGGCGCAGTTCCAACGCGACCGCGAGAAGATGCCGGACATCTCCGAAGGCGCCGCGGACCGGCCTGGAGTTTCGCATCGGTCACAATCCGCACAGCGGCGAACGGCTGTTTGAGCGCATGGCCGCCCGCCAGGAGACGGACCGGCTTCTGCTTGCGATGGTCAAACTCCCGGAGCGCTGCCGTGAGCTGATGCGGCTCAAGCTGATCGAGCAGAAAAGCTGTGCGGAGATCCGCGGCATCACCGGCATCGACGGGAAACATCTATGAAATGGCGAGGCGATGTTTTCGGACGTTGCTGCGCAATGTCGGAGGGCCCTCCCTGTGAATCAGCCTGGCGGTTTCGACGCGGAGGCCGCTGCTGCTCGGATACAGCGCCGGCGAACTTACTCGCGCCGGAAGAGCGCGCGTTGTTCGAAGCTGCCGCGCAAGACCAGGATCTCTTCGACCAGTTGATGGAGGCCGAGGCCGTGCGCCATGCCCTCAGCTTCCCCGAAGAACGCCATCGGGCCGCCGCTGTCTTGCGGGCTTGGGAACAGCAGGGTTCCCAAGCGGCGAGGCCGGTCCTACCGTCCTCCGTCAATGGACGCGCCTTCCGGAGATGCAATCTGCCCGCCTCGGAACCGGCACCTACCATCGCACGCGTACGCTGTGGATGGATTTGCTGCGTCCGGTCATCTCCACGGTCACCACCACATTGACGCTGCGGCTCTGCTACGCCGTCCTCACCGTCATCGGTTCTTCGTTGGTCCTGCCTCACGCTCAGACCGGCGAATCGCCGGGGCTGGCAGTGCCGCCGGTTCCATCGATATTGCATCTGGTCCACGCGTGCATCGCAGCGCTTCTGCTGGCAATCCAGTTCACGCCTTTTCTGCGGCCGCAGGACATCGCCGAGCAGCGATCACCCGATCGCGCGAAAGTGTCTCGCCCAGTTCATCGCCGGCTGGCGCTGGGCCTGGGTAACCTGGTTGATGTTGTACTGCTGGCTCTGGGTCAACGCAAACTCGGGCGGCGGGCCGGATGTGATTGCCGACATACTCAATTGCTCGACGTCGTTCCCGCTGTTCTGGTGTTTCTTTGTGCTCGACAAACCGAGCGTCGCCGTACCGGGAGACCCGGAGCGCAATGCGTCGTTCCGCAGAGCTATCGGGACAATCTGGGGGATTGGCGCCGGTGTCGCGGTGCTGGCCGTCGCCGGCCGCTTGCACCTCTGGGGTCTCGAACGAATTCGGGCTGGTATTTATGGGGATCTACGACGGCCTGGCGATCGCTTTCCTGGTGGGCCGTTTTGACAGCCACTGGATGAAGGTCCCGCGGTGGATGCTCGCTCCCTTTACGGGTACGCATTGATCCAGGATGATCTATGTGTTCTTCTTCCAGCTTCCACCTGCGTGGCAGGTCTACACTCTACCTGGTCGCTCTGTTGTTCAAGGTATGTCTGTTCTTAGTGGTAACTCACTTACTGCACGCTGGAAATCTGCGCCGCTATACTGGAGGCCGCCGAAGACGGAAAACTCGGCCCCCAGGTGAATCGCGTGACCACCCTTCACGACCGCGCCTCAAATCGCCGCTCACGACCGCGCCTCATCCGAGCCCCGACCGTAAGGAGGAGCCCTCTAGCAACTCAGAACACAAGCTTAATGGCAATCTGCGCGTTTCTAGGCGAGTTGGCCATACTGGTGACCCTCGAAGGCGGATCGGGTTCTGAAATATCCGTTCCGCCGTTGCCGAAAACGACGCGATTGAACGTGTTGAACGTCTCCAGCCGCAGGTCGAGGGCGAGGCGCTCCTTGATGCGCGTGTTCTTCGCCAGGCTCAGGTTTTCGTTCATAGTAGAAGAACCCGAAGACGTTGGGCAGATACTGGCCGCCCGGTCCCGAAGGTCCCCGTCGCCGGCAGCGTGAAATGCCGCGACATTCAGGTAGCGATCGGTTCGCCGGATCGAAGTTACCGGTCCAATCGTGGTCTTCTGCGCGACGCCTGGCCACAGTCGATGCGTAGTTCGGCCCGGCGAACAACGGAAGATTCTGCGGCGCACGTGCACGCTGACCAGGCTGCCTCTTCCGATAGGTCAGGATGCCGCTCAGGTGCCAGCCGCCAACCGCGCGGGCTAGCGCACCGCCGACCCGACAGAAATTTCTGCCGGGTCCCAACGGCAACTGATAATCGAAAGCAGTCGAAAGCACGTGCGGCTGCCAGGTAGACGATACCGCCTTGTCCAGATGGCGATTGTACTGGTCGCGCGCCCGGCCTGCGCCGCTGGGATTGTTTCCGGGAGTCGAAAGCAATGTTGTTCGCGTCGCTCGTTGCCTTCGCCCGCGTATAGGACACCAGCAGGTAGCAGCGCCCTTGGACATGCGCTTCTCCAGCTTGGTCTGCAACGAATGGTAGAGGAGCTGCCGTTGTTGTCGGAGTTATATCCGAATCCGGTCAGGGTACTGCGGAAACGGGCGCAGCGACTGTGCCGAGCGTGGCATTGGCGCCCAGCGCGGAGGAGAAGCCCGCCCATGGCGGCCGGTAGCCAGCCGCAACCACATCCGGCGAATTGATGTTCGAATTCAGCAGGGTCCGCGGGACGCTCAGATACCGCGGGTCCAGCTGGTTGATGTTCTCGGCTGCCGAGAAGATGCGTACCCTTGGTTCCCGACGTAACCGACGTCCCAGGCGAGGTTGGCGGTGCAAGTTGGGTTTGCAAGGTGACATTCCAACTCTGGACGTTGGCTACAGTCTGGGCGTACCTGGACCAATAATCAAATGTGCTGCCGATTGCTGTAAGAGGAGGTGAGATTCTTGGTCTGTAGTTGGGCGGCCGGAAAGCCTTGAGCGAAGGTGAAAGCGGGTGTGATTCCCGCGTCGGGCGTTGTGGATGTCGAAGTCGGGTTGAAGCCGTCGGTCAGATAGGCGTTATTGCCGGCCCCGTAAAGTCCAGTGGGGAAAGTACGAGATTCCGTAGCCTGAGCGAACCACCAGACGCTTCGGACAGTATTTCCACGCGATACCCAGCTCTCGGGGCCAGTCCGCTGCTCTTCTCGCACGCGCTGCTCATAGGCATTCTCCCTGGCCGTCCCGCCCGGCGGAACACATAGGTCCCCGGCAGGTTGCCTGCCGGAGCTGATTCGGCTTGCCCAGGTCCACGGCGGAGTAGATGTTGTTTCGCTCACGCATCGGCATAGCAAAGACTCCAACGGAGCCCATAGTTGATGGTGATTCGCGGCGTGATCTTGTAGTCGTCCTGTGCGTAGGCGTCTACCGTGCGAGGTGACCTGGTAATTCACCGACGTGTTGGCCAGGCTGGGAATATTGGAGCTGTCCACCGCCCCGAGCAGAAAGCTCGCCACTTCGTTGCCCAGTGGAACCCAGCGCGGTGGGGAAGCCCGGTTTTCGTTGCGCGAGAAGCTGATCTGCGCCGGCCAGTCCTTCCAATGGGCGTGCCACATATCGTCGTACTCGAAACCGAACTTCAGATTGCTGCCGGCTCTCTCGTGTCCAGGTCACAGAGTCGCTCACGACGTAGGTATTCGCAAGTTGCGCACCAGAACTGCCGGTTGCCTAACGTTCGGTAAGAGCCCCATAAGATGCCGGGAACAGTCCGGACGCGCTCGAAAAGCCGGGGATCCCGAAGTCGAGCCGCCCAACCGGGCTGATCGTAGCCGTGCCCGTCGGTGCGTGAGTGAAGATCTGCCGATTGTAGCCGAGCCGGAGTTCGTTCAGCAGATTCGGTTTGACCACCCAGTCGTGCGTCAGCCGGGCCAGTATCTCCACGACCAGATGGTGTCGCCCGCTAGTGGTGATGGGCGCGGGCAGCAGCGAGCCGCCTCCGCTTGGATTCGACGAGCTTCACGAAGAGCACGCTCATGTGATGCTTCGGGCCGAGATATTGATCGCCTGATGGTGTAGTCGTTGAAATTGTTGAAGCTGGGCTGCGAGGGCAGGAACGCGTTGTTGAGCACGGCCTCCGTATTCGTCTGCGGGAGCAGGGCCCAGGATCTTACGCGCGGCCGGGCTGATTCGGTTCGCCGGGAATTGCGTTGCCGCTGAAAGGCACGCGGCATTGCTGTCCGTTGGATGGTGGTCGTGGGACTGCTCGGATCAGATCTGGCCTGAAACGACGTCGCCCCCGGTGCAGGCGTTAGACGCGCCAGCGACGGCGGCGCACCAGGTTTCCGGAGAAATCGCCTGTAGCGAAACGCCGAATTGGGAAGAGAGACGATGTTGGTGGCCGAACTGCCCCGCGTCTTGAAACCAGTCGGCATTGAAAAAGAAGAACGACCGATTGCTTCCGTTGTACACCTTGGGAATCGAGACAGGTCCTCCGAGCGAAAAGCCGAATTCGTGCTGCCCGTCCGATGGGCGTCTGTAAATTGAGCAAATCCCGCGCGTCGAAGGCCGTGTTCTTCAGATACTCATAGAGATTGCCGTGATACTGGTTGGTGCCGGATTTGATTGCGTAGCGCCAGCACGCTCACCGCCGGTTTGCCCGTACTCCGCCGCATACGCCGTAGTTACGATGGACACTCTCCGCAACCGCTTCGGGTGGAAAGCGGAACATCATTGTCGGCGCTGAACTGCTCCGGCATTCTGGACGGTAATACCGTCCATCGAAACCCAGCCGACGCCTGCAGGCGCCCCATTGATGCTGTTGTTGTTATTAACGCCCGGAGTCAGATACTTGAAATTCTGCGGGCTGCGTCCGCCACCGGCGCTCAAGGCAGTTCGCTAAAGGCATCCACCGCGACCTCAGCGCCGCTGGAGCTTTGCTCGGTTTTCAGAATCGGCGCGTCGCGGCTTCGACACTCCTACCGTTTGAGGTCGAACTTCCCACCTCGAGCCGCAGGTCGAGACTTACCACGCTCTCACGTCGACAACCACGTTGGTTCGAATCTGTGGTGAACCCCGGCTGTCCGACCTCGACCCGATAGGTTCCGGACGGCAGCGCCGCGATGTTATAGGTTCCGGCCGTTGTGGTTTTCGCAGTAAATGAAATTCCAGTCGCTGGATTAGTCGCAGTTACTGTGGCGCCGACGAGCACGGCGCCGGAGTGATCGGTGATGGTCCCGCGCGAATGCTTCCGGTCGGTTTGAGCGTGTTGCCATGGTCGCGAAACACTGCGTATGCGCACACCAATGCCAGTCTGATTCTCATGGTTGTTCCCTACGTGGATCTGGCCATCTGCGCCTGCGAATTCCGGCGCCTCTGAAATTTCAGATCGGTTCGGTAGAATATTATCATTCGGCGACAATAACTGTGTCAAGAGCAAATCCGGTAGGGGTTTAGGCGAGTAATCTCACTAAGGGCGGATCGATACATTGAGCACACTGCGTATTCTGCGTCGGCCAGTTCGCAATCCTTGATTTCTTTCCCAGTTGCATCAGCTACTTAAAGTTCCTAAAGTCTTCAATCGGTGCCGCCAGGATGCTGATCCGAATCGAGAGATGCACCAGCTACCAAAGTCAGCCAGCGGAGTTTTGTAGATAGCCCTCCAGCCCCTCCGCCCGCGCGGCCTTGCGCAAGTCCGGCCCTGCGCAAAGAATTGCGTCACAAGATCTTCCTGCTCTTCCTGCAACAGAAAGCAAACAAATAACTTATTTTTATCCCAAAGTCCCTACCTGCTCCCGGGTATTGCGTCACAACACTCCAAAAGCTCAGCCGTTACAGTCTCGGTCGGCTATCATAGGAATGTAGGCCTTCCGTTGCCCCAAATCTCCTTCGAAATCGTTGCCGAATGCCCCTATAGCTCGTGCGCGCACAGGACTGCTCCACACGCCGCATCGGGAGCATCGAAACCCCGGTGTTCATGCCGGTTGGCACCCAGGCCACGGTCAAAGGGCTCACCCAGCGAGACCTCGCCGAGGATCTCGGTGTGCCGATTCTGCTGGCAAACACATACCACCTCTACCTGCGTCCCGGGCACGAACTCATCCGCCAGATGGGCGGACTGCATCAAGTTCATGTCCTGGCCGAACGCGATCCTCACCGACTCGGGCGGATTTCAGGTGTTTCAGCCTGAGCGGTCTGCGCAAGATCGACGAGGAGGGAGTGGTCTTTAATCGCACCTGAACGGCGATCGCCACGCCTTCACCCCTGAGTCCATCGTGGACGTGCAAGCTGGCCTACGGCAGCGACATACTAATGGTGCTCGACGAGTGCCCCGAGTATCCCGTCAGCCACGAATATGCGCGCCAGAGCATGCAGCGCACGGTGCGCTGGGCGTGCCAGGCTAACCGTCATTTCCTGCGGCGTATGGACGAAAGCCCGACCCGCCACGCCCTGTTCCCGATCGTGCAGGGCTCCATGTTTCCCGACCTGCGTCGTGAATGCGCCACCGAACTGGCGGACCTGGATACAGATGGCTACGCGATCGGCGGCCTTCCGTGGGCGAACCGCGGCCGCTCAGCCTCGAAGTGGTGGAAGCCACCGGAGGAGATCTTGCCGCGCTGCCAAGCCGCGCTACGCAATGGGTGTCGGGATGCCGGTGGAACTGCCCGAATATGTGGCGCGCGGCATCGACATGATGGACTGCGTCCTGCCGTCACGCAACGCGCGCAACGGATACCTGTTTACCTCCGAGGGGCGCGTGATCATCAAACACGCCCGCTACAAGGACGACGAGCGGCCGCTCGATCCCAACTGCGCCTGTTATACCTGCAAGACGTATTCCGGGCCTATCTTCGCCATCTCTTCCAGGCTTCAGAGATTCTGTATTCCGCCCTGGCGACACGTCACAACATCCAACGGTACCTTGACATCATGCGTGAGATTAGGCACGCTATAACGAATAGGTTCATTCCAGAATACTTGAGGTGTGTGCGCTCAGCCCTCGCCTGAGGCCGAGTAGCGCGCAATTGGCTTAAACTGGTTTATAACGTGGTTTTCAACCTGCTCCTTCAATCGGCGTCGTCCCCGAACTCCCTGGTGGGATTTCTCCCCATCCTCCTCATCTTCGGGATATTTTATTTTCTCCTCTTCCGGCCGATGCAGCGACAGCGCAAACAGACGGCACAAGATGCTCGCCGAGTTGAAGACCGGAGACAACGTGGTGACCAGTGGCGGGATCGTAGGCACCATCGTCGCCCTCGATAGCGATACACACTCGTGTTGCGGGTGAAGCCCGACAACATCAAGATTCAGGTAGCGCGCAGCGCGGTGTCCAGCATGGCATCCACTGCGTCTTCCAGCGAAGTGCAAAGAAGTAGTACTCTTTAGACAGGCGTAACACTCCCATGAAGAACAATTTAACGGCGCGAACCGTGGTCATCGTTGTCACGCTGCTGATCTGCGTGTTCGGCATCATCGGATTCCCCAAGAGCGGCGCGGACGTCGCGAAGAACTTCAGCGACAAACATCCGGCTGGGTCTCGATCTGAAGGGCGGCACCCACCTGGTTCTGCGAAATCAGGTGCACAGGATGCGGTCAAGGCGGATGCCGACCAGACCGCGGAGCGCGTCAAAGGAAGATCTCAAGAAAGCAGAACATCGCCTGGAACAGCATGGACACTCTGATGTCGCCAAGCGTGGAAGACGCGGAGAAGGTGGAGATCACCATCAAGGGCATACCCGCGACGCAATCCAGCGCTTTCGTGGTCTCATCTCCGAGCGTTATCCCACACTACGTTCTGACCGCCCTCAACTCCACCGATTATTCGATGAAGCTGAAACCCACGGATCTCAACGATCTCAAAGCGGATACCGTCAAGCGCGCAGTGGACACCATCGGCAACCGTATCGACCAGCTCGGGCTGGCGCGAGAAATCCGTGCAGCAGTACGGCAAGGCGGCGCCGAATACGAAGTGCTGGTGCAGTTGCCCGGCGTGGACGATCCGGCGCGCGCGAAGGAGCTGATCGGCACGGCCGCCGTGCTCGAGATTGTCGACGTCAAAGAAGGTCCATTCCCCAGCAGGGAATCCGCACTGGCCCAGAAGGGCGGCATCTTGCCCATCGGGCACGAAACTGATCCGCGTCCAAACCCCGCGGCGGCGGCGACGGAGAACAGTGGTTCCTGGTGGCGAAAACCCCGGTAATCACGGGCCGCGAAATGCGCAACGCGCGTCCCGGCCAGGATGAATTCCGCAAGTGGGAAACCAATTTCAGCCTTTCCCAGGATGGCGGCCGGCGGTTCGGGCGCTAGCACCGAGGCCAACATCGGCAACAAGCTTGCGGTGGTCCTGGACAACCAGATCGTCAGCGTGGCTACCATTCAGTCCAAAATCGAAGACTCGGGCCGCATTACCGGTCTGCGGCAGCGAAGAAGAAAGCGTCGATTTGTCGCGCTACCTGCGTTCCGGCTCGCTCCCGGCGGGCGTGCTCTATAATGAAGAGCGCTCGATCGGGCCGTCGCTGGGCGCCGATTCGATTCATCAGGGGATCGTGGCGGGTCTCGCCGGTCTGATGGCGGTGATCGCGGTCATGCTGGTGTACTACAAGCGCTCGGGCCTTAATGCGGTGCTGGCGCTGGCGCTCAATACGATCATCCTGCTGGCGGCAGTTTCGTATTTTCATGCGGTTCTGACGCTGCCCGGTATCGCCGGAATCATCCTGACCATCGGTATGGCAGTGGACTCCAACGTGCTGATTTTTGAGCGTATCCGCGAAGAGCTGCGCACCGGCAAGAGCGTGATCGCCGCGGTAGATAACGGCTTCAGCAAGGCATGGTGGACTATTGTCGACACCCACGTCACCACGGTGGTATCCTGCGCCTTCCTGTTCCTGTTTGGTGAGGGTCCGGTTCGTGGATTTGCGGTAACATTGACAATCGGTTTGATCGCTAATGTTTTCACCGCGGTTTTCGTGTCGAAGACGATCTTCGATTACGAGCTCGCAGGTCGTCGCCAGCTCACGGAGCTGAGCATCTGAATCCGGCGTCTGATTGGGATCAATCGGCCGGGTTCGCGTAACAAGGGCTGGGTTCGGGAACAAAGGTAAAGGGCTGGTGTCCAACAAGTTTGATGAACACCAGCACGGCAACGTTCGATGGAATTATTCAAGAATACGAATTATGATTTTCTCGGCAAGAAATGGCCGTTCATTATTGCCTCTCTGGTGCTCACGGTGGCCGGGTTTGCCGAGTATCCTGATGCAAGGTGGGCTCAAGTTCGGGATCGATTTCAAGGGCGGTACGCCTAATGACCGTCAAATTCAGCCAGACACCCCCGCTGGAAAAGATCCGTACGCGCCTTCGCCCGTTCCGGCAAGATCAAGGGCGAAGTCACCGTACAGAGCTTCACCGATCCGCAGACACAGAACGAAGTGGAGATCGGCACCGAACTGGTGGACGAGAGGCAACTGCCGCCAACCGGCAAGCCATGGAAGAAGTCCTGGCTGCGCACGTTCGCCCAGCCGGGCAGCGGCAAGCTGGACTTGAACTCCGCCAGCAAGGATGCGTTGGCTGGGCGCTGCGCGATGCGCTGGCCCGCAATGGCGTCCCCATGGCAGAACCGCAGCTGCAGAAGCTGGCGGCGGACATCCTGAATTTCCGCGATACACCCCGCGCTCCGGATTGATCACGGATTTCAATCAATTGACTTCCGTACCCGGCGTGAATGCTGGTATTATGAACACACTCAAACAGGAGAGTGTATCTGGCGCCATACACCGTGAAGAAGACGGAAATGGTCGGCCCCAAGGTCGGGGCGGAGTTGCGAAATAAAGCTGTCCTGGCGACTTTGTACGCGCTTGCCGGTATGCTAGCATATATTGCATTCCGGTTTGAGTGGATCTACGGCCTCGCCGCCGTGATCGCGGTTTTCCACGATACCCTGATCACCATCGGCCTGTTTTCGATTTTCCACGAAGAAATCTCCATGACGGTCATCGCGGCCCTGCTTACCCTGGTGGGCTACTCGATGAATGACACGATCGTGATCTTCGACCGAATTCGCGAGAATTTGAAGATCATGCGTCGGGAACCTCTGGAATCGCTGATGAACAAGAGCGTCAACCAGACCTTGAGCCGTACTATTATGACCTCGGGTCTGACGTTCCTGACCGTAATCGCCCTGTTCATTTGGGGCGGACCTGTATTACACTCATTTTCGTTCGCCTTGGTTTGCGGCATCCTGGTGGGTACGTATTCCTCGGTATTTCATCGCCAGTCCGATCGTTTTGTTCTGGCACAATTACACGGATAGCCGCAAACGGACGGCTCCGGTATTGGCAACAACGGCGCGAACCGATACTGCGCGCAAGAGCCCGTCGAAGGCGGTGAAGTAAATTAAGCGCGGCCGGGCACTTTCTGTCCGGCCGCGGAGTCAAAGGAAGGGAGCTTTGTATGTTCGAGCAAACATTCGTCGAAGGCAAGACCAAGAAAACCTGGACGGTTCTAGTCGCATTCCTTGCACAGACCGCCTTTCTCATCGTCGCAGTGATTCTGCCGATGATTTACTTCGATGTCCTTCCTAAGACACAGTTGACGAGTTTTCTGGTGGCGCCGCCACCGCCGCCTCCACCGCCTCCTCCTCCGCCGCTCCCGCTGCCCGTGAAGATTGTCAAAGTGATTCCGCGCGCAGTTCGACGCCGGCCGCCTGATGGCGCCCAAGAGCGTCCCGAAAGAAATCGCCACGATTAAGGAAGAAGAGCTTCCGCCTCGCTTCCAGCGGCGTGGCGGCGTGGTCGGTGGCGTCCCCGGCGGCGTGGCTGGTGGTACTCCCGGCGGCGTGCTCGGCGGCATCATCGGATCGGTCCCCACCGCGGCACCGCCTCCGCCTCCGCCTCCCGTGAAGGTGGAAGAAGCCGGTTACCCCCAAGCGCATCCGCGATCGGCGGCAACGTCCAGCAGGCCAAGTTGGTCCGCCAGCCCAAGTCCGGTCTACCCGCCGCTCGCCAAGCAGGCGCGCATTTCAGGGCGTGGTTCATCTGGCGCGCCGTCATTTCCAAGGACGGCACGATTCAGGATCTTAAGGTGATCAGCGGCCATCCGCTGCTGATCCCGTCCGCTCTCGAAGCGGTGAAACAGTGGGTGTACCAGCCGACGCTGCTGAACGGCGAGCCGGTCGAGGTAGTCGACTCAGATCGACGTGAACTTCACGTTGAGCCAGTAGAGAGTCCCGGCGCGCTCGCGGCGAGCCGGATAGTAAAGTACAAATTCAACTCGCAGGAGAGACTAAACACAATGCTTTTGCAATTGCAAGTATGGTCGCTGTATTTGCTTCAGGAAAGCGGCAGCACCGGTTAGTTGGGATCCCGCATCCCTTTGGCGCCAGATGGGCGCCTTGGCGAAAGCCGTCGTCGTCGGCCTGTTCATCATGTCCGCCTATTCCATCGGCGTCATGATTGACCGCTTGATGGCTTACAGCGCGGCCCGTAAACAGTCGCGCGCAGTTCGCTCCGGCCGTAGCCGGCGCGTCTGCGCGAAGGCAAGACTGGACGAAGCCGTCAAGATTGCCGACCGCTACAAGAAGAGCCACCTGGCCAAGGTCGTCGTGGCTGGTCTGCAGGAATTCCAGGCGCACCAGATCAGCTCGGAGATTCCGGGCGAAGAGATCGAAGCATCCAAGCGCGCTCTCGAGCGCGCCGAAGCCATCGTTCACGCCGAGCTGAAGCGCGGCGTCAGCGGTCTGGCGACCATCGGTTCCACCGCCCCGTTCGTGGGACTGTTCGGAACGGTCGTCGGCATCATCAACGCGTTCAAGGGCATTTCGACCGAAGAAGTCCACCGGTCTCGGCGCGGTCGCCGGCGGTATTTCGGAAGCGCTGGTGACCACCGCTATCGGATCTGTTCGTGGCCATTCCGGCGGTCTGGATGTTCAACTACTTCACCAACAAGATTGAATCCTTCGACGTGGAGATGGGGAACTCGAGCAGCGAGCTGATCGACTACTTCCTGAAGCGGTCGCAGCGCGGCGTCGCAAGTAGCCAGATTCATGTAGTCAGATTCGTGGCTTCGGCGAGTTGAATTTGCGGGGAGTCCGCAAAGGCTCCCCGGCTTCTGCCGAAGTTCCTGGGAGACATACGATGACTGGAGAGAAAGACGAAATTCACGGCGCCGCCGCCAGTAGCCGACATCAACGTCACCCCGATGGTGGACGTGATGCTCGTGATGCTCATCATTTTCATGGTCATCACACCGATGTTGTCCAAGGGCGTCACGCGTTGAGCTGGTGAGAACCAGTCATCCGATCGCCGATGCAGGCGGCGGACAAGAGCGACGCCGTCGTTTGTGCGGTCACGCGAGATGGCAAGACCTTCCTCGGTACAACCGCGACGGCGCCCGAAGACTCTGCCGAATAAAGTCAAGGATATTCTGGCCAACCGTTTGGACAAGACGGTTTTCGTGAAGAGCCGATGCGCGAGCGCGCTATGAGCGTAGTGGTGGATGTGGTGGACAATCTGCGTGCGGCAGGCGTGGACCAACTGGGCTTTGTTGACCGACCAGATTCAGGAACCCGGCAAGATGGAAAGCGATTCCGCCGCGCCGGCTAGACCAAGTAGTCAAGAGATAAGGTATTCTTAAAGGAGTAATCATATGTCAATGTCCGTTGGCGGGTCGGGTGGTCCTAAAGCAGATATCAACATGACGCCCATGATCGACGTGCTGCTGGTGCTGATCATCATTTTCATGGTGATCACGCCGCTCACGCCCAAGGGACTTGAGGCTCTGGTGCCTCAGCCGCCGCCTCCCGAACGCAGACGCCGAACCAGTCGGATCAGCGCACCGTGGTAATCACGATTGATGCCAATCATCAACATGGCGATCAACAGCGAGGCCGACCGACGAGGCAAAGTTGGGTGGCCGTCTCGAGGAAATCTTCAAGACGCGCGCCGAGCGCGTGGTTTTCGTCAAGGGCGACCCTTCCATCGATTTCCAGTGGGTGGCCAAGGCGATCGATATCGCTCACGGCGCCGGCATCGATAAAGTCGGGTCTGATGACTGCGAAAGGTGGAGGCCGGGCAATAATATGCGCAAGGTAATGTTGGTCCTCCGCTGGTGGCCGCGCTGGCGTGTCTCAGCATCGAGCTGCAACCAGCTCAAGGCGCGCGATCAGCTCAACAAGGGCGTGCAGGCGTTTAACCGCCGCCCAATATGCCGGAGGCCGTCGAGCGCTTCAAGACCGCCGTCGAACTCGATCCCGGATTTCTCCGCCGCCCGCCTGTATCTGGCCACCGCCTACATGCAGCAGTACATTCCCGGCGCGGATTCGCCGCGAGAACAATGCAGATGGCGCACGGCCGCCATCGACAATTTCATGAAGGTGCTGCGAGCAGGAACCGAAGGACACCGGTCGCCATCGCCTCGATTGCTTCCCTCTACCTCAACCAGAAGAAGTGGGACGAAGCGCAGCAGTGGTACGAAAAGCTGACCGCGGTCGAACCCGCAGAATGCCGATGCCTACTACAGCATGGGCTTCATCGCCTGGTCCAAATGGTATCCGGTGTACGGCACCGCTCGCGCTCAATCTCGGCATGAAGCAGGAAGATCCGGCGCCGATCAAGGACAAGAAGGTCAGGAAGAGCTCGAAGGCGAAGTACGGTCCGGTAATCGAAGGCCGGATTGCAGGCGCTCGACAAGGCGCTGCAAATCGACCCGGAGTACGACGACGCGATGGCGTACGGAGAACCTGCTGGTCCCGCGAACGCGCGCGACCTTGTTCGACACCCAGGACGAAGTACGAGCAAGCAGATCGAAGATCGCCGAACGACTGGGTCGAGAAGAACCTGGCCACCAAGAAGATCAAGAGCCGAGGCGAAGAACAAGGCAGGCCAGCGGCGGCATCGCTGATCGAGCCGAAGTAACTCTTAGACGCTGAGACAGCTAGAGACACTCTTGGAGCAACTCGGTCTTGCTTCTCTGTGCCTCGCGTCTCTGCTGTCAAGGTCCTTGCTGCTACAATCGAATTAGCAGTGGCCTCCGAAGTTCCCAGCCTTCCGAACCCGGTACTCCCGCATCCGATCGACCCGGTTGAACAGCTCTACCGCGAGCTCGAAGCCAAGATCCGCGAGTATCGTCCCAAGGACGATCTTCGCCGCCTCGAGAAGGCCTACCGCTTCGCCAGCAAATATCACGAAGGGCAGATCCGCGATTCCGGGCGAGCCGTACATGGTGCATCCGGTGATGGTGGCGCACATCCTCGCCGACATGCGGATGGACCTGGTGGCCATGGTCACCGGACTGCTGCACGACGTGGTGGAGGACACCAGCGTCACCGTCGAAGCAGGTCCGCAAGGAGTTCGGCGCGAAGTGGCGCGCTGCGTGGACGGCGTCACCAAGCTCAGCAAGCTCGATGTCTTCTCCGCCGAGGACCGCCAGGCCGAAAGCTTCCGCAAGATGCTGCTGGCCATGGTGGACGATATCCGCGTGATCATGGTCAAGCTGGCCGACCGCATGCACAACATGCGGCACGCTGGGCTATCTGAGCCCGGAGCGGCGCGAGCGCATCGCGCGCGAGACCATCGAGATCTACGCGCCCATCGCGCACCGGCTCGGCATGGGAAAGATTCGCGGCGAAGCTGCGAGGACCTGGCCTTCCAGCTACCTGGAGCCGGAAGCGTTCGCGGAGATCACGAAGCGCCATCGAATCGCAAGCGCGCATTCCAACGAGGAGTTCCTGACCGAGATCCGCCAGACCGTGGAAGCCGAACTGCGCCGCGAAGGCATCCCGGCGCGCAGTCGAAGGCGCGCGTGAAGCGGCCCTACTCGGTCTTTCAGAAGCTGACGCCGCCAGAAGATCATGGTGGACCAGGTGTACGATCTGCATGGCGCTGCGCATCATCACCGATTCGGTGAAGAACTGCTACGCGGCGCTGGGCGTGATCCACAACGAGTGGCGGCCGATCCCGGGCCGCATCAAGGACTTCATCGCGATTCCGCGGCCCAACCTGTACCAGTCGCTGCACACCTCGGTGGTCGGGCCGCACGGGCAGCACTTCGAAGTGCAGATCCGCACCGAGGAGATGCATCGCATCGCCGAGGAAGGCATCGCGGCGCACTGGAAGTACAAGGAAGGGCAGAAGGGCCCGGCGGCCGACGATCAGCGCATCGCCTGGCTGCGCCATCTGGTGGAGTGGCAGCGCGACATGCAGGACCCCGGCGAATTCATGTCCACGCTCAAAGTGGACCTGTACCCGGAAGAGAGTCTACGCCTTCACGCCGCGCGGCAAGGTGATCGTGCTGCCGCGCGACGCCACGCCGATCGATTTCGCCTACGCCATTCACTCCGATGTCGGCAACACCTGCGTCGGCGCCAAGGTCAACGGCCGCATCGTGCCGCTGCGCTACACGCTGCGCAACGGCGACATCGTCGAGATCATGACGCAGCCCGGCCACCAGCCGAGCAAGGACTGGCTGGCGTTCGTCAAGACCTCGCGCGCGCGCAACAAGATCAAGCACGTCATCAACGCCAGCGAGCGCGTGAAGGCGATCGAGATCGGTCAGAAGTGAACTGAGCTGCCTGGCTGCAACCCAGCGGCAGGTAAAACCAAGGCCGACATGGAGCGGTGGTTGGGGCAGCAATTGCAAGATGAAGACCACATCTGCATGCGCCGGCCCTCGGCTACGGTAGTTCTCGGCGCCAGGTACTCGCCGCGAATGGTGAATCACCGCTTCCGCCGGCGTGGTCATGAAGAGCGGCCCTTCGATCAACGTCGGCCAAAGACGCCCGATAGTAAGCGCCGTACACCGCGCCGGCACGCGGCGCCCAGATGGCGACGGCGCACAAAGTCCGTGGGCTGGATCGACCTGATGGCCTCCATTGCAGTCGCTGCTGCAATCCGATTCTGCGACAGGCTATCGTCGGTTTACGTCAAATTCGCGGTAAGGGGCGTTTCCGCCGTACACCCAAGCTGTGCTCCTCCCCAATGCCCCAAAGAGCCTGCTGGTACGATCGTGAGCGCAAGATCGAAGTCGAATGGGCCTGCTCCGCAGAGGACTCCTTCCCCGTCCGCATCGTGATCCACACCGACGATCGACCGGCATGTCAACCAGCTGACCAGCGTGTTACCGCCGAGAAACACGAATATTCGCAGCCTTGAGGCTCAAGTGGTGTGACCGATCACGACGGCGGCGTGGTCGAAATGACGGTCGATGTCCGCGGACAAGAAACAGCTCGAAAGCCGAGCGGTACAGTGCCGCATCTCGGCGTACGCGCGACGTCGAACGAAGTTCTTCTCAACTGAAATGCCTCTGTCCACCGATCCCGAGCACATTGCCATATCCAAATCGAAAGGAATTACAAGACGATTAAAAAGGATGGCCATCGCCAGCGACTACGGCCTTACAAAAATCTGCGCGTCGATAGCGCCTCTTTGCGCGACCCCGCAGCGGCGCCCACGGACCCCGCGCCAGCCCGAGGCGGATAATCCGCTCCAGATGCCTCAAGCTCAAGCCCTGAAAGTGATGCCGGCGTGGAACCGGTGGTAATCTTACGCCCATCCGGATCAACTGCGGGAGCGATGGCCACAATACGTTGCCGGGCATATATTTACTCCTATGAGCACTCCCCGTTCGGACCTACAATGCCCGGAGTGCAAATCAGATAAAAAGACGGTCCGCCCGCGGACCGCCCTTGCTTTAAAACCAGCGCATTACAACAGCCGGAAGTTGACTTCGATCTGTTTCCACGTCACCGGCTTGCCATCCTTCTCACGCCAACGTCGCTGGGCTTGAACTTCCACCTTTACGGCTTCCATCTTCCAAACCCAGCCACCAGCAAAACGCGCATGTTCACCGCCTTACCAGACGGGTCCACTTGACGTACAGCTACCGCCCCTGGTATTTCGCCTTACGGCTCGGAGTACCTGGCCCAACCTTTAAGAGCAGGGCAGGAGCGGTCACGCCGCCACCCACGCAAATCACGCCGCCGCCGCCTTCACCGGGGCTTCCTGAACCACCGCCCTTGCCGGAGCCGACGCCGCCGCCTTCCGAACCACTCCCATGCCCCCCGCTCGAACTGTCGGAGCGGGCCGATCGGGCGCAAAGCGGACGCCCGCCGTAATCGCGCACGACGGCAATCCGGCAGTTTCATCCGCGGAACGATGATGCTGGGCTCCATCGTCAGCCGATTCAGATTACTGACCAGGAAGAATCTCTGCTGGCCGGCAACGAGAGCGATCGCCGCCGCCACCCGCCAACCTTTCATGGTCAGGTTTAGGAGATGGATTCCTTCACCTTCTCCTCTGCACTGCTTTGAGGAGATCACGTCATCACAAGAATAAACTCCTGAAACCAGTGGACATCATAAGACTTTCTGGCGCCAAGAGGCCCTGAGTGGTAACCGCTGACCAGCGTGGTAGTTTATAGCGGTTGATGGCGTCCTTGATGTTTTAGCGCAACCATACCAAGGCTCGTCCATTTCGGGAGCCAGTAGACGCGCCAGATGGTCGTCGGGGTTTGAGAAAATGTTTTTCGATTGTTCGGTTGCGACAGGTCAGCCATGCTCTTATCCACCTCAGTCCCCTGAGAACTGCTGTCGGGTTCAGATGCGTCGCCCACTGACGATAGCCGCAGTCAAGGCGTTACAGCTTTTGGTACTCCGGCCCAGTAATCTCAACACTGCGTGTGATTCTGGCATCCACACCAAACCACCGGCGGGTGATTGCAAAGTCTCCATTGCGGCACACAGGCTTGATGTATACTGAATCCGATCGACCCTGAAAATTCAAAATAGTCCTGGGAATATTTTTCGGACCTCCACTCTCCACAACGTGGCAGAATCTGGTAGTAATGAAGAATTGCCGTTCAACGCCAGCGAGATCAGTGAGTCGGACTGATCGCGTCCGCCCCACAGGGTCGCCGAGATCCCGTTTCGGAGCGGCGGACCTTCTTTTGACTCAGGCGAAATTTCTGAAAGCCGCTCGAATTGATCCTACCACCATGCGTCTCTCTGAGCGAGTGCGCGCCACCGCAAGGTGCTACTACCGGTGGCAAGCCGGACAAGTTCGACGCCGCCGCAGAAATGCGCCGTTGCCGGGCCGCCCTGCGGTAACTGAAGGCCAAATCGATCATAAAAACGCGTCTTCGCCTCGAGCCCTGAATTTGCCGGAGGAATGACTTCGCTTCAGCCGCAATCCGGAAGGCGCCAAACCCAGGTGATGCCTCCCTGAGCCTGACCGGCGCTGGGAAGGACGACGACAAGAAATCCGTCGAGGTAGTCACCCGGTCGGCGATACGCTTGTTCCCGGATGCCGCTGTCGAGCGCGGAGTGGTTCTGGCAAGGTAAGTTTCAACAGAATTTCAGCCGCGCGACTCGTCACAACGATTTTCCGGCTGTAAACCGGCTGACTCCGCTCGCCATGGCCGAAGCCAGCAAGGAGCGATGGCGAATCGAATTCGGGCTGGAGCGTGAAATCCATCGCGATGTTGAAAACGGAGAAACTTGGGAAGTCGGGTTCGCCGTTTGGTGGCAATCGGCAGAACCGAACCGCTCCGTCCTGATTGTGCTGCGCTATCATCCCACCAGCAAACGTGAAAGGCGCAACGCTCAATCAGGTTCCGCGCGCGGAGTTACCTTCTCGATACCGGCGGTATTCCATCAAACCCGCGGACGGCATGGAGAATGAGCGCGTCGACATACCGGCGGCGCAGCCATGACCGGCGCCTGCGCGCGATTGCCCAACTACGGCCCGCTATCAAGCAAACGCGCTGGGGTTCAGGCTGCGTGGAGAATGCGCCTGCGCCGCGCGCCCAAGGCCCGGCGATATCGTGACTGCGATGAACGGCAAGACGATCGAGGTCATCAATACCGATGCCGAAGGCCGCCGCCGATACCGCCGCGATGCACGACCGATGGCGGTGGCGCCAGGCCATACCTTTACCTCAGGTGGATGCCGCTACCTGACGGGCGCCGTCGCGGCGGTGGGACATTCAATGTCGGCCTTGCCAGCGACGACGCCATGGCACGCAACCGCGGCGCAAGCAGAAGAGCGGAAGGCGAACTGCATGTGGCCCCTGCCGCTCTGAAGACGAGACTATAAAGAGTACCCGAAGGAGCGCGGTTTGCCGATATCGCCAACGTACGGTGGACGGTGGGAGGCGCGGTAACGCCGGTGTTCTCAGCGGGGAGTTCGCCGCCGAGTGAAACGCCCCAGGTAGTCCACCTGATATCGCGGGTCCGCACTGACGAGGCCAAACCCTACCTGGCAAAGGTCCAACCGGCCTGCCGGTTCGCACTCTGGCCTGCCTGGCAATGGACTGGTGAAGACTGAAATCGCCCTTCAGCAAGCCGTCGCCTCCGGTTCAAGACGCAATCGCCCGCCCCCATCCGCCGGGAGTCTGTGGTTGGGCGTACTTCTTTGAGGATGGTGCCTGGCACTACCGGCTGATAAGCTGATCTTCGCAGCGCCAACAGTCAGATATGCCTGCTCGATCATTGCCGGAATCTCGTCCTCCGCACCCGAATCCGGAACGAGGTGTGAGTTCGCTGGCAACTCCTGTAATCGCGTTAACCACTGGCGATGACCTGAACCGGTATGCGCCCGCTTTTTGGTAGCTGCAGCCTGGGCAATCAGGTCCGTGACCGGCGATGCGCCCCTCCCCTTCGGTAAAGCCGCCAGACGGATCGCGCGGCCGCGCGATCGGCCATCCTGTTTGGTGGCGCACCAGACCTTCAGTCCACAGGTCCGTACACCGAGCCGTTTCGCGTATCTTTGCAGGGCTGCCCCAGCGCATCCGCGTTACTTCGTGAACATTGGCGTTCCGATCCTGCGGCGGCGGAGCGGTTCCCCGTTTCCGGCAACCTGACATACGGCAGCACACTCCAATAAACTCGTCGCTTCACCTGCGACAATTCGCTTCACGCTCCTCAGCGCCGCTAGTCGTCGTAATGGAATCACAAAACTACGTCGCGCACGGTACCCGGTAGCGGCGAGCGTTGCTGATCTTAAGATGACATGCTGGCCGCTCCTTCCCTGCTCAGCATGAACTGCAGGCAAAGGTGTGCTACTTTTAGGCGCCTCGCGCATGTCGCGGCAACAGCGACACCATCAGATCGCCGCAGTCCCTGAGGCTCTCGCTCGCCAACATCCGCCCGGCGCTACAAAGTAATTTCTCCTCCGACTCAGCAGCCCATTAGCCATCTCCCGGATTCGCTATGTAAGGGCGGCGTAAAGGCGCGCTTGCGAACGGTCGTATCGGGTTCTGAGATCAGCCGTCGCAAGGCTTCGGTGAACCGTGATCCTGGTTTCTCCCATATAACCCATGCTGCCGAGGCGCGAAACAGAGGGGACCAGGCCCGCGAGGTTGACCACGTCCGACAGCAATGGAGGCTTCTCCCGCCTGTATGGTGCCTCGAGCAGAGCGTTCCCCGCCACCCGGTTGTTGGCGCGTCCCGGCCGCGAACTTCAACAGCGTGCGGCCTCCGGCGTCCACTCCCCACAACCCATCGATCGCATTCATCCCGCCCGCGGGTCCGATCTGCCGAGCCGTCCCATCACCCATTTCTCTGTGCTCTTGCTGCCGCGGCCGATCATTTATCCGCCTGTGCTACCACAGATCGGAGGTAAGGATTGGGATGGTGCGCATCATGCGCATCAGCGAGGGCATTGATGCGTCCAGACCCGCAATCTCGCACAAGATATCCATCAACTTGGCCGGATCGGCGACGCGGATTGCACTGTCCCCTTTAACCGTTATCCGTAGCCAGGTTGCGCGCTAGAGCCAGATCGTCATCCATCAACGCCAGCGGCGCGGCCTCAGAGACAAGTGACTCTTCCTCCCGTTCTCCAGCTCTGGGGTTGCACAGTGCCTGAAAGCAGCATGCCATCTTCGAGACGAGGAGAGCCACAAGGTATTGCGCGCCGCGTGACTCCGCCGGACTTCGGGATTTCGATGAGGTCGCGTGGCATACGAACAGGTCCCGATCGTTGTCTAACAGGTCTCGGCATCCCAGCAGGCAGGCTCTCGCGGCGCGGCGTCGGCCTCTGGAAAGTTCTTTACCAGATTGCCCAAGGCGCGCGCGAATATCGTCGAAGGATGGGCCTCTCGATGCGGCGTAAGATCGACACATTGGCAGATCGGCTGGCGGTCTGAAGAACTCCTCTTGGAGCGAGGCGCAAGGTAATGTTACCGCTGGATGGTTCTGTTGGGCCGTTCTTTGCGAGTCGAAAGCCGGCACCCTTAGATGTATATCACCAAACCAATGGCAAAAAATAGCTTTGGCGCGCGGCAGCTGCGCGTCATGGAGCGTGCTGAACTGCGATTATTTCAGCCTTCCCGCATCTCCGCCCAACAGGCGGTGGTCATCGGCAATGTCGGGCGACCGCCGCTTTACCGACATCCGGGACTTCACTGGAGAATCTGTTGCGCAATGAAGACGGCAAAGCGGGTTTCCCCTGGAGACGTGGACGCCGTGGCGATAGCTGGTGACGGCGCCGGCGTCAAAGAGATCAGCGCTATCGCCGGCGCGCGTCTCGCTGCAGGACTTCACCGGCGTGCCGTGCGTAGTCGACTCCTCGCCGCCATCGCGCGACGCTCCCAGCCCGCCATGGGCGGCGACCCTGCGCCCGCGCCGAACCGCTGCTGCGCCCGGCCGATCTGGCAATCGACCACTCGGCTCCAGGTGGATCACTTCGGCGGCGTGAATGCATTCCGACCTCAATGCGGCCCTCGAGTTCCAGCGGCATAACCGCGAACGCTACATCCTGCTCCGCTGGGGCCAGACGGCGTTCCACGCAATTTCCGCGTCGTGCCGCCCGATACCGCTGGATCGTCCACCAGGTGAACCTGGAGTATCCCCGCGCCGGTGGTCTTCCGCAATCCGCAAAGGCGAGGCCTACCGCGGATTTCCGGTGGTGGGACCGGGATTCCCACACCACCATGGTCAACGGCCTCGGCGTGCTTGGCTGGGGCGGCAGCGAGGCATCGAGGCTTCGAAGGCCTGCATGCTGGGACAGCCGGCTCCCATGCTGCTGCCCCCTCGTGGTCGGTTTTCACCATTGACCGGGCGCCTCAAGGAAGGTTGCACGGCCACCGATCTGGTGCTGACAGTCACCCAAATGCTCCGCCAGCAAGGCGTAGTCGTGCGAAGTCCTGTCAGAGTTCTACGGCGCCGGCCTGAGCGCTCAGCCTGCCGATCGCGCTACCGCCAACATGGCGCCCGAAGTATGGCGCTACGAGGGTTCTTCGGTGGACCAGAGCCACTCGGTTCCTTCAGTTCACCAATCGTGGCGGCCTGGTCGCGCAATACGTGGGCCGAACGAAGCACAAGTTT
>ERZ1370068.1353-contig-11242_pt1 | contig 42326 bp, 50 predicted proteins | sample MGYA00561227_ERZ1370068 | MGnify/ENA primary metagenome ERZ1370068 (study PRJEB38410, sample SAMEA6850437) | metagenome | study: Metagenomic assessment of the ecological functions of the soil: analysis of the soil microbiota associated with the... | reverse complement strand
AGTAGCAAAGCGGTATCGGCCGAGGCGATCACGTCGAACGCCGCGGCGTGCGCAGCGAGGAAACGCGATCTCGTCCTCGTGCAGGCGGTCGTACACGTCGCGCGCGCGGGCCTCGGCGAGCATGCCTGGTGACAGGTCGACGCCGGTGAGCGAGCGCGCGTAAGGCTTGAGCAGCGGTCCGCACAAGCCCGTGCCGCAGCCCGCATCGAGGACGTCGTAAAGGCATCCGGGCGTCCCGAGCGCAGGTGTCAGAACCTTGAGCAACTGCTGCGGCGCATCGTAGTCGAGCCGGTGCAGCAGAACGTCGTCGAAGCTGGCCGCGAAGCCGTCGAAGGTTGTCCGGACGTAGTCGTCCGACGCGCGCTCCGGAATATTTTCGCCACTGCACGCGGCGAGCATGTGGGCTGGAATCGGGCTCTGGTTCGACGACCAGCCAACGCCTGAAGACGTCCGCTGCCTCCTCATGTGCGCCGGTCGCATAAAGCGCGTAGCCAAGCCGATAGTGGGCACGCGTGTGGCCGGGATTCAGCAAAAGCACTTCCCGGTAAGCCGCGATTGTTTCGCAAGGCGGCGGCATTCGCGCAACGCGTTGCCGAGATTGAAATGGGCATCGGCAAATGTGGCGGAGATGTCGACGGCGCGGCGCAAGGCCTCCACCGCCTCCGCCGTCTGTCCGCGCGCGCGCAGCACGATGCCGAGGTTGTTCCAAGCGGCGGCATGACGCTCGTCCAGCGCGAGCGCGCGTCGGTAGGCCGCTTCGGCCTCGTCCAGATGCGCCGATTCCTTGTAGAGATTGCCCAGGGTTGCTCCACGCGCCGACGTACGCCGGCGCCAGTGCGAGCGCGCGCTGCACGAGACTGACACCTTCTTCGGTGCGTCCCCGCTTGGTGGCGCAATACACCAAGCGAAGTGCAACGCGTCCGCGTTTTGCGGCATGGCGCCGAGCACTTTGTGATAGACAACTTCTGCCTCACGCAACTCGCCTGCGCTGTGCTGGCGGATGGCTTCGCGTAACGCTTCCTGGCGCTATTCCACCCGGCAGACGCTTTTTGCCGCGCGTCGTGGCGCGGCGGGCGGCGCGATTCATCACGTGAATTGGGCGGATCGATTGGCGGTGTCTTCAGTCGCCATTGTCGGCCATGTGCATTGGGGATCACAATCATCGGCTGGCTCCGTCCCGCCACGCCTGGCGGCGGGTTGCCGGTCACTTCAAAACGGGAGGCTCATGGACGATACCGTGAATCGCAGCAGCGTGCGTGTTGGGCATCACTTGCCGGTCGGAGCATTAGCGGCCGCTGCAACGGTCGGCGCTGACGAGTGCCGTGACTGCAAGGTGACATATTCCTGAAGGTCGGAGACATCGAAGGAGAAGTCGCGGACAAGAGTCACCCCGACGAGATCCAGGTACTTTCTTGGTCTTGGGAGTCAGCGGCCCGATAGCGGGCGACGCGAAAAAAGCGTCCCACGCCGGCGTGTTCGCAGCCCTTGTCGGTGACCAAGTACGTCGACAAAGCGACGCCACCGCTCGTGACAAACGCCGCGCTCAATACGACGATTCCCAGCGCTAAACTCACCGTTCGCCAAGGGGGCGAGACGCCCGATCGAGTTCCTGGTCGTGGACTTCAGCCGGCGTTACGGTGAAGGCGTTGAACAACGGTGGTACCGCCTTCGACGATCGCGTCGTCAGAGAACCTGACGCTCAGCGTTCGCTTCTGCGACGATTACCTACAGGCAGCAAAATCCCGATGGCTCGCCGGGTCTCCGGTGTCTGCCAACGCGCCCGGGTAGCTGTCCATAGCACCAGGCGCTGCGCGGCCGGTCTAAGCGAGAGCCTCACCAACGGCCGCGCGGCTACCAACCTAGCGAAAAGATCTGAGGGTGCAAGTCCGCGCGACCGCGGGAAATCCTACCGATCCATCATCGGGCGCATGTCACAATCGATGCGAGATGCGGAGGAAGTTGCTCAGGCAGGTTTGCCCACGACCGCCCTTTATTTGCGCACAATAGCGCGCTCGATGGCGTGCAGGATTGCCTTGCAGCCCAGGACGGCCCGGTTCAATAGGAGGATTCAATGTTGCGCTCAATATCGCCGGTTGCCGCTGCTGCTCCCGGTTCGTTTTCTGAGTCTCGGAGATTTCCGCTCAGACGAAGAAACCCTCGTCACCGGGCAAGGTGCCCACGGCGAAGGAGAACTCCATCATCGTCAATGTCTACATGAGGGATGCGAACAAGAACGAGGTATTGCTCGGAACGCGAATCTGGCCGGGTTACCCCGACTACAACGCCGTCGTGCTCCAGAGGTTCTTTGCGGCGATGAAGGCATCTCGAGCCGGCCTACAAACAGGATGACGAGGTCGCCTATAGCTGGCCGACGAAGGGAAAGGTGGCCAAGTGCAGCATCTACCTCGAGTCGACGGAAGCGGGCGTCAAGAATGGAACCGGCGCAGTCGTGGGTTGCGAAGCGAACGGCGTGAGCAGCCTCGCCGTGACTTCCGAAGCCGATCCCAAGCACGGCGTCAGCTCTTCCGGCGATCCCAGGCACCTGAATGACGTGATGGAGCTGTTCAAGAAGCAATCGGAGAGAGCCAGGAATAATCTTCCCAAGAAATAAGGGCTGCCTATAACGCTGCCGCGCCCAGGGCGCAGGCAAACGCCAGGCGGTGCGCGAGGTCATTCATGCGTTTGACCTAAGGGCGCAACCTCGAACGCCTCGTGCGCATCGGTATCGAAGCTCAGGCCCTTGGGAAGGGGGACGATGGCCGATTGGACGGACCCGCCCGCGACGTGAATCCGATTGCCCAGGACGGCCATGATGGCACTCGTGCCGAGGCAGGAGCATCGAGGGCAAGCTGCCACCAGGTGTCGCTCGCCGGATCGTAGGCCTCGAACGCGCGAAACGCCGCCAGGTAACTGTCGTCCTGCACTTCGCCGCCCGGCCGCGTAGATGATGCCGTTCAACGCTGGCCGTGTTGAAACCGCTGCGCGGTCGTCGGCATCGGGGTTCTGGTCACCCAGGAGTCCGTCGCCGGATCGTAGGCCTGCACCAGGTTGATGTTGCCCGGAAAGCCGATGATAAACGCTCCGCTCAGCCGCCCGCCGATGACGTAGATCTTGCCGTTCACCGCCTCGCCGCCCATGTGGTTGCAGGGCGTGAGCATCGGCGCGCGAGCGCGCCACTTGTTCGTGGCCGGGTCGTACTCCTCGACGGTGCTCAAGGACCGCTGCGGTTGGCGCGGACGGATCACCGGAGCTGCTCGCGTCGGGCATCGGGCCGGCCCCGCCGATCACGTAGATCTTTCCCGCCGACGACGGCGGCCACGCCGCCGCCGCGCGCCGTCGGCATCGGGCGCCAGCGCTCGCCAGCCGTCCGGTCGCCGGATCGTACTCCCAGGCATCGTTGACCGGGTTCCAGCCCGGCGGCCCCGACGCAGGAAGGTCGAAGCCGCCGAACAAATACATCTTTCCGTTCAGCGCCGTAACCGCCGCGTGGTGGACCGGATGTGGCATCGGCTTCTTCTGCGTCCACGCGTCGCTCGCAGGATCGGTACTCATATACAAGGCCCGCTGGCTTGAACCCGGGCAACAGCCCCTGAGCGGCGTAGAGCTTGCCATTGATCGCGACGCCCAGCAGCTCTCCGGTTGCCTGCGGAAACGGCGCGAGCTTGACCCACTTCCCTGCGGGCTGTGCGGCGGCGCGACCGCGGGTTGCGCACGCAGGCTCATTCCATTGAAAGTCCAGACGAGCCCTTGTCCGGCCGCGGCCGCGATCAGTCCCACGCCGGAGACTACAAATTTTCTTCTATGCACGTCGTTCACCTCTCCTCACTTGACCGCTCATTTGACCGTTCATGGCGGTCTCGATTGGCGCGAGGCCGCGACGTCATTGTCGCCGGTTTACTCCATCGCGGCGCGAATCCGCTCGCCCGTCAGCGGCAGCTCGCGCACGCGGATGCCGAGCGCATCGAACACCGCATTCGCGATCGCCGCCGCGCGTCGGGCCCTGCGCCGCTTCGCCGACGCCCACCGCCGGACAATCCGGGCGCGACACGATCTCGACCTCGACCGCCGGCGCTCTCCGAGCAGCGCAGGATCGGGTACGCCTGCCAGCTGTCGCTGGTCACCCGCGCGCGATCGAAGCGCACCGCTTCCTTGAGCGTCCAGCTCGTCGCCTGGATCGCGCCGCCCTCGATCTGATTCGCCACGCCGTCGGGATTGATGACGAGACCCGACGTCGACCGCGATCACCAGTCGATGCACGCGGATCTCGGCTTCCGCTTCGACCTCCGCGACCACCGCGCAATACGCGCCGCCGCTCTTGTACCGCGCGAAGCCGATGCCGTGGCCCGCAGCCCTCGCGCTTTTGCCACCGGCTCCAGCCGGCGTTTGCGCGCGCGCGCCTCGATGCACGGCCCGGGCGCGCGGATCGTCGAGATAGCGCAGGCGGAACGCGACCGGGTCGACGCCGGCGCGTGCCGCCACCTCGTCGATGAACGATTCGATCGCGAACACATTGGCGTAGGCGCCGAGCGAGCGCAGCGCGGACGCGCGCAAGGGCATCGCCAGGATGCAATGATTGACGATCTGCCACGCCGGGAAAGTGTAGAGCGGGATCGAGTTGCGATCGGCCCCTCCGCCGCCGGCAATGGGCGGGTTGATCGCGGGCAGACGCGTGCGAAGGGCTTGCCGAGATGCCAGGCCCCGAGCAGCGCCGGCGACTTCGCGCGCCCGGGACGCGACGTGTGGCCGTTGCTCCAGATCGTGTGCCGCCAGGCGACGATGCCGCCTGCATCGTCGAGGTCGGCTTCGATCTCGACCGCCATCGCCGGGCCGAACGGCGACCACGCGAGCTCGTCCGCGCGCGACCACTGCACGCGCACCGGGCGGCCGCCGGCAGCGCGCGCGAGCCGGGCCGCGTCGAACGCGACGTCGTCGGCGCCGTTGTGGCCGTAGCAGCCGGCGCCTTGCACGTGCTGCGACGACGACTGTGTCTCTCCGCGAGGCCCAGCGCCGGCGCGAGATCCCGGCGCAGATTGAAAATTCCCTGGCTGTGCGTCCAGACACGCAATCCGGTTGCCTGCGATTGCGCCAGCGCGCACGACGGCCCGATCGAGCCGTGCGCGATATAGGGTCGCGAATAGCGCGCGCTTCATGGTCCGTGCGACCGGTCGCGGCGCTGCTGCGTGGCTTTGCTGTCGACGATGCTGGTCTCGGCCTCCTGCGCCATGAGCCACGCTTGCCATCGCCGCTTCGTCGGGCAGGGTCTCGCCCTGGCGCCATGTCGCGCCCGCCGCGAGCTCCTTCAAGGCCGCATCGGCACCCGCTTCGCTTTCCGCAAGCACGCCGACAAACGAACCGTCGCGAACGACGGCGACGACATCCGGCAGAGCGCGAACCTTTGCCTCGTCGAGGTCGACCAGCGCTCGCATCGGCAGACGGCGGCCGCAGGACGCGGCCGTGCAGCATCCGCGGCAATTCGAGATCGTGAATGAAGCATGGCGCGCCGAAGACCTTGTCGGCCAGATCAAGGCGTGCGATCGGCGCACCGACGATGCGGTGCGCGCTCGCAGGCTTCGGGCGCCACCCGTCCGGTAGCGTCGCGGTCGAGCAGTTCGTCGTCGGCGAGCTCCCAGTAGCTCGTCTCGCCGCCGCTCGCGCTGACGATGCTGCCGTTGTCGACACGTGAGCGATTCGATCGTGAGCGCCGAGCCGCGCCGCGGCGGCATCGCAGATAGATCGCACGGGCTTCAGCGCACGCATGGCGCAGCGCAGTGCCCGACTCCTGCACCGAAAGGCTGCCCGAAGTGATCGCCTCGTCGGGACTGATCGTCGTCGACGCCGGCACCATGCGCACCTGATCGAGCGAGACGTACGAGCTCTTCCGCCGCGATCTGCGCCAGTGCGGTCAGGATTCCCTGGCCGATCTCCACCTTGCCCGAAAACACTTCGACGTATCCTTCGGCGTGAAACTTGAGCCATTGCGCGAGCCGCCGATTCACGCGCAGGCTCCCGGGCAGCGGCGTGCCGGCAACCGCGCCGCTCGCCGGATTGAAGGCGAGATTCACCCGCCTCCGGCGACCGCGGCGCGCGCGCAGCACCGCGCGCACGGCCCGGTTGTAGCTGCCGCAGCGGCAAGATTGCGATCGAGCGCGCTGCCTGACCTCGGCTTCGGTAGGTCGGGGCGTGTGCTCGAGCAGCGCCGCCGCGCTGATCAGCATTCCCGACGTGCAGTAGCCGCATTGCGCGGCCTGCTCGGCGATGAACGCCTGCTGCAACGGTGCGGCGCCTCCGGCCGCCCGCAGGCCCTCGACCGTCGTGACCGCTTTGCCGTCGACCGCCCATAGCGGCAGTGTGCACGATGCGACCGCGTGACCGTCGACCAGCACGAAACAGGCGCCGCATTCGTCGTTGCCGCAGCGCGAAGCGCGTGCCCTTGAGTCCGCAGCGCGTTGCGCAGCACGTCGAGGAGCGGGGTCTTGCCGTCGGCGTCGAGCGTTCGCTCGCGTGCCGTTGAGCAGGAAGCGCGAAGCGCTCGGCTGTCGCGCCGCTCACTGGCCGACCTCGTCTCTATAGAATCTCAAGATCAAATTGAAAGACATACGATTCAACGACCGAGTTCGACCCTGACCCAGCCGCTCGGTATCACAAAGCGGACGCTCAACGAATGAGGTCAACCTGGCGACCGCGGAGAGTCGCGCGAATCCTGCGATCAACGCGCAACGAGCCTCATTGATCACCTCATCCGCGCGCAGTAGCAGCGCTCTGCGGACGGTGATTCCGGGTGCCTTCGCCGTCTTGAGGCTGATCACCAACTCGAAGCGAGTGGTTGCTCCATTGGTATCTCGCCGGGACTTTCTCCGTTCAAGATTTTCTGAATGTGACGAGCGGCTTGCCGGGTAACATTTCACCTAAGTTTGGTCCGTAGGACAACAATCCGCCAGCTTCAACATATTGTCTCGAAATTGAAAATCGTGGGTATCCGACTGCGAATCGCCAGCTTTCTGCCAACTTGGCACGATGAAAGAATGTCATCGAATCGAAGACAACGAACCACTCCATCAACGCCGTCTTTGGCCGCTGCTTTGAAACGCGATTTCAATTTCTTCCGGTTTTGCAACCTCGCATTCGTTCTACTGTTATCGAATATGCTTTTCCGGCTCGCTCAGCTTCGATCGCTTCGAAAACCATGCGCGTGTCGCTCTGATTTAGAACGATGCCCAATCGCGAGAGTGAAGGAGCTGCTCCTTTTATGATCGCAAACACGTTTGGCGGCAAGGTCGCGATTAATGCAGGTGACTCCAGTCAGATTTTCACCAGGTCGCGCAAGATTCGTAATTAGCCCAGCTGGCGAGTGCATCACACGTGACCGCCACGATGGGAATCTTTGTGAGTCGCCGTTTTTGCCGCCCTTGCCGCCCGATCGCCGCCCGTAAAAATGATATCGACTCCAGAGCGTGCAAACTCCGCCGCAATGACGTTCAGTTGATCCATTTGACCATTTGCATATCGAACTTCGATCAGAACGTTCTTGCCGTCCGTCAAACCAAGCGATGAGAGTCCTTGAATCAAATCTTGAAGAAAAGCTTGCGAACTGGCCTCCGAGCCAGACACTCAATACTCCCATCCGCGCGACCTTCAAGGTGTTCTGCGCTTCGAGACTGGCGACTGAGAATCCAAAATTACCAACGTCAAGAATGCTTTTCGGATATTCATCCCAACCTCACGACCGATAGAAATTCCAACCCCACCAAGCGCCAGCGGAAGAGGTTATCACGGGTTGACGCGGCCAGTTCCACTGGGAGGCGTGTAGTCGGCTGCCGCCGATGAGCAGCCGCTTTGGAGGACGAGGTGCTGCTACGACCGGTTGTGGCCGAATTCGGTCGGTTGAGGGCACCACGACCTGACACTGGCTGCTAGATCAAGCGTGCATTTGCGAATCGACGATCATCATGTCGTGGCTGTAACTTCGGCATAAACGGAAGTGATGACACCGTCGGCCCGCGATCACGAACTCGGCCCCTGCCGCGCCAGTGATAGATGCAATGCAGCGGCTGGGGCTAGACTTCTGATCAGGTGAGCGAAAAGCGCAGCGTCCCCAGGTTTCCGATCGTCGTCTCAGCTTGTCGCCGGGCTTGAGCCACACCTGCTTTTCCTTCGGGTAGCCCGAGATCACGCCTTCGGGCGTGCCGGTGTAGATGATGTCGCCGGGCTGGAGCGTCATCAGCTTCGAGGTGTAGCTGATGATCTGCGGCGCAGTTGAACACCATGTCGCTCGTGTTCGACGACTGGCGCACTTCGCCGTTGACGCGTGCCCACGATCTTGAGGTTGTTCTGGATCGCCACCAGGTCCGCGGTGACGAGGTAGGGCCCGAGCAGCGCGAAGCCGTCGCAGGTCTTGCCGATCATCCACTGGCTGCTGCGCGACTCTGCAGGTCGCGCGCGGTGAAGTCGTTGCCGGTTGCAGTAGCCGAACACGTAGGAGAGCGCCTCGGCCTCGCTTACGTTCGGCGCCTGCCGGCCCATGACGATCACGAGCTCGGACTCGTAGTCGAAATTCGTCGCCGGGATCTTCGACACCTCGCACTGTGCCCTGGTGGCAGTTCAGCGCGTTGTTGAACTTGTTGAACAGGATCGGCATCTTCGGGATCGGATTGTCTGGTCTCGCGCGTGGCGCGCGTAGTTGAGCCCGACGCAGACGATCTTCTGCGGATTGCGTGACGCAGGGCAGAAGCGAACCGCGCCCTCTGTCGTGAAATACGCCCGGGCCGCCCTGCGCGAGCGCCATCCGCACCAGCGTCCTGAGCGCCGCCGTCGCCATATCGGATTACCTCGTCGATAGTCGTCGGCGCGGAGCTGCCTGTGTTGCATCGCGGCGCGGCGCACGTCGAGGATGCCGCGCTCGGTCTTGACGCCGAGGCTCGGCGCTCCGTCTCCCATCATGCTGACCAGGATCATCTGCCTCGGCATCGGGCCGCCTTCCCCACTGCGCGGGGCGGGGCTCGCGACATGCATCGTTCCCGTGACGCTGCAGCCCGCGGCCACCGTCGCTGCGCCGGCGACGCCGGCTTGTTTCAGGAATTCCCGCGATTGCTTGCCATGGCTCTCCTCCTTCCAGGTTCTACAGGCTTCGCGGTAATTCTCGCGCACCTGCGCTTGAGCGCTTTCTCCGATGGCGCTGGATGCGTCTTAGCCGCGCTTCATGATCCTCCCAACCACCTCCACGCACACCGGAACGTCACCGATGCGCTCCGGCGCCGACACGCCCGTCGGCAGCGTGGGCGCGCAGGTTCACCTTCAGTGCATAGTCCGTCGCCTATCTTGGTGATCCCCACTCCCACCACGCCGGGCAGAGCGGCCAGCAGCGCCTTGGCCGATTCCTTCGCGGCCCGCGCCTGCTCGAGCGTGATGGCCATGTGCCGTCCTATGCGAGCTTTACCTTGAGGGCTTTGAGCACGGCGCCGATCGGATTGGCGTACGTCAGCCCCTTGCCGTTGGACCCGCCGTGGTCGCCACCGGCAAAGAGAAGCGCGACCGCCCGCATCTGGTCATCGACGATGAGCGAGCCGCTGTCCCCGGCGTCGCTGAACGACCTGTTTCCCGCGCCCTCGATCTCGATCTGGTTGTCGAAGGAGATCACGCCGATGTCGTACTCGACCGCCACCCCATCGAGCTCGAACGCCGTCACTCGCCCATGGCGCACGCCCGTCGTGCGCCCGACCTTGTGGACGACGTCGCCCACCTGCAGATCGTCGCTGCGCTGGCCGGCGAGGGTGCCGATCCCCTTCAGCTTGTGCACGTCCGCCTGGATCGTCGCGTTCAGCTTCGCGATGGCGCAATCGACGAAGTTCGTCTGCCCGGGTTCGAGACGGACGAACCTGGTGAGCTTGGCCACGCGGTCCGCCGTCGGGCTTCCGCCATCCAGCGCGCCGGGCTGGACGATGGATCCGCCCTTGGGGTACCGGTTCTCGTCCGCCAGGACGTGGTTGTTCGAGAGGATGTACAGCGCGGTCGACGACCCGGACCGGACGAAGCACCCCAGCGTGCCGGCCATGATGAACCCGCTGGCGAGGAACCCCGTGGACGAACCGATGAGCAGCGGGCGCTGCTTCGATCGGTACCACGGCTTGGCGCGGGCGCGGATGCGGCCCACGTAACGCACGTCCACCTCCCCTTGGCCTTGGCCGCAATGCTGTCCACCAGGTCGCTCCTCTCGAGCGCGCGGTCCTGCAGGCGGACCGCCAGACGATAGTCCTTCTTCCCCGCGCCGAGATCCCCAGGAAGTAGCTCGGGCTTTCGCGCTTCAGAGACGCGCGCGCTGGCGACCGCGAGGCTCGAGGTCTCGCCGGCCGCGGCTCGAACCGCGAACGTCTTGTGCAGTTGAGCCGGGAGCGACCGCTTGAGTTCGCGAACCGAATCAAGTCTCATGGGATATCCTCTTCGAGCGGGGACGGCGCTTCGAGCGCCTCGCCTTCGCGACGGTGGGTCGACGACTGGGCGCCATCGCGTTTGCCGCGGGCATCCTGAAAATGCCCGCCTGGATCAGGCCCGCCATTTCGCCACGGACGATATGCTCGATTTCGTCGATCGCCGCCGAACGACGCTTCAGCGACAGGACGCGCGAGGATGAGGATGCGGTGCAGATTGGCGTCTTCGATCGGATACGCGACCAATTGTCCCGCGCGGATCTCATCGTGAAACGCGGACACGGGCATGATGGTCATGCCGACCCCGGAAATGAGGAGCCGCCGGATCGCTTCCACGGAATCGACGACCGCCTCGACGCGCAGCCCGCCACCGAAACCGGCGAGCTGTTGCTCGACCAGCGTGCGGATGCCGACCGTCATGATGAATGGCGTACCGCAAAGCTCCGCCAGCGAAAACGCGTGCCGCGTGCCTCTCGCTCCGGGCGGCGAGAGCACCACCAGGGGCTCGGAGCACAGCGGCGTCAGGGCGAGCGCGGTGGTGCGCGGCGGGTTGGTCATCACCGCGAGATCGAGCCGCCCCGTGAGCAGTGCGTCCAGGAAGCTGGGGGCTGAAGCCCTCCACGACTTTCAACGTCACGGTCGGGCATTGCTGCCGCGCCCGCGCGACGCAGCCCGGCAGCAGCAGCGGTGCAAGGGTCGGCGAAGTGCCCATCACTACCGTTCCGCGGGGCGCCTGGGCTTTGCCGCGGACGTGTTCGCTGGCACGCGACACTTCGAGCATGATCGTGCGCGCATGGTCGAGGAAATCCCGCCCCGAGGTCGTCGAGCCGGACGCCTCTCGGCAAGCGCGTCAGAAGCTGCGTGCCCAGCTCCGCCTCGAGTTGCTTGATGTGCCGGGTCAGCGCGGGCTGGGCAATCCCGATCTTGTCCGCAGTGCGGGTGATGCAACCTTCATCCGCGACCTGCACGAAGTATTGGATGCTGCGCAGTTCCATGGGCTCGGACCTTTCCAGGTCGTTCTGGCGCAACGATAACAAAACGGCATGTGCCGCCGAGGCGCATCGCTCTTCTCCGCTGAGCGAGGCGTCAGCACAACGCGCCGGCGCAGGCTCGACGCATGCCGAGACAGTATGCCTAGCATAGCAAATCGCGATTGGTGCCGCGCAATCCGCGGTGTTCTAATGAGAGGCTCCGAGCCGCGGCGTAGCGCGTAGCGGCCTTCCGGCAGCGTCGGTCGACGGTCAAGAGGAGACTCGGAATGAAACAGATCGACGTCGGCATCATCGGCACGGGCTGGTGCGGCGGCATCCGCGCGCAGACCTGCGCCGCGAACCCGCTGGTGAAAAGCCTGCACCTGGCGGAGATCCGCCCCGAGCGCCTGGCCGAAGTGGCCAAGGCGACCGGTGCGCGCACCGCGGTGACCGACTATCGCGAGCTGCTCGGCATCGCCGAGATCGAAGCGATCTACATCTCGGCCACGCCGGAGACCACGCACTACCCGATGGCGCGGGATTGCCTCGCCGCAGGCAAGCACGTATTTCTCGAGAAGCCGATTGCGCTGGAGCTCGCCGAAGCCGACGAGCTCATCGCCCTGGCGCGCGAGCGCAAGCTCAAGTTCACCATCGGCTACTCGCAGCGGTTCAATCCCAAGTTCGCCTACGTCAGGAAATCGATCCGCGATGGCTCCATCGGCCGGCCGGTGAGCGCGCTGGTGAGCCGCCACATCACGCGCAACCTCGGCAAGAAGATCAGCGGCCGCATCAAGCTGTCCCCGGCCGCGATGGAAGCGACCCACGACCTGGACTTCGTGCTGTGGTGCCTGGAGCCGGCAAAGCCCATACGGGTCTACTCGCAGATCAATTTCGGCACCATGCGCGAGACCAGCGGCGCGCCCATTCCGGACACGCAGTGGATCACGGTGACGATGGACAGCGGCGTGTCGTTCGTGATCGGCGCGGGCTGGACGCTGCCGCCGGGGTATCCGAATTTCTCGACGACCTGGATCGAATTCATCGGCACCGAGGGCGCCGTCATGGTCGACGACAGCCATCGCGATGTGGTCCTGAACACCATGGCACAAAGGCATGGTGCTGCCGATGTCGACGATGCCGGGCGAAGCGGTGGATCACACCTACGCCGGCCCGATGGCCGCCGAAACGATCCATTTCCTGGAAGCAGTCGCGCTGGACAAGCCGGTGCTGGTGACGCCCGAGCACGCGCGGATGGTGATGGAGGTCTACATCGCGGCGGACCTCTCGGCCGAGACCAACCAGCCGGTGTCGCTTGCCGCTCGCCGACTCCAAGAAAGTACGCGCGGTCGCTTGAGAGCGTGCGTCGGTGAAAGAATCCCAGGCGCATCGGTCTCGCCATCATCGGCGCCGGCCGGGTCGGGTTGTTTCGTGGAGAAGTCGCAGCGCGACATCCCCAGGTCGACTTCATCGGACTCGCGGAGATCAAGCCGGATCGGGCCAAGTTCGTCGCCGACAAGGTCGGCGCCGATTTCGTGACCGTCCGACTATCGGGAGCTGCTCGCGCGACCCGAGGTGACGGCGGCGATCATCGCCACCGACGAGCATCTGCATGTCGGTCCTATTCTTGCCGCGGTCGAGCGCGGGCTGTCGTTGCTGATCGAGAAGCCGCTCGCGACCGAGCTCGCCGAATCGGAGCGCGTCCTCGAAGGCGATCCAGAAGTCCGGCGTCGATGCGGTCGTCGGGTATACGCAGCGCTTCCGCCGGCGCTGGCTTGCGGCGAAGGAAAAGTCCGGACCGGCCAGCTCGGCGACGTGACGCTGGTTACGTCGCGCGCGTTCATGAACCGGCTGGTGGCGCTGGACAACTACCAGCGCACGAACGATCCGACGCGAGATCTCGCCCATGGTGATCTCGGGCACGCATGCGCTGGATATCGTCATGTGGATGATGGAGGCGAAGCGTCCGGTGGAAGTCTACGCACGCTCGATCGACAAGGCGCTCGGGCCGATCTGCAACGGCATCGACGCCACCGCCGGGCATGATCACGTTCGAGGACGGAAGCCTCTACCACGCGTCCATATCGTGGGCGCTTCCCGTGGTCTGGCCCGGCGCCGTGTACAGCCTCGACGTCGGCATCGTCGGCACCGAAGGCGTGCTCACCATCGACGACACGCACCGCGACATCGTCCTCGCGACCAACATCTCGCAGGGCGAAGGCTACGCGCCCGACGCGAGCCGGCGCGTCGATTTTCTCGGCAGCTACCCGCCGGGCGACATGGCCCTCGGCGAGCTGCGCGGCCCGATGCGCGAGGAAACGGAGCAATGGCTGAATCGCCTCGCGATGGGCTTGCCGACGCAGCACGCCACCGCGGCGGAAGCCCACAATCGGCTGATGCTGACCAAGGCGTTCGATCTATCGGCGAAGCAGAAGCGCGCGATACCGCTTCCGACTCGGCGCGAGCGACGCAAGCAGCGGCAGGGACTGCTTGCGGCAGGATAGAGAGCACGGAGAGGAGACATGAGCAAGCTGACGCCGACGGCGTTGGTCGCGCTGGTGCTGGTGTTGTTTTCGGCGCTTGCATTCGGGCAGGCGGGCTACCCGAACCGGCCCGTCAAGATGATCGTCCCGTTCGCCCCGGGCGGCGCGTCGGACTTCGTGGCGCGCATCATTTCTCCGAAGCTCGGCGAGCTGCTCGGGCAGCAGATCGTCATCGAGAACCAGGCCGGGCGCATCGGGCAACATCGGCATGGAAGCGGCCGCGAAGGCCCCTGCCGATGGCTACACGATCTACCTCGGCAACATCGGCACGATCGCGATCAATCCGGCGGTCTTTCAGAATCTGTCGCTCAACCCGCAGAAGGACTTCATCGCGATCACGCTGGTCGCCGGACGTGCCGAGCATCCTGATCGCCAACCCGAGCGTCCCGGCGAACACCGTCGCCGAGCTCGTGGCGCTGGCGAAGGCGAAGCCGGGCGAGCTCAACTTCGCCTCCCCGGATCGAGCTCGCTGAACCGTCTGGAAATGGAGCGGTTCATGAAGCTCGCCAACCTGAATATCGTGCACATCCCCTACAAAGGCGGCGCCGGTCCCGCCGTAACCGGGATGCTCGGTGGCGAAACGCAGGTCATGTTCGTGACGCTGTCGTCGGCGATCAGCTTCATCCAGGCCGGCAGGCTCAAGGCGCTCGGCATCTCGACCAGCAAAGCGGATCGAGGCCTTGCCGCAGGTGCCGACGATGGTCGAAGCGGGATATCCGGAGATGGTCAGCAGCTCGTGGCAGGGCGTATTCGTTCCCGCGGGGACGCCGCGCCCGATCGTCGACAAGCTCCATGCGGCGTTGCTCGCGACGCATGGACTCGCCGGAGATCAAGCAACGCTTCGCCGGTGGCGGAGTGGACGTCGTGACCAGCAAGACCCCGGAAGACTTCGCATCGTTTGTCGCCGCCGAAACCGCGCGCTGGGGCAAGGTCGCAAAGGAATCCGGGGCGACGATAGACTAGATTTCGAGGACTCAATCGACGTGATCTGGAGGCATCGAGATGGCAAATTTCGGCATGGTGGGACTGGATTGGCAGCAGCGGGTCAACTGGGATCGGCTGCGCAATTACCGTCTGGACCGGGCGCGCGAGCGCATGAAGGCCCACGGGCTGGGCGCGATGCTGCTCATGTACGACGAGAACGTCCGCTACGTGACGAGCACGCTGACGCCCGGCTGGAACCGGCTGAAGCCCGGGCTGCGCTACGCGCTGCTGTGCGGCGACGACCCGCCGGTGCTGTTCGAGCAGGGCGACCTCGGCGCTCCAGATCGAGCGCCATTCGCCGTGGATTCCCAAGGAGAACATCCGCTGGTCGTACGCCTGGATCAAGGGCGCGGCGGGCGCCGCCTCGCTGCAGCAGGTCACGCAAGTTCACCAACGCCATCGTCAAGGAAATGAAGAAGAGCGGCGTCGCCGGGCATGAAGCTCGGCGTCGACTTCGTCGACATCAACATGATCCAGGTCTTCAAGGATGCGAAGATCGACTGGGTCGACGGCATGACGCCGATGATGGAGGCGCGCGCCGTCAAGAACGTCGACGAGCAGGAAGTGCATGCGCATGGTCGGCGCAATCGGCGACGCCGCCCACTGGGAATGCATGAAGTTCCTGCAAGCCCGGCCTCACCGAAAACCAGGTGACCGCGCACATCATGGAGTTTCTCTACTCGATCCCGGGCATGGAGGACGTCGAGGACGTCATCGTCTCCTCGGGCCTCAACACCTGGCCCAACTGGCGCAACTTCTCCGACCGCATCATCAAGCCGGGCGACATCGTGTTCATGGACCTGGCCGCGCTCACCTGGAACGGCTACAAGTCCTGCTACTACCGCACCTATTGCGTGGGCAAGGAGCCGACGCAGGAGCAGAAGGACTATCTACGCCACGGCGCTCAAGTGGCTCTACGACTCGATCAAGGCGGTCAAGGTCGGCACCACGACGCGCGAGATCGCGTCGAAGTGGCCGTCGGCGAAGGAAGCCTGGGGTTACGAGGAAGAAGACCAGGCCGCCGCCAACCTGTGGGGCCACGGACTGGGCCTGGCACAGTACGACCCGCCGGTGATCTCGCGCATCTGGTCGCTCGACCATCCCGATCGAGATCAAGGAAGGCATGGTGTTCGCGCTCGAGACGCAGCACGGCAAGACGCACCAGTGGGGCGTGCGCATCGAGGAGATGCTGATCGTGCACAAGGATCGCATCGAGATCATCTCCAACTTCCCGGTCGAGCAGATCACCGTGGTCGATCCGATGACCGGGCTATTCGAGCTTACGGCAAGGCATGACAGGACCCGCATGCAGCGCACTGATCGTCCCGCTCGCCGTCGGTCGAGGCGGACCGACGCCGACCGCTTCGGGCCGAAGGCGGCGAACCTCGCCCGCCTCGGGCGCGCGGGCCTGCCCATTCCCGACGGCTTTTGCGTCGATGCCGAGGCCTATCGCGTTCAGGTCGCGGCGCTGGGTCTCGACGGACGCCGCGCGCAACGTGCGCTCCGCGGAACCTGCAACGGCGCGCCGCGCCGCGCTCGCGATGAAGCTCGGCCTCCTCGATCAGCCGATCGTGCCGGAAGTGCTGCGATCCGCTGCTCGATGCGTGGCGAGCGCTCGTCGCGACGACCGGCGCGCTCACGGTGGTGCGTTCCTCGGCGCTGGTCGAGGACCGTTTCGGATCGAGCTTCGCGGGACAGTTCGAAAGCTACCTCGGCCTGGAGGACGAGACCGACTTCATCACCGCCGTGCGTTCATGCTGGGCGGCGCTCTGGTCGACGCGCGTGCTGCGTTACATGGCAACGCACGATGCGAGTCCCGCGGACACCGCCATGGCGGTCCTCGTTCAGCCGCTGGTGTCGGCGCAGCGTCTCCGGCGGCGGATTGAGCCGCACGGCGGACGGCGACATGGTCCTGAACGCGACCTGGGGACTCGGCTCGGCGATCGCCCAGGGCGAGGTGGTGCCGGATCGCATCGTCTTGAGCCGCGACAGCGAAGGCGAACTCACGCTTCGCGACAACGTGCTCGGCCGCAAATTCCATCGCGTCGGCTGCGCTCACGGCACGCGTCCCGTGCCGCGCGCGCTTGCTTCCAAGCCGTGCCTGAATCGCGCGCAGGCAGTCGAGCTTGGCCGGCTGCTCCGGCGGGTCGAGGACATCCTGGGCATGCCGGTGGAAATCGAATGGGCGCTGGACGATGCGGGATTCAAGCTGCTGCAGGCGCGGCCGCTGCATCTGGAACCGGCGCAAGTCCCCGACGAGATCTGGCTGCGCCATCCGGGGCTCAACGGACACCCGGCAGGCGTCGGCTGGGGCTCGGGGCGCGGCGTGCGTGGTCAACTGCGAATGCGAGCTCGCCCGCGTCGCGCCGGGCGATATCCTGGTGACGAAGGTCGCCGGCCCGGCGTTGAGCCAGGTGCTCCCGCGCGTAGCCGGCGTCGTGGCGGAGCTCGGCGGCAGCACGTCGCACCTCGCCTCGCTCGCGCGGGAGCGCGGCATTCCGATGGTCCTCGGCGTGCTCGATGCCACGCAGCGCATCCCGGATGGGGCGCAGATCAGCGGTCGACGGTGTCGCCGGCGTCGTGCGCTGGATGCGCTGATGCACCCCGGCGAATTTCCATGCGCCCACGCGTCTTCATTACGCAGCCCGTAGCGAAGAGCGCGATCGAGCGCCTGCGCAGCGTGGCCGAGGTCGAGTCCAACCCGGATGCGGCGCGCATCATGAGCAAAGACGAGCTCTCGCTGCGGTGCGCGAGCACGACATCCTGTTCTGCTTGCTGCCGGACCGCGTCGATGCCGGTGTGATCGCCGCCAACCCGAAGCTGCGCGCGATCGCATCGATGAAAATCACGCCCTCCGATATCGACGTCGCCGCGGCGACGGCGCGGCGCATCCCCGTGACCGTCATTCCTCCCATGGTGACCGAGGCCACGGCCGACCTGCACTTCGGGCTCATGCTTGCGCTCGCCCGCCGGGTCGTCGAAGGCGATCGCCTGGTGCGCGCCGGCAAATTTCCGGGAGCGCAGTCGATGCATCTCGAGGGAGCGTTCGTCTGGGGCAAGACCCTCGGGCTCATCGGCGGCGGCGGACGCATCGGCCGCGCGGTGGCGCGGCGAGCGCGCGGGTTCTCGATGCGGATCCTCTATTGGGGCCCGCGGCGGATTGCCGAGAGTGAAGAGCGGAACTCGGTCTCGACTACGTCGCGCTGGACCGACTCCTGGCCGAGTCCGACTTCGTCTCGATCCACGCCCCGCTCAAGCCCGAGACGCTTCATCTGATCGGTGCGCGCGAACTCGCACTGATGAAACCGACCGCGTTTCTGGTCAACACGGCGCGGGGCCCGATCGTCGACGAGGAGGCGCTTGTTCGCGCGCTGACCGATGGTCGCATCGCCGGCGCGGGGCTCGATGTCTACGAGCACGAGCCTCGCGTCGAGCGGGCGCTGCTGACCCTGTCCAACGTCGTCCTTACGCCACACATCGGGAGCGCAGTCGCCGAGCTGCGCGAGGCGATGGCCCACGTGGTCGTGGACAACATCGTTGCGGTGCTTGAAGGACGAGTGCCACCGAACTGCTGGAATCCCGAAATCTACGCCGCGCCGGGCTGAGCAATTACCTTCACACCGAGGAGGAAACCATGAGGACTCTTCATCACCCGAACTTCGCCGCCATCGCCGCAGGCGCTCTGCTGGTCTGGGCATTCGGGTTCGCGGGTGCCGCGGCCGCGCAGCAGCTGCCGGTGGTCGATGCCGTCATCGGCAACAACTTCGGCCACCTGCCGATGTTCGTCGGCGTCGAAAAAGGATTCTTCAAGAAGCACGGCGTGGAGGTCCGGCTCAAGGTGGTCAACACGGGCACCGATATGGTCAACGCCATGCAGAAGCGCGAAGTGCAGATCGGTGACATGAGCGTGACCACCTTTCTCAAGGCGCGCCACGGAGGCGATCCGTTCCGCGTCATCGGCATCATCCAGAACGACGCCACACGATCCAACGCCGACGAGCCGCTGGCGATCGTCGCGCGCAAGGACTCGGGCATCCGCGCGGGCAACATCGAGGACCTGAAGGGCAAGCGCGTCGGACTCGCTCAGGCGCAGACCTCCGACGAGTACCTCAAGATGGTGTTGAGCCGCCGCGGCATGAAATACGAGGACGTGACGATCGTGAACATCATGGCTCCGCCGGCGTTGGCACCCGCCTTGAAGGAGGGAAAGGTCGATGCCGTTGTCTCGTGGGAGCCGTTCAACACGGCGGTGCTCGATCAGGTTCCGGACTCGTACACCGTGATTCGCGGCGGCGGCCACTTGTCGTACATCATGGTCGCGACGGCGCACGAGCCCACGCTGCAGAGCAGCCCGCAGGTCGTCCGCAATTTCGTCGCCGGCCTGGCCGAGGCCTCGCAGTACACGCGACAGCATCGCGACGAGGCTGTCGAGATCTTCGCCAAATGGGTGCCGGGCCTGGATATCGCCGTGGGCAAGAAAGCGATCCAGCACATCAGCTACGATCCGCGCGTCTCCCGCCCGGTCATGCAAGCGTTCGAGGCGGCGGAGGACGACGTGCTGAAGAACACGCTCAAGGGCGCGGCGCGGCTCAGCATACCGGACCAGTTTGCGTCGTCGTATCTCGCGGATGTCGAGAAGGCCAATCCCGAGTATTTCAGCGATCTGCCGGCACTGCCGCGCTAAAGCGAGGGGTCCGCATGGGTGGCAAAGCGAAAGTGGTCTTGACCGACTACGTCTGGGAATCCCTGGACGTCGAGAGGAAAACGCTGGAAGGGCTTGCCGAGCTGGTGCCCCTGCAGACCAAGAAGCCGGAAGAGTTTCTGGCGCAGGCGGAGGATTGCGACGCGCTCCTCAACACCTACGCCGGGCCGATCACCGCGGAAGTGATGGCGCGCATGCCCAAGTGCAGGATCATCGCTCGCTACGGCATCGGCGTGGACACCATCGACCTCGACGCTGCCACGCAAGCCGGCATCATCGTCACCAACAACCCGACCTATTGCATCGAGGAAGTGGCCGAGCACACCATGGCGCTCGTCCTTGCGTGTGCCCGCAAAGTCGCCGTGTACGACCGCCTCGTACGCGGCGGCCGGTGGGAGCTTCCTCCGGGAAGCCCATGTTTCGTCTGTCAGGCCGGACGCTGGGTCTGGTGGGTTTCGGCAACATTGCCAGGCAGGTAGCGGTGCGCGCGGCAGCCTTCGGCATGCGCATTCTCTTTGCCGACCCCGTTGTGCAGGAAGGCAGCTCGAGTTTCCCGGCAAGAAGATGGAGCTTCACGCGCTGCTGCAAGCGTCGGACTTCGTTTCGCTCCATCCTCCGCTGACCGCTGAGACGCGGAAGATGATCAACGACGAAGCCTTGTCGCACATGAAGCCAAGCGCCTTCCTCATCAATTGCTCCCGCGGACCGATTGTCGACACCGACGCGCTCGTTCGCGCGCTCGACGCAAAGAAGATCGCCGGCTGCGCGCTCGACACGACGGACCCGGAGCCGCTGCCCGATCCGCACCCGCTGCGTGGACGCGACAACGTCATCATCACGCCTCACGTCGCCTGGTACAGCGAGCAGGCCTTGGTCGGCCTGCAGGCAGGAGCGCCCGGCGAAGTCCGCCGCGTGCTGACGGGCGAGTGGCCGGTGAACGTGGTGAACCGCGGCGGTGAAAGGGAAGAACCGGGCGGGGCTTTAGTTGGGAGCCTGCGACCGTGATCGCTTGGCAGCGAAAACGGTTTCGTGATCAGTGGGTCGCATGAGACGAGCGGAAACGCCAGGCCGATCTCCAATCAGGGAGCAGATCCGCGAACAGACAAGAGGGAGGAACGCGATGGCTACACGCAAGCTCACCCGCAAGGACCTGCGCCGAGGCAGCCGGAGAAATACAAGAACTGGGGCCGGTGGGGACCGAACGACGAGATCGGCACGCTCAATCACACCACTGCCCGAGGACATCGTCGCGGCCGCGCGGCTCGTGCGCAAGGGCAAGGTCATTTCGCTCGCGCTCAACTTCGACCAGCACGGTCCGCAGGGCGCGAAAAGCAAGTATCCGGCGCTGGGCCGCATCAATCCCGATGCACACCATGCTGCGCACCGGCACCGGACGCCTACTCGGGCGTGCTCGATCATCGCGGCATCCGCGCCGCCGACGACATGGTGGTGATGCCGCTGCAGTGCGGCACGCAATGGGACGGTCTCGGCCATGTCTTCTACGAGAACTTCATGTGGAACGGCTACGACTGCCGCGAAGTGACGTCCGCCGGCGCGCAGAAGTGCGGCATCGAGAAGACCAAGGCAAGATGGTCGGCCGCGGCGTGTTCCTCGACGTGCCGCGCGCGCTCGGCAAGGAAGTCGCTCGAGGACGGCTACGGCATCACCTGCGCCGATCTCGACGACACGGCAGAAGAAGCAGGGCGTGACCGTCGAAGCGCGGCGACTTCGTCGTCGTTCGCACCGGACAGATGGAGGCCAAGCTCGAGGCCGGCAGCTGGGACGGCTATCCCGGCGGCGACGCGCCGGGCTTCGCGTTCGAGACGCTGGAATGGATCAAGCGCACGCAGCTCGCCGCGCTCGCGAGCGACACCTGGGGCTGCGAGGTGCGCCCGAACGAGACCGAGCCCGGCATCAACCAGCCGTGGCACTGGATCACCATCCCGATCATGGGCATGACCATGGGCGAGATCTTCTACGTGAAGGAGCTGGCCGAGGACTGCGCCGCCGACAGGCGTCTACGAATTCCTGTTCGTCGCGCCGGCGCTTCCGATCACCGGAGCGGTCGGCTCGCCCACGAACCCGCTCGCGATCAAATAAGGGATTGCCATGGCCAGGATGACAGGCGCGCAGGCGCTTGCGGAGATGTTGCAGGGCTATGGCGTGTCGCACGTATTCATGGTGCCCGCGGTACTGCGCCGAACCTTCGCAGAGATGGAGCGTCGCACCAAGATCAAGCGGATTCACACCCACGGCGAGAAGGCGGCCGCCTATATGGCCGATGGCTATGCGCGCGCTTCGGGTCGGCCCGGGGTATGCATGGCGCAGGTCGTGGGTGCGCTCAATCTCGCCGCTGGCTTGCGCGACGCATGGCTCGCGCATTCGCCGGTGATCGCGTTCACCGGCGGACGCGATCCGAAGACCAAGTTTCGCAAGGTCTATCAGGAGGTCGACGACGTGCCGGCCTTCGAGACGGTGACGAAGTGGAACGCGACGGTCGATGACGGTGGAGCGCATCCCCGACATGGTGCGGCAGGCGTTTCGCGCCGCAGTCACCGGCGCGCCCGGCCCGGTGCATCTGCAGTTTCGCGGCAACGAGGGTCAGGTCGACCAGGAAGAGGCCGATATGGAGCCGCTCTGCGAGCCGCGGTTTGCGCAGCGTGCCGCCGTTTCGCCCCGAGCCCGATGCCGCGAGCGTGCGCGCAGCCCTGATGCTCCTGCAGGCAGCGCTGAAGCCCGGTCATCGTCGCCGGCGGCGGCGTGCGCGCGTCGGGCGCGGCGCACGAGCTCATCGCACTCGCCGAGAAGCTGCAGATTCCGGTGGCCACATCGCTGAACGGCAAGGATTCAATCAACGGCTCGCATCCGCTTGTCGGTCGGCGTGGTCGGCAGCTATTCGCGCGAGAGCGCGAATCGCGTCGTCGCCGCGGCGGATCTCGTCTGCTTCGTCGGCACCGAGGCCGGCGGCATGACCACGCACTTCTGGGCCGTGCCGAAGGTCGGCGTCGCGGCGATCCAGATCGACATCGACCCCGAAGCCCTCGGACGCAACTATCCGCTCAAGGCCGCGGTCAACGGCGACGCCAAGGTTACGCTCGGGCGCATGCTCGGCGAGGCCGATACGCTCGAGCGCTGCGCGACGCGCAAGCCTGGCTCGCGACGGTGCGTGGCCTCTGCAGCGAATATGCCGCGAAATATCGCGAGCTGCTCGAATCGGACGCGGTGCCGATCCGCCCGGAGCGCCTCTGCAGCGAGCTCACGCGCCACACGCCCGACGACGCGATCGTCGTGGTCGACACCGGCCACGCCGGCATGTGGATGGGCGGCATGTACGATCTGAAGAGCGCGAGCCAGAGCTTACCTGCGTAGCGCGGGACATCTCGGCTGGGCGTTCCCGGCAGGCCTCGGCGCGAAGTGCGCGTGCCCAGATCGGCCGGTGGTCACGTTCACCGGCGACGCGGGCTGCTGGTATCACATCGCCGAGATCGAGACAGCGGTGCGGTGGCGCATCAACGCCGTGACGGTCGTCAACAACAATCGAAGCGGCAACCAGTCGAAGCGCGGCTTCGACCGCGCCTATGGCGGCAAGCAGACCGAACAGGCGCACGAGCTGTGGACCTTCAGCCCGATGAACTTTGCGCGCCTTGCCGAGGACATGGGCGCGCTCGGGCTGCGTGTCGAGAAGGCCGCCGATTTCGCACCGGCGCTTGCGCGCGCGCTCGACGCCAAACGGCCGGCGGTGATCGACGTGGTGACGGACATCGAGGCGCTCGCGCCGCTGGCTGTGGCGTAACACGCGGCCGACTGGCCGCCGAGGCCTTCGCAGGAGGAGGAACGCATGAGAACACGACTCGAAGCAGTCATGGCCGCGGCATGCATTGCGCTTGCGCCGTTCTCGCTGGCCGTTGCGCAGAGTTATCCGGCCCGGCCCGTCCATATCATCGTCGCGTTCGCGCCCGGAGGCCCCGTCGACGTGGTCGCGCGGCTGGCAGCGGAGAAACTGCCCGAGATTCTCGGCCAGCCGGTAGTCGTCGAGAACCGTCCGAGCGCGACCGGTAATCTTGGAACGCAGGTCGTGGCGAAGGCACCACCCGACGGCTACACGATCCTCGCGACCTCGAGTGCGTTCGCAGTCAACGTCTCGCTCTCGCCGAACGCGGGTTACGATCCCGACCGCGACTTTGCGCCCATCATTCAGGCAGCGACGCAGCCCAACGTGATCGTGGTCAATTCGCAATTTCCCGCGAAGACGCTCGCCGAGCTGCTCGAGATGGCGAAGACCGCGAAGCTCGCCTACGCCTCTCCGGGAACGGGCACCACGCCGCACCTCACCGGGGAGCACATTTTCAAGGCTATCGCGAAGCTCGACATCACTCATATCCCGTACAAGGGTGCCGGGCCGGCTGCCGTAGCGGTGGTGGCGGGGAACCGCCGATCGGCTCGCTTGCGGTCACTGCGCCCATGCCTTTCATCCGCTCGGGGCGGCTACGCGCGCTCGCGATCTCGAGCGCAACGCGTCATCCGCTGCTGCCCGAAGTTCCTACGTTTACCGAACTCGGCTACCCCGCGATCGAGGAGTACACCTGGGTCGGGTTTTCGCGCCCGCCAGCACGCCACCCGAAGTCGTGCAGAAATTAAACGAGGCGATCAATCGCGTCTTGCAGATGCGCGATGTCCGCGAGCGCCTGGAGTCTCTAACGTTTGAGTCCATCGGCGGCACACCGCAACAGTTTGCCGAGTACGTGCGCCTGGAGGTCGCGAAATGGGCCATCGTCGTAAAGCAGACCGGTGCGAAGATGGAATGAGCTTTCGGTTCGCGGCGCTATCGCTGGCAGATAATGGTCGAGCTGCTCGACGCGAAGCAGAAGCAATAGCGCTGTGATCTGAGACTAACTAGTGGCAGCGGGGTCTCCGGATTACGCCCTAACGTAGATCCGGCGGAAGCGACGGCATGAATGCGCCGCTGCGAAGAATCCCGTAACCGATCCACAAGGCAGCGAGCGTGTAAACAAGGCGCGGTGTCCATTCCGCAACCAGGTCGTCGAATTGGTTGATTACCGTTGTTTCACCTTCCGAGTAGCCAAACAACACTTCCGGTAAAGCACCACCCGCTTCGCCCGCCAGAATCATCGCATATGCTTGTGCACGCCCGACAAACGATATCTCACCTACCGCCTGCGCGAACGAGGCGCCTCCTTCGATTCGAGGTTTGATTTGCGAAAATCGCTGCTTGATCGCCTGGCTCCGGATCGCATCCACGGATAACGGCAGGCTTCCAGGATCGGCATCCCGGCCTCAAGCAGCAGCGCCAGGCTCTCAAAGCAATCACGAACGTTGCGGCGTACATACATCGAGCCGAACAGCGGCACGAGCGGCAAGACTCGATCAAGCGGGATGTTCCGGGTTGCTAACGAACCCGATTGCAAGCGGTGCGGCAACTCAGTAAACAGGCATACAGCTCCGCCAAGGGCAATCAGCTGGAGGAGGCACCTAATCAGGAAGCCGCCCGGACTCAAAGTACCGGCGACGAGACTCGGCAGCGGCTGCACGAATATAGCGATCACAAGCATGGCTGGCGGAAGCATCATCCGGCGACCTCATCGCGGCAACGTGTGCCGCGCGTCGTGCGTAATGGTCGGAAAGGCGGCGGTAAGTGTGCGCCAGACTGCCGGCACTGGAGGCGGCATGCAGCAGCGATGCCTCCAACGGTGTGAACAGATCGCTCTTCAAGCCAGCCTCGGCAATACCCAACCCCTCCCTGAGACACCTACGCATAGTGGTCAGACGCAGTTGCGCGCCTGGCGGCAATCGCGTGAGACTAAGCGCCTTGTCGATCGGAAGGCCCGCTTCTTCCATTGCCCACAGCTGCTTGAACATGTCAGCCCTGATATTGAACTTCAACGGTGACAGCGACGCGCGCGACATGGGCTTCAGATACCGCGTACATCCAGGCAGGTCAGGGTCGAACGCGGACGTTGAATAAAATGTCACCCAATTCGATCAGACGTGGTTTGTTAGGTCAAGTCCAGGTCGCCTTCGGCAGAGGTTGCCTCGCCAGGGCGCCGCGGCATGATATGGGTCGCCTGACGCCCGCGCCCGGCAGGGTCAACCGACATGTCGGCGCGCGCCCCAACGACAAGGAGTGAGCGCCATGACAGCATTCAACGTCGTGCGATTTCGGGTCAAGCCCGGACGCGAATCGGAGTTCATCGCCGCACACCGCAAGGCCCATCCGGACTTCGCCGGCTTCAAGCGATTCGTGCTGATCAAGACCGGCGATCGGACCTACTGCGCCATTGGCGAGTGGGAAAGCCAGCAGAGCATCGTTGCAGCGCGGCCAGCGATGATCGCGATGCTCGACACGTTCCGCGACACGCTGGAAGACTTGGGCGCCGGGCTCGGCGTGACCGATCCGGTGTCGGGTGAGGTTGTCGTCGAAATGTAGCTGGGCGCCGATTCTGATTCCGGCGGGCGTCTGTGGACGACGGCATGTTCGCGTCAGGTCGGTTGGCATGGTGCTTGCGTCGTACTGCGGATGGACGCCAAGCCACTCCTCAGCAAAGCGTTGATGCTCGAGCCTGTCGCGCTGTCGATAGCTGGCGGTGACGCGACTCGCACGGCAGGCAAGGATTCCTCCGCCAACGCCAAAGCCGAACGCGACCTTCGTATAACGACCGCAGACGAGTTCCTCGCAAAAGCGGCCAAGGAGTACCAAGAAGGCCGTGTCGACTCCGCGCTCTGGCGCCGGGCCGTGGACCAATGCGGTGCTGACGCATCGTTGGCGATCGCTGCATATCTGCGCGCCCGCGCGACGGCGCTGCACCAGAAACAAGACGAACGCTCGCAAAGGCTGGCGCGCAGTACCGGTTCCCTGCGGGACGCGAGTGACCGAAAGGTCGAGCCGGAACCGCCGCGGGAAATCGTGTCGACCACGGTCGCCGCTGTCCGTCACCGAGGCGTGAAACCGAAGCTCGTGTACCTGGCAGCGGCTGCCGCGGCGCTCGCATTCACTGTCGCAGTCGTGTGGCTGATTGCTTCACCGCGGGAGAACCGATCGCTCCGACAGACTATCGTGTCCACTGCGGCACCTTCACCTGACCGGGCCGCGCCGTCAAATCCGCTCGGGAGCGAGCAAGCGCGTGTCAAGAGTTCGAGCGGCGGGACAAACCAGGGCGATCCAGTCGCCACGTTCGAGACCACGGTGCAGCAACTGAAGAACGACGGCCAATGGAACGTGCTCGTACTCTACGCGGCCGAGTGGGCGCGAAAGGAGCCGAGCAACGCGGCCCCATGGTACGAGCTCAGCGTCGGCTATGCCAAGCTGCGGCAGCTCGAGGACGCGCTCAACGCGGCCACCAAAGCGGTGCAGCTGTCGCCGGGAGATTCGCTATCTTTGGCGAAACCTGGGACACCTCAATTTGACTGTGGAGCGCCTGCCCGAAGCAGAAATCGCCTTCGACAAGGCGTTAGCGGCAAGCGCCGACGATGCGGATGCGCCGTGCGGAGCGGCGTTGGTTGCGCAAAAACAGGGGCGGACGAAAGACGCAGATGCGATTGCAAAGCGCATCAAATCCGTCGATGCACGTTGCCTTAGGGTTAGCGATGGCGAGACCGCGGTGGGAGTCGTAGGCGGCTCCGCGGCACGCAAGCCCGAGCGGTCGGTCGGCCGCTGATTTGGGCGTCTGCTTGGTGTCGAACGCGGTCGTTGCGTGAAATGTGATCTCATTTGATCGGACATTGTTGGTCCGATCAAATCCAGGCCACGGCAATCAAGAACGCCGGCGTATCGTCGCCCAGCGCTCCAGCACGGCGCAGACCGAGGCGGTATCCGCATTCCGCGAAACCGAGCGCCATGGCCGCGTTGTAAATGGATGTTGTCGCGGCGAACAACGGCGTCGGGCAGTCGAGCTCCCGCGCGAACTCGGTGATGATCCGCATGTCCTTCTGCCAGACGCCGACCTTCATGGTCGCGTCGCGATAGTCGTTGCGAGCCATCATCGGGCCGCGAATCTGCAGCATGCGCGAAGCGCCGGCGCCGTCGCCCAGCACCTTGACCATCGTCGCGGGATCGAGCCCGGCTTTCATGCCGAGCACGAGGGCTTCGGCGGCGGACACGTTATGAATCGCGACCAGCAGGTTGGCGAGGAACTTCATCTTGGACCCGGCGCCGAACGGGCCGAGGAAATAGTGCGTGCGCGCGAACGCTTCGAAGACGGGAACGCAACGGCGATACGCGCTGCGCGCGCCGCTCGCGTAGACGGCGAGATCCCTGACCTTGGCTTGCGCTCCCGTGCCGCTCAATGGGCAATCGAGCAAGCGTGATGCCCTGTGTCGGCCAGGAGCTTGCGCGCAGTGTTCCTTCGTCGCGATCGGCAGCGTGCTGGTTTCGATGACGATCTGTCCGCGATGGTGGGCACCCGCAAGCTCGGCGGCGACGTCGGTGCAAGGCGTCCTCCGAGGGCAGCGATGTGATGATGATCGGTGCCTTCGCGGCGACGTCGCGTACGCTCCGCGCCGCTTGACCGCCTGCCTTCGACAGCGCGCCGCGGCGCCCGGCCAGCACGTCGTAACCGAGCACGGGAAATCCGGCGGCAATGAGATTTCCCGACATCGCGGATCCCATGATGCCGAGACCGATGACGCCGACTCGATCGCGTGATGCCATGGTCACGTCTCCTTTGAATTGCCGAGCGCTCCCACCGCCGCGAACAGTGCCTCGATCGATGCACGCGGGATGTTGCGCACGATGAAGACGATGCGCGACCGTGGATCGGTATCTCGGCCACTGCTCGAGCGTCACCGGCGGATGAAACACATGCTGCGCTCCCTGCAGCACCACGGGACCCGCGTTCGCCCGCCACGTGGACGATGCCCTTGACCCGCAGCAGATCCGGGCCGCGCAATGAAGTCAGCGCCTGCAGCGCCGCGTTCAGCCCCTCCCAGGTGAAAGGCTCGTCGAACCACAGGCAGAAAGCGTGGATGGCGGCGTCGTGCGCTCCCGTGCGCGGCGCGATCCGCTGGCGAAGCGAGCCGCCCTCGCTCCGCGCTGACGCGATTCGGGCTGAATCGCATTCAGCCAGCGGCCCAGCTCCTCGGAGCGTGCCGCGACGCTTTGCGGACCGATGTCGGCCAGCAGCGCGGGATCGAGCTCGCCATCGACGGCGGTCGTGATGAGCGCGAACGGATTCATCGCCTGCAGCCGCTGCTGCAAGCGATCGACCGTGTCGCTCGTCCGCGATGTCGGTCTTGGTGATGACCAGGCGATCGGCCACTGCCGCCTGCTTGACGGCTTCGGGCATGGTGTCGAGCTGCCCGCTGCCGTTGACGGCGTCGACCAGTGTCACGACACCGTTCAGCCGGTATTGCGCGCCGAGCAGCCCGTCGGTCTGCAGCGTATGCAGCACCGGAATCGGATCGGCGAGCCCGGTCGTTTCGACGAACACGCGATCGAAGTCGATCACCTCGCCGGCGCGGCGCTTGACGAACAGCTCGCGCAAGGTCTCCTGAAGATCGGTGCGCAGCGTGCAGCACAGGCAGCCGTTGCTCAAGCAGCGTCATCTGCTCCGACGACGCGGCGACCAGCTCGTGATCGATGCGCCACGTCTCCGAATTCGTTGATGATGACCGCAGCCCGGTTCATCCCCGGATGGCGCAGCAGCCGGCGCAAGCAGCGTCGTCTTGCCGCTGCCCAGAAATCCGGTGATGACGGTGACCGGCAGCCGGCTCGCCAGCGGATCGACGCTTGGCGACGTGCGAGCGCTGGCTACCGACGTCACAGCGTCATCTCGAGGATGTAGAGTCCGCCGACGAAACGATCGACGGTATAGACGATGCGCCGGTCGTCGACATAGACGTCGTTCAACTGGATCGCGCCGGCTCGCGAGAGCGCGGGCGCGCCGGGAACGAAGTAGGCGACCTCCTGCGGCTGGTACGGGTTGCTGATGTCGTAGGCGCGCACGCCGGCGTTGAAGAAGGTGCCGACGACGATCTGGTCGGAGCGCCACGACGCCGGCACCGGCAGATTCTCGTGCAGGTTGTGCGCGCCGAAGCGCCCGCCGCGGCTGCGCGAACGTCGCCATGCGGCGGCAGCGCGGCAGGTGCTGATCGGGACGAGATTGCTCCTCTGCGCGCGCATCGACGACCCACACCAGCTTGGGCCAGTCGAATCCGTCGTCCTTGATGCACTCGTCGCTGACGATGAGCAGATCTGCGATCGAACAGCGGCAAGCACGGTGTGCGTGAAGCCATTGAAGGGCGGCGAATACTGCCAGCGGCTGACGAGCCTCGGATGCGCCTTGTCGGCGATGTCGAGGATCACCGCGCCGCCGTCGATATAGCCGACGTAGGCGCGGTCCGGCCGCTGCGGAAAGACGTTGGTGTTGTGCGCGCGAAAGCCGGCATCGAACTTCGGATCGAGCCGTTGCGGCGGCGGCGCGCTGTCGCCTTCGCGCGTGCCCGGCAGCCACCAGCGGCCGACCTCGACCGGTCGCGACGGATTGCGCACGTCGACGATGCGGTAGAACTGGTCGTCGAACGGATGCCGCGGCTGGAAGTCCGCGCGCACCGCTCGCCATGTGCACGAATTCGCCGTCGACGAACCACAGCGCGTGCACGCCGCGCGAATGCGGTCCCGAGGCGTCGAAATGGGAAATGAGCTTCGGCTGCTCCGGGACGCCGATGTCGAACAGGTCGAAGCCCGCGGGCGTCAAGCCGCCGTGCGCTGCGTCTGATACGCGACCGCCATCACGTCGCCGACGACGTCGAGCGAATTCGAGCGCACCTTGGCGTGCGGCAGCTCGGTCTGGACCACGACCCGCGGCGCTCGCGGATCGGTGACGTCCACGCCGGTGAAATTCTTGGGCGCGGATTCGTGCGCGAGCCACAGGATGCGCCGGCCGTCGCGCGCGAGCTGCATCGCCATGCCTTCGCCGATGCCGCCGAAGCCCTGCAGCTCGTGATGGGCCAGAAGGCGCATGTTGAGCGAGAGCGCCTGATCGGGGCGCGATCCGGGTCCGGGTAGCGGTGGAGGCATCAGTGGTCGTCCGGTTGTAGAAGCGGACTTCGCGGACTACGCCGAACGGCCAAGACAGGCTGCGTTAGGGAGACACCAAAGAATTTTTCCACTCATTGTATTTTTCCTGAAAACCGCACTTTGGCGAATGGAAGTCCAACATATTACGCCTGCCCGCGCGGATAGCTCCGTGCTATCGTACTTTCTGCGGCACCTAATCACTGAGTTGGCGGCGCTCGGCTGACCGCCTTTGGGAACGACCACCCCTCTGTCCTGATCTACACTTGGCACAATGAAAAAGGCGCTTGCCCTGCTCGTTGCGATTGTGCTCTGCGCCGGCGGTGCGGTCGCGCAGGAACGATATCCGCAGAAACCCTGCGCATCGTCGTGCCGTTCGCGCCTGGAGGATCGACCGACATCATTGCGCGACTGATAGGCGAGCGGCTCTCGGGCGCGCTCGGCCAGCCGGTGGTCATCGAGAATCGCGCGGGTGCCGCGGGCAACATCGGCGCCGAGATCGTCGCAAGATCCGCGCCCGATGGCTACACGCTTCTGATGGCGACTACCGGCGTCATGTCGATCAACAACGCGCTCTACAAGAACATGAGCTTTGACTCGTCGACAAACTTCGACTACGTAGTGTTTGTCGCCTCGATCACCAACGTGCTCATTGTGGCTGCGGACTCGCCGCTACACAACGTGGCTGAGCTGGTCGCGGAGGCGAAGCGGTCGCCTGGAAAGCTCTCCTTCGCTTCCTCGGGTGCAGGTTCCTCGACACACATGTCAGCGGAGCTCTTCAAGATCATGGCGGGCGTTGATCTGCTTCACGTTCCCTACAAGGGCAGCGGTCCCGCGTTACCCGATGTGATCACGGGACGGGTATCGATGATGTTCGAGAACATGCCAGGTGCGATGCCGTACGTTCGTGCCGGCACAATGCGCGCGCTTGCCGTCACAGGCCTTCAGCGCACGAGCGCGCTTCCGGAGGTCCCCACCGTGACCGAGTCGGGTATCTTGGGCTATGAGTCGCTTTCCTGGAGCGGCATCGCGGTCGCGGCAGGAACGCCGCGCGATGTGATCGCACGCCTCAATCGCGAGATCAACGCGATCCTCGCCGCGCCCGAAATGCGCCAGAAGTTCGCCGATCAGGGAGCGGAGGCCGTCGGAGGACGCCGGAAGCATTTGCCGAGCACGCGAAGCGCGAGCGCGACAAATGGAGCCGCGTCATCCGCGACGCGAACATCGCAGTCAACTGAGGGTCGCGTGCACGATAAACGCGCGCCGATCCATCACTGAATCACCTCGTCCGCGCGCAGCAGCAGCGACTGCGGGATCGTGAGGCCGAGCGCCTTCGCGGTCTTGAGGTTGATCACCAGCTCGAACTTGGTCGGCTGTTCCACGGGAAGTTCGCCGGGCTTCGCGCCCTTGAAGATCTTGTCGACGAAGCTTGCGAACCGGAAATAAAGGTCGGGATAGTTCACCGCGTAGGCTATCAATCCCCCGGCCTCGACGAACTCGCGGGCCGGATAGGCGGCAGGCAGCCTATTGCGGGCCACCAAGTCAACGATCGTTTGTTGATGCATTTGGGTGAGGCCGTCGGCCCCGATGAGAAGCGCGTCGACATGCTGTCGGACCGCCAGTTCGAATGCGCGGCCTAGGTCGCCCTGGCTCCGCACGTCAAGAAGCTCAGCCTGGAGACCCAGGGAGCGCGCCGCCGTCTTTGTCTCTTCCCATTCGGGTGGGGCAGCCGGATTGCCCATGTTGTGAAGCAACGCAACTCGCGAGAGATTCGGAACCAGCTCTTTGAGGAGTTCAATCCGTTTCGCTGTCAACTCGGTGCTGAAGGTAGTCACCCCCGTAATATTGCCACCCGGGTGCGCGAAGCTCGCCACGATGGCGACGCGGGTCGCCCATCGTCGCCATAACCACTGGAATTGTTCCGGTCGCATCTTTGGCCGCCCTGGCGGCAGGGGTCCCTCTGGTCACGATCAGATCGACCTTGAGACGCACCAGTTCGGACGCGAGGTCCGGGAACCGCTCGGCGCGACCATCCGCCGATCGATATTCAATGACCAGGTTTCGCCCTTCGACGTAGCCGAGGTCCCGCAGCCCCTTGCGCAGGGCGTCGAGATTGGCGGCGTTCTGTGCGCGCGGGTATCGCCTCAAGAATACCGATGCGATAGACCTTCCCCACTTGTTGCGCGTGCGCAGCGAGCGGCGCGGCAAGGAGGCCCCCGCAACACGGCCGATGAACGCGCGCCGATCCATTATTTAATCACCTCCGGCTGCCGGATAATCATGATCTTCCGGATCAGCCAACCACTTGATCTCGACCTCGTTTGCCATATTTAGGTGATCCCTTCCACGCCCAAAACTTCTAGCCTGCGGCAAAGCCACCGATCACGTTGCGGATCGCGAATGAAGAAAGAGGAACGCCACGATCGCGGCACCCCGGCTAACGGCGCTCCAAAAGATCCTCGCGCACCGGGGTGAACACATCGATGAGTGTGCCTGGCTCCAGCGCCTTCGCGCCGTGACGGGCGTTGCTCGGCACATAAATGGACTCGCCCTTCGTCAGCAGGTGGGTGCCCCCCTCCAGCGAATACTCAAAGCGTCCTGTGACGCAATAGCTGACTTGCTCGTGAACGTGATTGTGCTCGTATCCAGCGGCGCCATCGGTGAACTGCACTTCCATGAGCATCAGCGCGCCCTGCGCCTGCAGGATCCTCCGCCGGACGCCCGGTTCCGCATCTTCCCATGCGCCAATGTCGGTCATGCCGCTTCTCCTAGTCAATTCGAGTAATATTCCTTGGCAGGATGCAAGGAGGTACGCATGCGTATCGTCAGACCACTCGTCTTTCGTATTCGGACTGGTCGCGGCATTGCTCGGCAGCGCGGTACTCGCACAGACCTATCCATCGAAGCCGGTGAGGTTGATCGTAACCTATCCTCCTGCCGGCAGCTCCGACCTGATGGCACGAATTCTCGGCCAGAAGCTCTCCGAGCTTTGGGGTCAGCCGGTCCTGGTGGAGAACAAGGCGGGCGCCGCAGGCTCGATCGGCATGGAGTACGCGGCGCACCAGGCGCCCGACGGCTACAGCTTCGTCATCGGCAATCTGGGCCCGACGGTGGTCAATCCGATTCTCTCCAAGGTGCCTTATGACGTCGAGCGCGAATTTGTTCCGGTGTCGCTGATTGCAACCGGTCCCAACATCCTCGTCGTCAACCCGAGCACGCAGGCGAAGACGCTGGGTGAGCTGATGGCCTATGCGCGTGCGAATCCCGGCAAGCTCAATTTCGGCTCGGGCGGCTCGGGCAGCGTCGCCCATCTGAGCGGCGAGATGTTCAAGAGTCTGGCACGCGTCGATATCGTGCACGTTCCCTACAAGGGCGGGATTCTGTCGGTGAATGATCTCCTGGCCGGGCACGTCCAGATCGTATTCTCCGATGCGCTGCCGGTGATGCAACACATCCGCGCGGGCAAGCTCCGCGCGCTCGCGGTCACCAGCCCGGAGCGCAGTGCGCTGGCGCCGGAAATCCCGACCTGTGTCGAATCCGGCTTGCCGCTGGTGGCGGTGAACTGGTGGGGCGTGCTGCTGCCTGCGGGAACGCCCAAAGCGATCACGGAAAAGTTTCGCGCCGACCTGGTCAAGGTCATGCAGGACCCGGAGGTCAAAGAGAAGTTCGCCTCGCTGGGCGTGGACGCGGTGAGCGGGACGCCGGAGCAGTTCGGCGCATACATCAAATCCGAGACCGCCAAGTACGCCAAGCTCATTAAGGAGCAGGGGATCAAGGGCGAATAGCACTGCCGCGCCGCAGCCACTGCGCCGGGAGCATCGTCGCATCGCTCGCACCGAGACCCTCGCGCGCGACGTCGTCGTAGCATTCGAGCGCGCGGGAGGATACCGGAAGTGTCACGCCCAGCGCCTTTGCTTCGTCCAGCATCGTCCGCAGGTCCTTGCGGATGAGATCGATGTCGAAGGTGACCGGCGACGTTTCCTTGCCTTGCAGCGCCGCTGCGATCGCCGGGCCACGGACCTTGAGCATGTTGGGGCCACCGGACGTATCGGCGAAGATGTCGATGAGCCGACCCGGCTCGATATCGAGCGACTTGGCACAGCGACAAGGCCTCGCCCAGCGCCTGGTAATAGACGAGCAGCGGCAGATTGATGGCGAGCTTCAGACTCGCACCCGCGCCCACCGCGCCGACGTGCTCGACGCGCCGGCACAGATCATTGAGCAGCGGCCGCGCTCGTTCCACGTCGGAAGCCTCGCCGCCGACAAATCCGAAGAGCTTCCCCTCCTTGGCGGGTCCGACGGTGCCGCCGACCGGGCACTCGATCAGCGCGGCGCCTTTCGCGCCGACCTTCGTCGCGAGCGCCTTCTCCGTCTCGGGGCGAACCGTGCTCATGTCGATGAAGAGCTTCCCGCGCACTTCGCCGGCGAGCAAGCCGCTGCCGCCGTGATACGTGGCGTCGATCGCGGCCGCGTCGGTGAGAAACGTGATGATGATCTCCGCTCGTGTCGCCAGCTCGGCGGGTGTGGCCGCCACGCTCGCGCCTGCCTGCGCGAGCGCTTCGGTTTTCGCGCGCGTGCGGTTCCACACCGTCACGTCGTGACCGACGCTCAACAAGCGGCTTGCCACCGCCCCACCCATTCGACCCGTGCCTGCGATACCGATTTTCAATGGCAGCTCCATCGTTTGTGATATGGCACGCGCCTAAGTTGACACTTGCTACACCGTGGCGTCAAATTGGCGCGCGATAAAACATCGATGAATCGCGACAGCGCCGCGGTTATGTCCACAGGAGGACGGATGGGGTCGCCCGCGAGCGAGCTCCGCGACGGGATGCGCATCGAATGGGATGCCCCGATCCCGATGGATGACGGACTCACGCTGCGCGCGGATGTATTCAGCCCGGCCGACCCGGGACGCTATCCCGTCATCCTGAGCTACGGCCCCTACGCGAAGGGTCTCGCGTTTCAGGAAGGCTACCCGAGCGCGTGGCAGCGCATGGTGGCGGAGCATCCGGACGTTGCGTACGGATCGACCAATCGCTATCAGAGCTGGGAAGTCGTCGATCCGGAAAAATGGGTGCCCGACGGCTACGTCTGCGTGCGCGTCGATTCGCGCGGCGCGGGCCGCTCGCCCGGCTTCATCGATCACTTCTCGCCGCGCGAGACGAAGGACTTCTACGACTGCATCGAGTGGGCCGGCGTGCAGCCGTGGTCGAACGGCAAGGTGGGCCTCAACGGCATTTCGTATTACGGCATCAACCAGTGGCACGTGGCGTCGCTGCAGCCGCCGCATCTTGCCGCGATGTGCATCTGGGAGGGCGCCGCCGACTGGTATCGCGACATGACGCATCACGGCGGAATCCTGTGCACGTTCTGGGCCAACTGGTACGACATGCAGGTGACCACGGTGCAGTACGGCCGCGGCGAGCGCGGACCCAGGAGCCGCGTCACGGGCGAAGCTCGTCTGCGGCGACGAGACGCTTTCGGATCGGGAGCTCTACGAAAACCGCTGCGACTTCGGCGAGCGAGATCCGCGCGCATCCGCTCGACGACGACTATCACCGGGCGCGCTCGCCGCGTCTGGGACAAGGTCATCGTGCCGTTTCTGTCCGCCGCCAACTGGGGCGGGCAGGGCTTGCATCCGCGCGGCAATTTCGAGGGATTTGTGCGCGCTCGCTCGAAGCACAAGTGGCTGGAGGCGCACGGCCTCGAGCATTGGACCCACTTCTACACCGACTACGGCGTCAAGCTGCAGAAGCGCTTCTTCGACTGCTTCCTCAAAGGCGTCGACAACGGCTGGATGGAACAGCCGCGCGTTCAGCTGCAAGTGCGCCACGTCGATCGCTTCGTCGAGCGGCACGAACACGAATGGCCGATCGCGCGCACGCAATGGACACGCTTCTATCTCGACCCCGCCGATCAGAGCCTCGGCCGCGAACCGGTGCAGTCTGCGGCGTCCATCACCTATGACGCACGAGGCGACGGCGTGACGTTCATCAGCGCACCGCTCGACCGCGAGACCGAGATCACCGGACCGCTCGCGGCGAAGTTGTTCGTGTCGTCGTCGACGGCCGACGCGGATATGTTCCTGGTGTTCCGCGTGTTCACGCCGGACATGCGGGAGGTCGTGTTCACCGGCGCGATCGATCCGCACACGCCCATCGCGCAAGGCTGGCTGCGCGCGTCGCACCGCAAGCTCGATCCGACACTCTCCACCGAATACCGGCCCTATCACGCGCATGACGAGTCGCAGCCGCTCGAGTCCGGATGAAGCCGTGATGCTCGACATCGAGCTCTGGCCGACCTCCATCGTGGTGCCGAGCGGCCATCGGCTCGCGCTGACCGTGCGCGGCCGGGACTACGAATGGGGCAAATCGACCGGAGCGCGCCTGTCGAACTTCAAGAACGAGCTGCGTGGCTGCGGGCCGTTTCTGCACGACGATCCGCGCGACCGTCCCGCCGCGGTCTTCGGCGGCAGGACTACACTACACGCCGGCCCATCGCAACAGTCGTATGTCCTGGTTCCGGTGATTCCCCGAAGCGGATGAACGGCAATTCAGCAAGGATCGGTCTCATGACGATGAAGCTATACGGATTCTGGCGCTCGCTCGCCACCTATCGCGTGCGCGTGGCGCTGGCGCTCAAAGGCCTCGAAGCCGAGCAGCGGTACGATCAATCTGCTGCAGGGCGTGCAGCATGGCGACGACTACAAGGCGGTCAATCCGCAGATGCGTGGTTCCGGCACTGGTCATCGACGACGGCCCGCCGCTGTTTCAGTCGCTCGCCATCATCGAGTACCTGGAAGAGATCTGCCCCGAAGCCGCCGTTGCTGCCCAAGGACCCGCGCGGCCGCGCCGCGTTCGCGGGCTGTCGCTGATCGTCGCGTGCGACGCTCACCCGCTCATCGTGCCGCGCATCCGCAACTATCTCGAGCGCGAAATGCATCAGGACGAAGCTGCGCGCAACCGCTGGCTGCAACATTGGACCCTGAAGGCGCTCGAAGCGCTCGAAGCGCATCTGGCGAAGGAGCGCGAGACGGGCAGGTTCTGCCACGGCGATACGCCCGACCATGGCCGACATCTGCCTTGCGTCGCAGGTCTTCGCCGCCGGATATTTCGATGTTCCAACGACCGGCGTGCCGACCGTCAGGCGAATTTTCGACGAATGCATGAAGATCGACGCCTTCGACCGCTCGCAACCGACGAAGCAGCCGGACGCGCCCAAGAGCCCGACTCACTGAGGTATGCACTCACAAGGAGGAAACCATGGCATTCACCCGCAGAAGCTTCATCCAGGCGGCCGGCAGCGGCCTCGGTGCCGCGGCGCTCGGTTTCCCGGTAGTCGTGCGCGCGCAGACCGAGCCCATCCGCGTCGGGCTGATGACCGTCAAGACCGGACCGCTGGCATCGGGCGGTATCGACATGGAGCGAGCGCTGGTGCAGTTCCTGCGCGAGCGCAACAACACGCTGGCGGGCAGGAAAGTCGAGCTGTTCGTCGCCGACAGCGCGGGCGTGCCGGCGCAGGCGCGCACCAAGCTGCAGGAGCTCGTCGAGAGGAACAGGATTCAGGTCATGATCGGGCCTCTGGCAGCGGGTCGAAGCGCTCGCCGCCGACGATTACATCCGGTCGCAGCAGCTCCCGACGCTGTCGGTCGCCGCCGCCGAGGACTTGACCCAGCGCAACCCCAATCCCTGGTTCGTTCGCGGGACGTCGACTTCCTCGCAGTGCGCTCACGCCGCTGGCCGACTATTGCGCCAAAACGCTCAAGTACAAGCGCATGGCGGTGATCGCCGACGACATCGCCTACGGCCACGAGATGTGCGCCGGCTTCCAGCGCGTGTTCGAGGACGCGGGCGGCAAGATCGTGCAGAAAACGTTTCCGCCGCTCACCGTTCCCGACTACGCGACCTACCTCGCGCAGCTCAAGACCAATATCGACGCCATCTTCCTCGGCTTCGCCGGCTCGAACGGCTTCCGTTGGTTCAAGCAGTTCAACGAGTACGGACTGCAAGGGCAAGATCGCCGTCGTGGGCGGCATGACCGCATTCGACGAGGCGGTGCTGAAGCAACATGGGCGACGAGGCGCTCGGGCATCATCACCGCCTGCTGGTACTCGGCCGAGCTCGACAATCCGATCAACAAGAAATTCGCCGCCGCTTTCCGCGCCGAATGGAAGCTACGACCCCGGCTTCTACGCCGCCGCGACCTATGTCGAGGCCGCCGTGCTCGACGCAGCGCTGGTATCGGTCAACGGCAAGATCGAGGACAAGCAGGCGTTCATGAAAGCGTTGCGGGCGACCAAGATCGATACGGCGCGCGGCCCGGTAGCGTTCGACGTATACGGCAACATCGTCGGCAACGTCTATATTCGCAAGGTCGAGCGCAAGGAAGGACGCCTGGTCAATTCGCGTCATCTACACCTACCCGAACGTGAGCCAGTTCTGGACCTACGATTCGTGAGGAGTTCCTGAAGAATCCGGTCTATTCGCGCGACTGGCCGCCGGCGAAGAATCTCGAACCGTGACATACCGTCGTTCCCGCTCATTTTGGTAACCGAGCGGGAACGACGGTCCGCATCAGCGATATTCCCGAGCGTCGCTCGACATGCAGTTCTGGATCGTCCAGACGTTGAACAGCCTGGCCCTCGGCGGGCTGCTGTTCCTGCTCGCGGCGGGATTCTCGCTGATCTTCGGGCTGATGCGCATCGCGAACCTGACGCACGGCTCGTTGTTCATGCTCGGCGCCTACTTGGGCGTCACGGTACTCAAGTTCGTGCCGAACCTCTGGCTTGCCGCGCTGCTCGGCGGACTGCTCGTTGCCGCGTTTGGCGGGCTGCTCGAGCGGCTTCATCCTGCGCGCCCCTGGCCGGAAACGCGCTGGGGCAGGTGCTGGTGACGCTGGGCATCTCGTTCATCGTCGCCGACCTCTGCCTCATCGTCTGGGGCGGTGACCCGATTCCGATCCCGGCGCCGGCTTCGCTGCAGCGGCCGCTGCGTCGTCGGCACTATTGCTTTCCCGGCCTACCGTCTGGTCGTGCTCGGCATCGCGATCGTGACTGCGATCGCGCTGCATCTCCTGATGGAGCGCACCCGGCTCGGCGCGATGATCCGCGCCGGTGTCGACGACATGCAGATGGCGCGGGCGGTGGGCATTCCGGTGTCGAGGCTGTTCACCATCGTGTTCTGCCTCGGCGCCGCGCTCGCCGGCGCGGGCGGCGTCATCGGCGGGCCGATCATGTCCGCGTATCCCGGGCTGGATGCGGACATGCTGCCGCTCGCGCTGATCGTGGTGATCCTGGGCGGTGTCGGCAGCCTGCTCGGCGCTTTCGTCGGCAGCTTTATCATCGGCGGCGATCTACACCTTCGGCTCCGCGCTGCTGCCCGATCTGGCGTACGTGATCCTGTTCCTGCCGATGATCTTCGTGATCGCGTTCCGCCCGCGAGGGCTGTTCGGGAGGCAAGCGCGCATGAGGCGAAGTGGCGTGGATCGCCTTGGGCCTGGCGCTCGCCGGCTTTCCACTGGTCGGCGGAGACTTCTACGTCAACCTCGGCAGCCAGATTTTCATCGCGGCGATTTTCGCGGCGAGCCTGAATCTCCTGGTCGGCTACGGCGGCCTGGTTTCGCTGGGCCATGCTGCCTGGATCGGCCTCGCGGCGTACACCTCGGCGTGGCTGTACCTTCAGCCTCGGCCTCGCCCACTGGATCACGGCGCCGGTCGCGCTTGCTCGCGACGACGCTTGATCGCGGGCCTGTTCGGCTGGATCGCCTGCGCGCGACCGGCCTCGGCTTTCTGATGATTACGCTCGCACTGTCGCAAGTTCTGTGGGGAACCGCGTACCGCTGGTCTGCGGTCACCGACGGCGACAACGGGCTGTCCGGGCTCACGCGGCCCGCGCCCTTCGGTATCAGCCATCGACGGACCGGCGGCGTTCTACTATTTTGCGCTCACCGTCACGATTCTGGCCATCTGGATGATGGCGAGGTTCGTCAACTCGCCTTTCGGCGCCGCGCTGCGCGGCAGCGCGCGACGAGTCGCGCCGCATGAGCGCGCTGGGCCACAACGTCTGGCTGGTGCGCTGGCTCACCTTCGTCTACTCGGGCTTCTGGGGCGCGGTCGCCGGCCTGCTCTTCGTCTATTACCACAAGTACATCCATCCTACGGCATTGTCGCTGACGAGCTCCGCGGAAGTGCTGCTCGGGTGATCGCCGGCGGAGCCGGGACGGCTTGCGGGACCGATCGTCGGCGCGGCGATCGTGCTGCTCCTGAAGAATTACGTGTCGGCCTACCTCGAGCGCTGGAACATGCTGCTCGGTTTCGTCTTCGTGCGTGATCGTGATCTTCATGCCCGATGGCGTTGTCCCCGGATTTCGCCGCTGGTGGATGCGATGGCGAAGCCCGATGACGCCGGCGCTGCAGATCAGCGGTCTCAGAAAGGTCGTTCGGCGGCTTGCCGGCGATGAACGGCGTCTCGCTGGAAGTGATGCCGGGCGAGCGCCGGCTGATCATCGGTCCCAACGGCGCGGGCAAGACGACGCTCTTCAACCTGATCACGGGCGATCTGGCACGCGATGCCGGCGCGATCCGTCTGTTCGGGGACGAAGTGTCGCGTCTGAAGTCGCACCAGCGCGCGCATCGCGGCGTCGCCAGAACCTACCAGATCATCACCCTGTTCCCGAAGGACTCGCTCGAACACAACATCGTGCTGGCGCTGCTCGGTCTGTCGCGCGTGCGCTGGAACGCGTTCCGTCCGCTCGCCGTCGAGACCGAGTCTGCGCGAGGAGGCGCGCCGGGTGCTCGGCCTGGTCGGCCTCGATCAGCGCGCCGCGCGACCGATCGGCGAAGTGTCCTACGGAGAAAAGCGGCGCGTCGAGATCGCGATGGCGCTCGCGCAGAAGCCCAGGCTGCTGCTGCTCGACGAGCCGCTTGCCGGACTCTCGCTCGAGGAACGCGTCGCGGTGAAGGCCTTGATCGCCGGGATTCCGCGGGATGTGACCGTGGTCATGATCGAGCACGACATGGACACCGCGCTCGATCTGGCGGAGCGGATTACCGTGCTCCACTACGGCAGCGTGATCGTCGAGGGAACGCGCAGCGAAGTGGTCGCCGACCCGAAAACGCGCGAAGTCTATTTTGGGAACTAAGTTGGCAACTCAGTTGGGTCCTGAAGCGAACATGAAAAACGCGGCGTCCGCAACCGACATGGCGACCGAGGCGCTCTCACTCTCGGGCATCGACGCGTTCTATGGCGACAGCCACGTCTTGCACGCGGTGTCGTTCGCGCTCAACGCCGGGCGCGTGCTGGCGCTCCTCGGTCGCAATGGCGCCGGCAAGACCACCTGCATGAGCATGCGATCATCGGCTTCATTCCTCCGCGCGCGCGGCGAGATCCGATTGTTCGGCGAAACGATCTCGCGCCTGTCTCCCGAAGCAATCTCGCGCAAGGGCATGGGCCTCGTGCCGCAGGGGCGGCGCGTCTTCCCGACGCTGACGGTGCGCGAGAATCTGGTCGTGGCACGACAGTCGCGCAATGGCACCGCGGCGCACTGGACGCTCGAGCGCGTGCTCGAGCTCTTTCCGTCCTTGAGCGAGCGGCAGCAGCAACACGCCGGCTCGCTCTCCGGGGGAGAGCAGCAGATGCTCGCGATCGGGCGCGCGTTGATGGGCAACCCGCGCGTGCT
>ERZ1370068.113-contig-10099_pt1 | contig 42332 bp, 68 predicted proteins | sample MGYA00561227_ERZ1370068 | MGnify/ENA primary metagenome ERZ1370068 (study PRJEB38410, sample SAMEA6850437) | metagenome | study: Metagenomic assessment of the ecological functions of the soil: analysis of the soil microbiota associated with the... | reverse complement strand
TACGTACATTGCTGAAAACGAGCATCACCGGCAGCAATTACCCATAGGCGATATAGCGTAGCTTAATCGTGCTCTTGCTCTTTTCGTCTCCTGCGGAAACGAGGACTCTCCATCATTGCTCGGCAGTTGCAATCGCCAATCTAAATTCTACAATCTGAGATTCGTTTCGGGGGTCTTAGCTCAGTTAGTAGAGCGCCTCAATGGAAGGATCGCGCGCTATTGCGCGGGACAGATTTTCTTCAATCCCGTCGATCAACTCGGGAATATTGATCGGCTTGGCGAGAACTGGATGCCCTTGGATGCGGAGGCCACTCTGTCTCAGCGTTCGTGACTAGCGCGGTGAGAAAGATGATCGGCGTTCTCTGCAACTGCGGATCGGCACTCGATTTGTGCCTGCTACTTCGCCTCCGTCTGTCTCTGGCATCATTATGTCCAGCAAGATCAGATCCGGCCTGAAATTCTGGGCACTTTGATGAGCCTTGGTAGCGTCGTTCTCTTCGAGCACGAGATAGCCGCCTGTCTTTTCGAGAAGGATTTTGACCAGGTGAGTGCTTTCCGGTCGTCATCAACAATCAGGATGCGTCGCTTTTCTTTGACCGCCGACTCTGGCGATTGCATCGATCTCAGACTGATCGAACCAGTAAACGCGAGACAGCGGTGGATTTCCGACTAACGATGTACGAAAGCATTCACATTGAATCCGTCCGCGTCTTCGATGACTTGCATTACACCGATACTTCCAAATCTATTCCGTCCCTGACCGGCCTGAACGTTACAGTCTGTCCGTCGATCTTCTCGGCGGCTACTGGCAACTTAACCGTCGGCGGTCTGTTTTTCGCCACGAGAATCAGGATTGCGCTTGGTTCTAGCAAGGCGATAATTTCCTCCAAGTCCCAAATATGAATCCCTCATTTCTGGTTCCTGGAATCGCCACGGCGAAACCTGGGAAAGCCGTGCCTTCTTTTACGTGCTGTTCCAGTTGAGAAAATGTTCATTCGCCTGTGAAATGAATGTGCGCAGTCGCAAAAACCGAATTAAGACATACCGATTTACCAGTGATTGGCGTCGAAACTACTCCCACGCGGCCGAGGTAAATTGCGCTGTCATCGTTATTGAAGCTGGACGGACCTTTGCCACTTCGAGCGGAGATGCGATTGCCGATTTTGCCAATCGCTCAGAGAGATTTCGATCGTAGTTCGCTAGTTGGTAATCGGCAATCAAAAATCTACAATCTGGAGATTCTTCCGCGGGGTCTTAGCTCAGCTGGTAGAGCGCCTCAATGGCATCGCTGCCGAACGAGTATTCTCCGCTGTTCTCATTTTGATCAGACGCGCGTTTTTCTATAGGTAAAAGCGCTGCACTCGTGTTCTGACGTAATCTGTTCATAACCCTCACGAAACGGACATGGTCGCGCAAAATAGCCGGACAAAGGCTGGGCGCGGGTCGAGCGCCTCGGCTGGCGGAAGGCGCTCTTAGGCGAGCGGGTCCTATTCTGGCGCGCCGGATGGTCGCGGGTTGTTTCAACTGGTCGTCGTTTTCTGAGATGAATCATCGATCCGATAAGCCGCAAAAATTCTTGACATCTGACTACGGAGCGACACCGCTACGATGATCCAATGACATGTGTTAGGCCGTATCGCGGCAGCGGAACGCGCAACGCCCGCGACATTGGCAGAGTTGCCGGACGTGGCCAGGCTTGTGGAAGGTGTTTCTCATTGCCAAAAATTCGGACTTGACACTCAGTCGTGTAAGTAACATCCTCTGGACGACGCCAAGTTAGTTAGGCGTCTTCCAGCAAGGCGCCCTACCTTCTTCCGTAGGGAAATCGTGAACTTCAAGGGCCAGTTCGCATTAACATCAAGCTCATTAAATCGGCGCAAGCCGCCTCGATCGCCATGACGCGACGGCAGAGTGGCGGCGGCGTCCAGATAATTTATACCGCCGGTTTCGCTATACGTCTGAAGCAGTTCATCAACTGCGTCACGGGTCGTCAAATCCATCACAGCAATTATGCGATGGCTTCTTCGTCAATCAAAAGAGAAACTGCGTGGAGCGTTGAGGCGTCGAACAGACTGAAGCGTCAAGCGTGACGTCTAGATCCCGCGTGCGCTCACCCATTGCACAGCGAAGCGCGCCACTCTTGACGCGCATTAGCCAGATTAAGCTTCTCTTTAATATGCGCCCGGTGGGTCTCGACTGTTTTTGGGCTCAGATGCAAAGTTTCGCGATCTGGGGGACTTCATTTCCTTTGCCGATCAATTCCAAGATTTCGAGTTCGCGATCGCTCAATCGCTCCATCGCGTCCACTTCACCCTTAGAGGGCCTTGAGCGAATTTCGTGATAACCTGTGACGCCATTGCCGGGCTGAGGTAAGGGCGCCCGTTGAAGACTTCGTGGATTGCTTGGACGACATTGGTCATCGCTTCGTGTTTCATGACATAGCCTTCAGCCCCGGCGCGAAGGGCGCGCAGCGCGTAGAGCGATTCATCATGCATCGAGAGCACCAGAATCGGGAGTTTCGAAAACTCAGCGCGAATGTTTTTGATCAACTCAATTCCGTTGGCGCCCGGCAGGCTCAGATCGACAATGACCAAATCTGGACTCGAGTTTTCGGATCACGTCCATCGCTTCCGCGGCGCTGCCTGCTTCGCCGCAAACCGCAAAAGTGCCCTCGGAATGGATCAATTGCTCGAGACCTCTTTCGAAAGTAGCGGATGATCATCGACGATCACGATGCGTTTTGCGTTCGGCTGGATCGCATTTCAGTTCTGTTGTCGATCTCGTTTCATTCGTGACGGCCGTAATGTCACCTTGTCTGAACCCTGCAGTCCCCACTCCAGCGCGCCGGATTGCTTTGCGGTGTGTTCTTACGTTCCCTTTTAATTGTCCTTTTCTAACGATTCGCTGCTCGGCGGCTTGCCCGATGTAGAAAAGCTAGATCAAAGCGGCGAACGCTTTCCCGATTTTCGAAGAAACCTCCTGGGCCGGGTATATTCCTCTTTCTATGATTGAAGTCCTGATCCGGCAAATAACATGGCCACACGGGTGCCGCCTCTGCTTTGGAGATCTCGATTTCCAATCGTCCGCCAATCGAGCGTGCACGATATTTCATGATGGGAAGACCCAACCCGCGTGCGCTCTTCGGCTCGCTCTGAAATCCGACGCCATCATCGGTCACGCTCAAGACAATTCCGTTTCGCCAACGGCGCCAGCGCGACCACAATTTCCGCGGGCTTGTGCATGTTTGTTGGCGTTGATCACCGCTTCGCGAGCGATGCGATAAAGCTGCGCATGCAGCCGTGTCATCCTCGATATGAAATGACGGGTCGACTTCCAGCCGGCAGGGGATCTTCCAGATTTCCCGGTCAACCAAATCTTGCAACGCATCGATGAATCCTAGCTGCATCGACATCGATCACGGTGCAAGGCGCGGGAAAGGTTGCGCGTGTTGGTGGCAGCGTCGTTCACCAGTTGCGCGATTTTTTCGATATCATCTACTTCGATGACGCGATGGTTTTTCAATCGCAAGGCAACCGAGCGCGCCATGAATGCGACCGCAGTGAGGTGTTGACAAAGTCCATCGTGCAATTCCTGCCCGAGGCGCTGCTGTTCGCGATCGCTGATTTCAAGAATTTCGCCTTCAAGGCCTTTGCGCCGGGCGATCTCGGCTTCAATTCTTCATTCGCCCTGCGTAACTCGCGCGTTCGCTCGCGGACACGCTGCTCGAGCAGATTTTTCGACTTTTCCAGCGCGGCTTCCGCCTGCTTGCGCTCGATGATGACACTGGCCGTGCGCGTCAAGATTTCCCCAGCAAGATTGTCCTGCGGCGCTGGTTCGCGCGGCTCGGCGATAGTAGTTGCGAACGTTCCCAGCACTTTGCCGGTCGAAGAAAAATCGGTGTGGACCAACCGGCGCGAATGCCCAGCGGTAAAGCAAAGCGCCGCGAACGCCGCGAATTGCTCGCTGGCGGCGACGTCTCCAACCGCCACGCGCTGACGGCGGACTGATGGCGGCAGCAACAAGGACCGGCGGCGGAACTGACTTCCATTCCGTTAATGGCCTGCGCGTAACTGGCCGGCAAACTCGGAGCGGCCGTCTGCTCAAAGTGTTTGCCTGCTTCGTCCAGGAGATGAATGGCAATCTTCGCGCGTTGCTGGGATTGGCCTTCGCTGCCCGCGCTAGAAACTTCAACATCTGCATCAACGGACGCTCCCGAAGCGGCCATCTCAAAGGCTTCTTTCTGAAATGCTATCAGCGCCTCCGCCTGCTTGCGCTCGGTGATGTCGTAAAAGCAATTGATTGCTCCGGTGACTTCTCCCCGGTCGTTCTTCAGCGGACGGATATTGACGAGGACGGTGACATGCGAGCCGTCGGGCCGCTCGATGAGCACTTCCCCGTTATGGACTGCGGATATTTTGCCCGAGACCACCTCGGCCATGGGACACTGGTCGTGGGGCATAAAACTGCCGTCCGGCCGGAACATTTTGAACGAGCCGCAAAACCGCTGGTCAGTATCCCCCAATGCTGGCTCGCGTCCCCACAGCTCGGCGGCGTGGCGGTTGAAGTCCCGAATCACGCCCGAGGCATCAATGCGTATAGACGGCCATGGGACTCAAGTTGAACAAGGTGCGATAACGCTCCTCCGATTGGCGGATCGCTTCTTCCGCTCGCTTCCGTTCGGTTAGATCGACAATCGCCGTCTGATAAAGGAGCGCCCCGTCCCTGCATCGAGGAAGTCATCGGCGAACTGGCAAGGTGCGCGAGAATGATCTTCGCCGTTTCGTTTCTTTAGATGCAGTTCGGTTTCGACGCGACTGTGTCGAAGAGCGACAGCGAAGCAGATGATTCAGAAAGAGCGCGCCGTCTTCTTTCGTCACGTGAAGCGCAAATGGCTCGCCGATCAATCGAGTCGCGCGAGCCACCGAGAAGTTGCGCCGCGGCGAGGTTGATCTCTTCGATTCGACCGACACGGTCGAAACTGACATAAGCGATCGGCGCGAAGTCGAAAAGATCGACATAGCGTTGAATGGCCGCTTCCAGTTCCGTCTTGGGATGCCTGAAGACTGGCGCGCTCGCCGACCGCTTCGTCGCGCCAGCTTTCCTTACCTCTCCATTACCCGAAAAATTCCCGGGACGCACCAGGCGCTGCTTTCATTTTGTTCATGTCCGCCCGAATTAATTCGCGCGCGGCCCCCGGCCGATGCCGTGATTTTACGGTCATCCAGTCGGCCTTAGCATTTTGCTTGTACGAGAAGACTTGCTTCTGCACGGTTCGGCGTTTTACTGCGCATAGCTCTCTTTCGCGGCGGATCGATCTTGCGATTGCGAATTCTCGAGGCGCCGCGCTTTTTTTGCTTCGCTTGCGCGGTCGCTCGTTGACGTTTCGCTGGCGGGGCCACTTCCTAAATAATGACTTACAGCTTGTGAGAGGATTCAAGGCGCGATTACCTCGTGAAAGGAGCCTCGCGGTGGCGACATGAGAGAAATGAATTGGCTGATCCTTTTAATTTCCGCTTTAGCGACTTACCGGCTCTCACTGATGTTGAGCTCAGAGGAAGGGCCGCTGGCCATTTTTGCGCGGATGCGGCGAAAAGTTCCGCCGAAAACCAATCCCCGGTCGCGGCATTCGCTGTTTTATGTGCTGGAGCATTTGGATCGCGGCAGTAGACGCTCTATCTGCTTTGGTTAGGCACCATCACGAAAGAAATTGTTGCCCTCTCTACTGGCTCGCCGTGAGCGGCGCGGCCGTGTTAATCCACGAAGTATGTAGGCGCGCGTGAACGTTGCACGAAAGGACACCTTCTGCCATCCGTCATCAACAAATGCTTGCGGCGGCCAATGGCCGTCAGTTCGGTGGGAATGGGCCGATAGTGCGCAAGTCACAACTCGGTTGTGGATCAAATCAGCTGGAAGCCAAAGAAAAAGCCGAGAGGAGTCTTCAACAAACAAGGCCGGCTAGGCTAGGATTTTTGACCGATAGTCCAATCCACCATTCGCCTGATTGTGCGAACGCAACCAACATTCATCGGACAAACGAAACTCCCGTCATTATGACGAAGCTACAGTTCAAAGGCAGTTGGAATGAAGTGAAAGGCAAACTCAAACGAAATATGCTCGGTTGACTGGACGACGATCTGACATTCGCGCGAGGGAAAAGACGATGAGCTTCTCGGACGTCTAGAGAAGCAACTCGGCAAAACAAAAGAAGAACTGTCGAATGGAGATTGAGAGCCTGTAAAAGCACGAAAGGATGAATTTAAGGTGCGCCCAACGAATAGAATCAAACAAGCTGGTGCGATCGGATACATTTTGCTTTGGCTTCTCGGAATTCCCATTCCGATTTTGCTTTTGATCTTTCTGCTGCGAGGGTTGCACATAACCCTTGGGAGGAAATTAACCGGAAATAAAATCTATGTTGTGGACTATATTTGTGATTCTCGTTGTTCTCTGGCTTCTCGGTTTTCTCCGGTCACGTGGGCGGTGCTTTTGATCCATCTGCTGCTCGTGATTGCGGTCGTTGTCCTGATCGTTAACCTGATTCAAGCGGAGAAGGCCGCTCTGAATGCCAGACGTGCTGGGACCAGCGCAGCGGCACTCCGGCGTAAAAGCGAAATCGATGTTGCTTTAGGGAACGGACTCTCTGCGAAGCGCGGGTCACGAGCAAGGTCGGTCACGACGAGCGGCTGATTTTCTGCCACGACGTGCCTGCAGACCGCGACCCCAAATGCCTTTGCCTTCTCTGATCGTGCGCTCAGGCGCAGCGCGGCGTGAACGGTATGGCCAAAGCCAGCGATGCTTTCTTGCGAGGATGATTGTTCGTAGTAACAAGCGAATAGGATTTTCACCGATACGTGAATCGTTCCACCGCCTGATTGTGCGAGTTTTTCCATCTGTCATTGTTCGGTAATGACGTTGCTTGCTCCACTTGAATTAGCGGAAAAAGATAAACTCAAGTCTTGCAACGCCTCGACAAGTTTCGAACAGTGGCGATCGCTGGATGAGAAACGTTACTGTCTGGCTTGCGGCAAAGATTATCAGCGGTGAGCAGATCCAGGTCGATCGGAGGCACACGTGGAAACGAGCTGCTGCGTGTCATTTGCCCGACGAACGGTTGCCATTCAATTCCGATGGATTGGGTGCGACCAACCGATGAAGTCTTGGCAAAGACAATGCTAGGCAGCCGAGCGCTGCGATGTTCCTGCTCCGCAGCTTCAGCCACGGCCAAAAGCCAGCCACCTATGATTAGGTCCGTTCTTGATCAGCCAGGAGTGTCATCGGTGCCAGATGAGGCACTGCTGAAAGACATTTCGCGCCAGCGTCACGACGCGCTCACCGAATTATATGGACGCCACGGCCAAAGGCTAAGAGGATAATCGACGGTGTCGTTCATGAAAAGGCAGAGGCTGACGACGTTTTGCAGGAAACCCTTCTTCAGATTTGGAAGAGGCCGATCGCTACCTCACCAAAAGCAGGCAAGCCGCTCGGCTGGTTGGTGACGATTACATCGCCGTCGCGCCATCGACCGATTGCGCAGGCGTCGGGCTTATTCCCACGCGCGAGAGCGTTACGGGGAGCAATCTGGGGCAAAAAGCTACGGACCCGGCGGCGCGAGGCATACGACACTTTTGTGCTCAGGATCTTCGCCGTTTCTCGAGAAATGTGTGCGAACGCTGCCGCGATTTCAGCGGGAGGCGGTCGAGCTTGCGTTCTTCAGGGAATGAGTCACAGCGAAATTGCGATTGCGACTCACGCGCCGCTCGGGACCGTGAAAACGCGTCTGGAATTAGGTCTGCAAAAATTGACCCACGCGATCAGACCGCTACGTCACAAATCTAACTGGAGATGACAATACACTCATGTAGGAAGTAATTAGGGGAATCGTCGGCCAAAAACGGAGACGGAGAAAAAAGTTGCAATTTGGCGGTGGACACGAATAGCCTCGGCTCTATGCGCACAATTCTGATAATTATTTCTGCATTATCCTGTTAATCGGCGCTCTGCCAACTTGGCCGTATAGCTTCGGTTGGGGCTATTACCCAACCGGCGGACTAGGGCTAATTCTTTTGATCGTGCTGATCCTGGCGTTGCTGGGACGAATCTGAATGTTCGAAAAGTTGTAGGAAATAAAAGGGAAAGGCAGGCTTTCTCCCTTTGTTTTGCTGCGCTGACGATTTGTTCCTGTGTCCGGCGTAGCGCTTGGTTCCGCGGTTTCTCCGGTAGCACGATGGCGTGAACTTCTGCTGCGCTCTTTCCGATGGGCTGCCAGTGCTCTCCGAAGTCGCTTCCTCGCTCTTCGGGTGGTCATCCTCTCAGCGTCACGTCCGCGTGAAGCTGGGGTCGCGCTCGACTTCGGCTGGCCGCTGTCGATTCTTCACGCGATGGTCCACGCGTGCCTTTTTCGGTGAAAGGCGGTTGCAGTTGCGCATGGCGGGTTCGGTTGCCATCGCAGATGCAGTCGCGATTGGCGAAGCAGGCTGCCCTCGGGAAACAGTCCCATGGCGCGTGGCTCCTGCGGCGGTAGGTGAAGCGCTCGCCACTGGACTAGCCGTCGCGCTGGTCGCCGCTCCGTCGTCGTTGTTGCACCGCCGGTGACGGAAGTTTGCCCGGCAACTCCGACCTGGCCTGACACGCCGTAGTAGGAGTAGACGTTGTTGATGTAACCACTGGTCGCGTATTCATCGATGCGCGCGTACCGAACACCGGCGCGTTGGTAGATCCTATCCCGGTCAACGCTAACCGTGAGAACGCTCAGATCAGAGGTGGGGAATAGACCGTCCGCGGAACGGCAACGGTTTTGCCTGGCCAACTCCTCGCGTGCCGGCGCCTACCGGTGGAAAGGACGGTGTAGGCCATACACCCATTGCCGCGATCGAGCACGACCGTCTTTGATTACGCCGACTTCTTCGCCTTGCGCGGTTTTTACTTTCGTGCCAATAAGCTTGCTCGTCTGCACGTAGACCGCTGGTGCCCGTAGTTGTGCTGATCTGGGTTTGAGCGATGACTTGAGCCGCCGCCAAACCGAGGATGCCAAACGCTGTTCTGAATAGGAGTGATGTTTTCTTATGCGATAAAGGGAATCGCTGAGTCTCGTGCCTTCAGATGTAAAATTGATGGAGTTACTCTGTTCTTCATCATCGGTTAAACGCGATCTTGGATGACATGGTAGGTGCAATCAAAATGCAATCAGATCGAGGTGCGCGGACGGCAAAGTTTGCTGGCGCGCCAAATACCCTGGCCCTGGACGCGCGCTTAGCGCCGTTCGCTCGGCTCCATGCGGCCAGGATTGTTTCCGTCCCGCTCTGCTTCTTTGCGAACGCCCTGCGAACTGTTTCTCGAGGCTGGTGAGATCTTCGTCGGAAAGTTTTCCAGATCGACGAGTTCATTTCGAGCGCCTTTCAGCGCCCGGATTACTTCGTCGAGTTTCAAATGAGCCGCTTTGGCATCGCGGTTCTGCGTATTCTGGATGAGAAAGACCATCAGGAAAGTAACAATTGTCGTTCCGGTATTAATAATGAGCTGCCAGGTATCCGAATAATGAAACGTGGGGCCGGTTAGTCCCCAAATGACGATGATGAGAATAGCGCTGGCAAAAGCCCACGCGCTACCGAGCACCATCGACGAGCGCCGCGCAGAAATCCGAAAAGCATCGCTCACTACGCAAAAGAAATCTCGCGATTCTTCCTGTTGCTTAAGTTTTTCCTTCTGCGTTTCCATTGCCATAATATTGTACTCGGCCCGCGCGCAAGCGAGCAGCGCATATCCATGCCGGTCAAGAAGCTGCGGAGCCAGCCCATCCGGCGGCCTGCTATCGACTGCCCCTAGCGACGGAAAAATCAAACCGAGCACGAAACCGACCCCAGCGCAGCAAAAACCGCCTTCGTCGGGTTCTCGCGGACGTATTGCTTGCTGTCGTCCTGAAAACTTCTGGACGCGATGGAGCGCATCGTCCCATACCTCTTCCGCGCGCGCTACGATATTCATCGGCCATTGCGCCTGCGGCCTGAGCGGAGATCTTCCGCCGCTTTGCGGGCGTGCGTCACGCCACGCTCTGCTCTTCTTTCCGCCTGCGGTGGAACCGCAGGGCCTTGATCCATTTGGTTTTCGTCAGCCATAGATTTTCCCTTCTTCATGATTTGTTTAAACTTTCGGTGCCGATGCCTTTCGTTTGAAGTTTGTGGAGTGTCGGATGATTGATCGCAACCGGCTACTTCACTGGTTTTATTTATTTAGCCGCGACGTTGATCACGGATTTGGCCAACTTGGTTAGCTTTTTGTCTGTATCTGATTCTTCGGTCAAGGTAGTCTGAAGTAACTGCGCACCATGCCGATCCTCCAGCAACTCGGCGTATGTCCGAGCGCAGCCGTAACCGGCCATCTCATAGTGCTCAACGCGCTGCGCTGCAGCAATTAGCCCGGCATCGCGCACTTCGTCTTCAGCATCTTCTTCGATCATCTCGTCTCCCTCTTTAAGCACACCCTCCATGCCCTCACATTTCGGGCCGCGGGTTGACTCATCGTGGCTCGTCAAAATCTTTTCGAGACGCGCTCGCGTGTTCCTTCGTCTGCTCGAAATGTTCTTCGAACCCCGCCGCAAGCTGTTCGTCAGTAGCGGCTTTAACCATTTTCGGTAGCGCTTTTATAATCTGCTTCTCCGCGCTGTAGAGGTCTTTCAGTTCGTGAATGTATAGGTCTTTGAGTGTTTCTAGTTTCATATGTGTGGAGTTAATATTGTGGGCTTGCTAGCAACTGTGTCTTCGATGAAGCGAGCTCGCTCCCAAAATCTTTATGTGCAACCTCGCAGCAGAAAGATCAGGAGCAAAATCGGAATCGGAATTCCGAGAAGCCAAAGTAAAATGTACCAGTCGCACCCGCTTGTTTGATTCTATTCGTTAAACGCATCTCAGATGATCCTTTCTTAACGTTATTGATTCGGAACTCTTCGTTGTGCGCGGGAACTTGCTTTGATTGCTGAAACACACAATCGGGACGACGGATGATTGTCTAATCAGACAAAATCCGCAGTAGATGCGACGCGCTTCTATCCGGAAGCCGCGACCGCCGCTGCGGTGATCTGATCGAGACGCGTTGGGTGCTTGGGGTATTGGGATTGCGAACGCCGCGGTGCCGGAGAGGTGGGTTGTTATTTGCAAAACGATTGTGGCGACCTTTAGCTACGCAAAGCAGCCCGCCGGGTTGGCGGGCGCATATTTTCGCAATAAAGACGTAGCCCTCGCTGCTGCAAAAGCGGCCGCTCCGTCCACTCAGGGACGGTGGCAACGATTACGGCTATCGTCGTAGTCGTTGTCGTAGTTTCGTTTCTGTCTTCTCGTAGTACGACAGCGGCTTCGCTAGCGTCACCTTGGTCACGACCATGCGGTCGCCCTCTTTCGTGTAGGCGTATGTCACCGGCATGTCTGGCTTGAGCGCGGTCCACTCCACCGTGCGGCCTTCCGGGTCAACGAGGACGGTCTTCTTCGTGTAGTAATACTTCACCGGAGTCGTGCTCGATTCCGTGCGGAACGTGATGTAGTCCGAGCCGGGCGTGTAAGCCGTGATCGTGCCCGAGCCGCTAAGCGTACTCGTGCTCGTGGTGCTCTCGCTCACGCCCGTTGTGCCCGCTGTGGTTGTGGTCGTAGTTGAGGATTCCTGCGCGAAAGCTGTAACCAATGCGACCGCGCGCCGGCCGCGCCTGCGGCCAACAATTTCACTAATCCAGTTTGTTTCATGTTGTCCTTTGCTTTGGTTAAACGGATGTTCTCCGTCATGCTTGTGTTGCGACGTGTCCCATCCGGAGTTTATTCAACTCCACGCCGCTTTTCGTAAGATCGACACCTTCTGGCCACATCTTTCACATCCCAACGCGCCGCCCGCTTCAATCGTTAGCTAAGAAATTCTGCGAGCGGTTCCATCGGTTTGATGTGCGCGCAGAAAATCTTGAAAGCGGCCAGGATCGGCACGGCTAAAATGATGCCGACGATTCCCCACATCCAGCCCCAGAAAGTGAGCGAGAGCAGGATGATGACGGGATTCAAAGTAAGGGAGCGTCCCATAACCCATGGGGTGATGAAACTGCCCTCCAACACGCCAAAAGCGAGATAGACGGCAGGAAAGATGAGGGCGTACTCCCAGGCTATCGAAGCTCAAGACGGCGCCGATGGTCATGCAGATGATGCCTGTGAGCGCGCCCAGGTAAGGGACGAAATTGAGCAGCGCGACCATCACACCCCACATTACCGGGTTGCGCAGACCGAGCAGGCCCACCGCGGTTCCGACAGCCAATCCAAGGCAGGCATTAATCGCTGTGATGGTGAAGAGATAACGCGAGACCTGCGATTCGATGTCGTGCGCAATGCCGACGGCCGTCTTCTTATCTGAGAGCGTGGGCAGCAACTTGACCAGCTTGGCGATGAAGACCTGGTCGTAGACGAGCAGGAAATAGAGCAGGATCGACAACAGAACAGCGCTGGCGATAAACTCCGGCGTGCGCATGAAAAACATCTCAGTAATGGGATGCCGCTTCACTTCCACGGTTTTAGTTTCCGCATTGGTTGTGGCCAGCTTCTCGATTTCGCCGGTCGCCTGGGTCACTTGCGCTACCGATTTTTTTACCGGCAGGAGCTTGTGTTGCAGTTCCGTCAAACCGGCCGGTGCTTTCTGGAGCCATCCCACCGCGGGCGTGGCCAGCGCTGAGATTCCATAACCGACAAGTGCAAGAAGTCCGATAAGGATGAACGCCGCGCCCACCGGCAGCGGAATCTTCAATTGAGCGAGTCCACGCACTATCGGCCTCAACAGATAACTAAGCAGCAGCGCAAGAACGATCGGCAGCAGGATCGAGCGCATGAAGTAGATGGTGTAGAAGACTGCCAGGATAAACAGACCGGTGAGGGCGATCGACCTGACATCGAAAGGTCTCTGCAACAGCTCGGCGATGCGTAAGCGGGCACGGGATGCGACCTTCCCCGCTTCGCTCGTCATCGGAAACGTCAGCTGGACGATTCTATCTTTACTGGGGCAAACCCATCATATGTTCATGAACTCGGATGGCGCTTTGCATCACGCGTTCCAGTTTTCTTTCCTCTACCGGGTCGAGAGTTGCTTGGCAGCGCCGCCATGAGTTCCCGAGTGTTTGCGGATCGACTGGCTCAGCCAGTGCTGATGCTCGAAGCCCGCTTCGAGCAACTGTTGGCGGCACAATCCAATATCCAACAGTACAGACGTTTGGCTGATATTCAACTTCCCTTTCAGAGCCGTCTGAGCAGAGAAAGCCACTCGACCTGCATATCCCCGCATTTTGTGGACTATGGCGATAGCATCAGCCGGACGTCGGTAGCCGTAACTGATCTTTGACTCGCATTCTATTCGTGGTATATTTCCCTAATGCAAACGCCTGAAATTACCGCTTACCTGAAGACTTATTGCGGCTGGAGCGCCGGCGTGCGTGCCGTGCTGGCAAAATATAATCTTCGCTTACACAGAGAAGGATATCATCCAGAACCCGGCGTTTCGCTGGGAAATGGAAACCAAGAGCGGGCAGCCGCTTTCGCCTTGTGTTGAAATTAACGGCAAAATGCTCGCGGATGTCAGCGGCGAGGAAGTCGAGCAATATTTGATCGACAACAAGATTGTTCAGGCAAGCGACGCCGCGACGGAGGTTCCGACCAATGCGCCGTGCGCCGACCGAGCAGCACGAAGGCGAAGTGAAGCTGCACTTCTGAGTTGCGTTGAAGCGTAGACGTTGAAGAGTTGAGACGTTGACAGGTCAGATTCAGCCGCTTCAACGTTTCGACGCTTTGACTCTTCTAACAATGAAACTTTTCGCTCGTCGCCGCACCCGAGCTGCAAAGAAAGGCGGCCGCAGCCGCCTTTTCCGATACGGCTGGAAGATCACGCTGCTCGCTGTCATCGCGCGGAGCTGGTTTCGCCGTTTTTCTATTTTACGCCGCGTGGGCGCCAACCTTCGACATGAAGAAGGTCGGCGAAATGCCGGAGCGAAACACCGTCTTCGATGTCGATGGAAAGATTTATAGTCGCCTCGCTGGCGCAGAACCGGTTGAAGGTTTCGCTCAGCGAGGTCTCGCCGCTTTTTATCACTGCGGTGCTGGCGCGCGAAGACACTCGCTTCTATCGAACACGAAGGAATCGATTGGCGCGGAATTCTGCGCGCCTTGGTTCGCGATATTCTAGAGCGGCTCAGCCAAGGAAGGCGCCAGCAGCATTACCCAGCAGCTCGCACGCAACAGCCTTCCGCTCGGTGGCCGCACCATCAGCCGAAAATTGCTGGAAGCAATGGTGCGCTCTGCGCATCGAGCGTCAGTTCACCAAGCAGCAGATTCTCGAGCTCTACATCAATCGGATCTATTTCGGCACTGGCTGTTACGGAGTTGAGACAGCCTCCGCAAGCTTATTTCGGCAAAAGCGCATCCAAGCTGAATCTTCCCGAGGCCGCGCTCCTCGCTGGATTGATTCGAAGTCCAAATCGTTTTTCGCCGCTGAAGAATCCGGCAAGGCGCGACGATGCAACGCAACGCCGTTCTGGATCGCATGGTTGCATTGAAAAACTTTCGCCGGAGCGGAAGCCGAAGCAGGCAAAGATCGCGAAAATCACGCCGCATCCCAGGCGTTTGCCCTTCATCCAGGAAAATTACGCGATGGACGCGGTGCAGCGCGATTTGAACCTGTTGCTAACGCAGGACCAGATCGATAACGGCGGGCTTTTGATTTACACAACGCTCGATCCGGCCGTGCAAAATGCCGCGCAGCAGGCGCTCGAGACTCAACTCACGAAAATCGAGCATCAATCCAATTTCCATCATCCGCTGAAAGCGAATTATCAGCCACCGGAAACCGGCGAGGGGATTCAGCCATGCCATATCTCGAAGGCGCGGTCGTGACGATCGACAACGCCAGCGGCGGCATTCGCGCGCTGGTCGGTGGTCGCGATTACGCGCAAAGCAAATTCAATCGCGCGCTGGCCCCAGCAAATCGGCAGGTTGGGTCTGCTTTCAAACCATTCGTTTACACGCTCGCTTTCACCCACGGGCTTTTGCCGGGCGCTGCCATCAGCGATGGCCCGATTCAGCCCGGTGAAATCGAAGGCGCTGGAAATTGGTCACCAGGAAATTCCGACGGAACTTACGGCGGCGTCCAGCCGTGCTCGTACGGTCTCATCCATTCACGCAACACCATGAGCGTGCGCGTTGGTCAATTCGCCGGGCTTGATGCTGTGCAAAAGTCGCGACCACGCTCGGCCTTGCTCAAAATGTTCCGCACGGACCCGCGATTTACATCGGTTCGTTCGAGACGAACCTGAAAGATCTCACCGCCGCTTATCCGGCTTTTCCCGAATGCGGGAGTGCGCAAGCAGTCTACATCATCGAACGCATCGATAATCAGACAGCATCAATCCGATTTATCGGGCAGCGCATATTTCCGCGCCGGCGCTCGATCCGAGCGCGGCGTGGATGACCTCGCAATTAATGGAAGAAGTTTTGACGCGCGGGACCGCTGCGCAGCGCGCGATCATTGGGCTTCAGATTACCGGCAGCCGGCAAAACCGGCACGACTAACGATTACAAGGACGCGTGGTTTCTCGGTTACACCAGATACGCTCACCTGCGGTGTTTGGGTTGGATTCGATCAGCCGGCAACGATTATTCCGCGCGGCTACGGCGCCGCGCTGGCGCACTGCCGGTCTGGACACAGGTGATGAACAAAGCGGCAGAACGTTATCCGGCCGCAGGAGTTGCAACCGACGATGCCGATCCAGCGCGCCACGGTCTGTTCCATCTCAAATCAGCTCGCCACCACTGGCTGCCAGGCTGTCGGGACCGCGTACGATATCGATTTGCCCGCCGACAAGGTGCCGACCGTTGCGTGTGAAGGTGCATGGCGGCCAGCAAATGCCGTTTGCTCAACAGTTGCAGGGTCTTCCCAAAAGCGGCGACCTTCCCGAACCGCTTCTTTAGATCATTCCGGAGACTTTTCGGCGGAAGGTGACGAAGTAATTTCTCGCACCTGAAGCCTGCACTAACCGGAGACGCCCCTCAGAAGGTATATGCGGTTTGGGATTCCATCGATTCATCGTAAACGCGGTGAAGAGTGTTTCCGGTGTTGATTGATCATATCCACCCTGATATTCTCGGCGTCCCCAGGCGGAGATGATAAATTATGCCCAAAGAAAAACAGCCAGCCGGAGTCGACGGAAAAGAAAAACAAGAAGCCGAAGTTCGTGATCTGAAACCGAAGCACCGACCTGAAGGGGCGGCATGCGACGGACGCGAAGAAAGATGACAAGCGCGCTTCCGGTCGAACGGGCGAAGCGGATTTCATGGGAAGGCCTGAAATAGAACATCGCGCTGCTGCGTTCATTACTACTTTTGTAATCCGGTATGTGTACGGAACCAGAAAGGGTGGGCCCCACGCTCTTGAATGTCTGGTATGCCTCGCCTTTTCGACCAGCGGCTTCGATTCGCTGCATGATGGAATGATTGCAGGGTGTAGGATCGAAGCTGAAAACCAGGCGTAACCGATTGCATTGCCGATTTCTCACACCATCTTAGGAAAGACATCGCCCACCTCCGGGTGTGTGCGCTAAGATCTGTGGTCCGCAAAGGTGATATCAGTGCAACACATCGTTTTGAGCACCTCAACCAGTCGTGACCTTCCAAGTGTGGAGGCTGGATCGACCAGCACGGACCGCTTCATCGACCGGGGCGCCAAAAGCCAGGCGCTCGCGCACCTCGCCGACCAAGTCCCGCTCGTCAAAAACCGCTGGCTCGGCATGAATGCCGAGTGCCGCCAGCTCTTCAAAGATGCGGTGAATAGCGATTGTTTTGAGGTGTCGCGGCGCGCCTGGCCTCGCAATCGCCGCGCCAGAGGATTGCAATGCTATAGGATTTTACAGCGGCCATATTGCCTCCGATCTGTTCGCTTGAGTACCACACCCTCCCGCTCGCTTGAGCCGAGGCGTCGCGCAGGGTCCCTCCTTACCCACGGCTAAAACGTTCGTAGAGGGTATCGGCATTCGACCAGCGGATCGCCTGCATGAAGAGCGTCGACGTATTCGCCGGCCTTGGCGCCGTAATCCATGTGATAGGCGTGCTCGTACATATCGAGCGCGAGGATCGGCTGCCCGCCGGCGAGTGTGGTCGTGTGGTCGGCAGCCCAAGCGTTGACCAGACGCTGGTCGTGGGGGCTCCAGGTCAACAGCACCCAGCCGGACCCACCACCTTCGGCCTTGCCCATCGCGACGAACTCGGCGCGCCAGCGATCCATGCTGCCGAAGTCGCGCGTGATCGCCTCGGCGAGCGCTGGTCCCGGCCGGCTTTCCTCGCCGAGCCCCGGCGAAATAGAGCTCATGGAGGATCATCGAATTAGCCGCGATCAGCTCTTCGCGCTTGAGCCCGTTGATCAGGAACCCGGGGGCCTTGGCAAAATCGAGCCCGGCAAGCTGTTCGCTGATGGCGTTGAGGCGTTTGACCGCGCCGCTGTAGTTGTTCTCGTAATGGCTGATCAGAATTTTCTCCGACAAGCCTTTGATCTTCTGAGGGTCGAACGACATCGGCTTGATGGCGTAGGTCATAGAGTTTTGCTCCTGGAGGGCGCTGCGGCGGGGACTTGCGCTGCGGCCGATCGAGGTGCACACCGCATCGGCCAATGCGACACCGGCCGCCAGCAGTGCACCGCTCTGCACGAAAGCGCGGCGTTCGAGGTTGATCGTCATCTCCCGTCTCCGTCCTGGTTGCAGGAAAGTTCGTCAGGGCAGTGGGGTGATCTCGATCGCGTCGAAATCGGTCATCGCTGTCCGCCTTGGTCCAGAGCGCGACCTTGCCGGGATCGGCGAAAATCTTGTCGGTGGTGGTGAACAGCACTTGCCGTCGAGCAAGATCGGCGGCGCTGCCAAGGCGCTGGTGAGAGATCATCCGCCGAGAACTGAAAAACGCCTCGTCCATCGTCGCGCACTCCTCGCTTGGCGAGCGGCGCAGCGCTTTGACGCAAGATCGTCTGACGGGCGCCTGCTTCAACCCCGTGACGGCGATATAGGCCCTCTCCGACGGATCGACAACGGGAAATTTCTGACATTGACAGCGCGCAGGTGACGGCAACGACGACTTCCGGGCCGGGGTCACCGGCGAACCACCCCGGGCGAGCCGTAATACAGGCCGGGAGCGTTGCCCTATCGCTACGCTGCGTGGGATGCTCGCGTGCGGAGCCGATGGTGCGATGGTGCTGAGCTTTATGCCGGTCGACCTGATCCTGAGCTGATCTTGGCCACCTTGGCATGCGGCGGACGTCACCGGCCTCGCAGGGCTTCGTGCTCGCTATCACGCCAGCGGTATGGCTGCATTTTGCCGCCGGCACCAGTGCACGGCGCTGATCGCCGCCTTCGGAGAAACGACCGCGGCAGGCCGGATTTTCGGTGTGGAAGCTGTCAGTCAGCTCGATCAAACTGGCGCGGCAATGGCGCCGTCCCCGACTGGTGGCGGCGCCATCGGTGTGCCGATCATGGCGGCGATAGAGCGCTGGTGCCAGCGCCCTGAGCCTCGAGGCGCTCGCCGTCGGCGCTGGTCGCTATTGCGTGCCTCAAAGCCTCAACAGCCTGATCCGGCCCAAGCTGTCCGCGGCGAGCGGCGCTGGCGCGTCACCAGATGGCGGCTGGTCGGGACGATCAATCGGCGCTCTCGTGGAGTGACCGCCGGCTGTCGGCATCACTTGACCGATTTGTAGCGACCTCCGGCGGCTGCTGACCCGCGCCCGAGCAGCGCGGGCGCTGCAGGCCCGGCCAGCGGCATTCGGTCTTCGGCGTGATGCACCGCGCTGTTCCTCGGCGGCACCGGCAGACCGTCGGCCGCGACACGGTCTGGCGGTCGCTGGATCGGCCTGCCGGGCGCCCGCCGCCGTGCACCTGGGCCGGTCTCAGGCTATTCGGTCGGCTCGATGACAGCGGGCTTCCGCCGGGTCGTGCCATGGGCTGGCGCGTTTGGCCCCCGGGTGAGCCTGTTGCTGCATCGTTGAGATGCGTGAGCCGGCATTCCGCCATGCCGGCTTCGGCGGACGCAAACGATCGAGGCGGGAGGCGGTGACGCCCGTCGGTGAGGTCGGTAACACCCCGAGCACCGCCGTTACCGCGCCCCAAGCCTGTGCCCCCGGCAATCAGGAACATGACGAGGATCTGATATTTGACCGCTTCTGCCGGGGTACCCTGCCGAGGATCTCGCCCGGTCATCATGCCGGGCAGAGAGACCACGCCGTGTTGCCGCCATCGAATTGATGGTGGGCATCAGCGCGCTGCGGAGCGCTCTGCCGCGTCACCGGCGCCACGGCCTCCCGCCTGGTAGCGCCGAGCATGAGCTGAGCTTCAACACCGGCACGTCGGTTGACGAGGCTCTGTCGTCAGGGTGTCGAGACCTAAGGCAAATGCCGGCTCATGCAGTTGCCTAAAATCATGCCGAGGAGCGGTATCGCATAGCGTGGGTCGTACCACGGATTTGGGCCGCAGCGCGGTTAAGAGGGCGAAGACCGTCACCACGGACAGACGCCATCATCATCAGCAGCCGGTGCCCAGCCCATAGGACCGACCAGCCGGAGAGTCCCCGCGCTCCCGCCGCTGTGCCGCTTCATGCCCCGCAAACAGCACCATTCCGAGTGCTGCGAGGCTAGTCCATAGCGGCGAGAGCGACCGAGAAGAGCGTCGTCAGCACCACGCCCACCAGTGCCAGCTGCACCACCATGCGGATTGCAGCTATAGCAGACTGCGATGCACTCCTCAGCCTGAATATCACCGGATGAGCCCGGCATCGATGAAACAAGAACACTTTGCCGCCGCGAGGTCCCAGCAGCTCAGGGCGATATAACTGTCCACTCTGGGGCCTCCTCCCGACCTGCCCGGCTTCAACCACAAGGAGCCGATGCGCCACGCGCTTGGCTTGCTCTGGCATCATGCGTGAACCCACAACACAGCGAGACCCGTCCGCAGGCGCGCTTTGATCAGCGAACTGACCGACCGCCGCCACGGAAGCGACATCGAGGGCTGGCGGTCGGCTCGTCGAGCAGCAGCACCTTTGGCCGCATCATCAGCGCACGGACGAGTGCGAGGCGCAGTCGCTCCCCGGTCGACAGCCGTGTGATCGGCCATGCCTTCGCCTGCTCGGGAAAGCCCAGGTCTCTGACGAAGGCAAGTGCCCGCTGTCCACTCGCCAAAGTGCTCGCCGACCGTATCCGCCCACCAGCCCGGCTCGGCCGGCACATAGCCGACCAGGCGGCGCCACTCAGGTCCGGCGATGGTCGAGCGGTTCCCGGCCGTCGAGGGTCACTCAGACCTCTCATTGGGATCAAGATCCGCAACAGCGCGCAGCAGCAACGTCTTGCCCGCCCCAGAAGGTCCCCGCACGGCGAGAGCCTCCCCGCCGATAAGGAGAAGGAGGCAGGCTTGAGAGATGCCCGTCCGAAGATCGCGGACCTGGAAGCATTGGTGCGCCGGCTTGAAAAAGATGCTTCATTGGCCGCCATCGCCGCCACCGCGTTGGGAGGTCTCTCCTTCAGCTTGCGTCCAAGAACCTGGCGCACTGGATCCGATGCTATGCCAGCATCCTGTTCGCCAGGGAATAGCGCGCCGTCGAGAGGACCAGGACACCGCTTAGGGTCGGGATGGCGCTACGCCGATAGCGGTGGAGATCCATCACCACCCCGCCGCTGCGGGTGCATGTCGGGCAGGGCGAGGGCGAGGGAAGGCGTCGGCGACGCTGTCCGGCGGCGGCAGGCGGCTCGGGTCTTCGCCGGGGAAGGCGCGGGCGCGCAGCCGGGTGCGCACGATGCCGGGATCGAGCAGGTTCGCGCGCACCCGGGTCTTGCTGATCTCGCCGGCGTAGATCTTGACCAGCATTTCGAGACCCGCCTTGCTGACCGCATGGGGCCCCAATAGGGGAAGACGCCGCGCGCCACCCCGAGGTGACAAAGATCGCGCGCCCGGCGGGTGCTGCGCGCAGCAGCGGGTCCATCGCCCGGATCAGGCGCCAGTTCGCGGTCAGGTTGAGGTCGATGACCTCGGCCCAGGTGGCCGGAGTCGATATGGCCGAGCGGCGAGAAGACGCCGAACTCGGCGGCATTGCCGACGAGGATGTCGAGCCGGCCGTAGCGGTCGAACAGCTTCGCCGCGAGCTCGTCGATCTTGATGAAATCGCGCAGGTCGAGCGGAACGAGCGTGGCCGCGCCGCCGGCGGCCCGGATGGCGTCGTCGAGCTTCTTCGAGACCACCCACCGTGCGCGCCGCCAGCACGACATGCGCGCCCTCGGCGGCAAAGCGCAGGGGCCACGGCGGCTCCGATGCCGCGCGAGGCGCCGGTGATCAGCGCGATCCTGCCGGCGAGCCAGCCCGGTTACCGTCGGAGCCTTCAAGCGGGTTCGGCGAGAGGCTGACAGCTGCACGGCGACTTTGCCGTCATCGGCGTCGACGTGCGGGATCGGGTAATCACCGGTGAAGCAGGCGTCGCAGAAGTGCGGGGCCAGGTCGTCGCGCCCGGCCTCGCCCATCGCCCGGTAGAGCCCGTCGATCGACAGAAAGGCGAGGCTGTCGACGCCGATCAACTCGGCCATCCCGGCGACATCCAAGCGTGCGGCGAGCAGCTCGTCGCGCTCCGGCGTGGCGATCCCGTAAAAGCACGGATGGCGCGTCGGCGGGCTCGAGATCCGCATGTGGACCGCGCGCGCTCCGGCGCGCCGGACCATCTCGACGATCTTGATCGAGGTGGTGCCGCGCACGATCGAGATCGTCGACCGAGGATCACGCGCTTGCCGGCGAGATTGGCCCGGCTCGCGTTGTGCTTCAAGCGGACGCCGAGGTGGCGGATCTGGTCGGTCGGCTCGATGAAAGTCCGGCCGACGTAATGATTGCGGATGATGCCCGAGCTCGAAGGGCAGCCCCGATTCCTGGGCATAGCCGATCGCCGCCGGCACGCCCAGATCGGGGACCGGGACGACGATGTCCGGCATCGACCGGGCTTTCGCGCGCGAGTTCCCGCCCGATGCGCTTGCGCGCTTCGTAGACGCTTCTGCCCTCGACGACGCTGTCGGGGCGCGCGAAATAGATGTGCTCGAAGACGCAGAACCGGCTGTCGCGCCGGCCGAAGGGCTGAGCAGGCTCTGAGCCCGCGCGCGCCGATGATGACGATCTCGCCCGCTGCGATATCGCGGACGAACTCGGCGCCGATGATGTCGAGAGCGCAGGTTCTCGGAGCGAGGATCCAGGCGTCGCCAGGCCGGCCCAGAACCAGCGGCCGCACGCCGAGCGGATCGCGCACTCCGATGATCTCGTCCTGCGACAGTGCCGCCAGCGGAAAGGCTCCCGGACTGCCGCAGCGCATCGATCAGCCGGTCGACGACGGTCTCCTTCGAGGCTCGTCGCGATCAGGTGGACGATGACTTCGGTGTCGCTCGTCGATTGAAACAGGCTGCCGCGCCGCACCAGCTGACGGCGCACCTGGTAGGAGTTCGTCAGATTGCCGTTGTGGCAGATGCGCGAGCCCGCCGAACTCGAAATCGGCGAAGAGCGGCTGCACGTTGCGCATCGCGACTTCGCCGGTCGTCGGCGTACCGGACATGGCCGATGGCGGTACTGCCGCGCAGTCGCCCGATCACCTCCTTGGAGCTGAAATTGTCGCTGACTTGGCCGAGGCCGCGGTGGGCATTGAACTGCTCGCCATCGTAGGCGACGATCCCGGTCGCCTCCTGTCCGCGATGCTGCAGGGCGTGCAGGCCGAGTGGCGGTCAGCGCCGCCGCGTCGGGGTGGCCGTAGACCGCGAAGACGCCGCATTCTTCGTGAAAGTGGTCCGCATCGAAGGGATCGGTCGTCGCCATCCTCGATCCTCGTTTCGGCACCGCGAGAAATGGTGACTCGGCGTTTCGAATGCGAGTGGCAGGGCAGTGCGCGCCACTACTATCGCGCGTTTTCGATCAACCTGTCCATGTCGCGCCGGTCGCCGGTCTTGTAGTTCGGCGCCTGGATCTTGGCCCGGCTTCGCCGCCGATGGCGCGGCCGGGCTCGAAAGAGCCCGCATCGCCTTCTGAGCTTCCTTGGCTCGTTCGAGCGCCCGCTGCGCGTCATCGAGCGACGGCTGCACTTTTGATCTGGAGCGATTGCGGCGGCAGACCGCGCAACATGTCGGCGCCCTGAGCAAGAAACGGCTTCGCTCTTTGCCTGTCTGATCCAGCCCGGCCGATCGTTCGGCGGCAGGCTGACATCCAGACACGAGATAGGCGAGCGAGACAAGCGACCGCACCGCGCACCAGGCCGAAGACCAATCCCGAGGTCCGATCGATCGGCGACAGCGAGGTCGAGTGGACAAGGCGCGCCAGATATCCCGTAATGATCGTCAACAAGATCAGAGCCGACCACGAACAAGCCGGCACCGGCGACGAGATCGGCGAGCAGCGGCGTCGAGACGAACCGGCATGACCAGCCCATAGACGTAGATTGAACCCGTAAAGCGTAATCAGCGCCGCGCCGACCCAGGCCACAATCGACAGGGTTTCGCGCACGAAGGCCGCGGGCAAAGGCGAAGATCCCCGAGAGCGCGATCACCCCGAGCACGCCAAGGTCGATGGCATTCACGACGCGGCCCCGACCCGCCGTCGGCCCAGTGATTGGCCGCGCGGCGCGCGCCTCGGCGCCAATCGCTCAACAAGCTCGCTCAGATGGCCGATCGCTGCGGTCTCGAACCCCGCGACGGCAGCCGCGCTGCGCCGCTTGCCGCGGCCGCTCGGCATCCAGGCTTCGGCGAAGCCGAGCTTGGCTGCCTCTTTGAGGCCGGCTTCGGTGTGGCCGACCGGACGAACGTCGCCCGAGGCGCGATTTCACCGAATACGACGGCGTCGGCGGGGAACCGGCGTCTCGGTCAGCGCCGAGACGAGGGCCTGCCGCCACTGCGAGATCAGCCGCCGGCTCGGCGATCCGCAATCCGCCGGCGATGTTCAGATAGATGTCATTGGCGCCGACCGAGAGCCCGCAGCGCGCATCGAGCACCGCGGTAATCATCGCCAGCCGTGTTCCGTCCCAACCCACAAACCGCGCGGCGCGGCGTCCCAAGATGGCTCGGTGCTACCAGCGCTTGAACCTCGACGAGCACCGGCCGGGTGCCCTCGATGCCGGCAAACACGGCCGAGCCGCTGACCTCGCCCGGCACCCGGAGCGACTTCGCCGGCGTCATCGTCCGCGCCGGCGCGCCTGGCCGTCCGGCGAGAAACAAGGCCGAGGGTTCGGGACCTCGACGAGGCCGCGATCGCTCATCTCGAAGGCGCCGATCTCGTCGGTGGCGCCAAAGCGGTTCTTCACCGCGCGCAGGATGCCGGAATTGGTGCCCGCGTTCGCCCTCGAAATAGAGCACGGTGTCGACCATGTGCTCGAGCACGCCGCGGCCCGGCGATCACACCCCTCCTTGGTCACGTGGCCGACGGGCACCAAGACGAAGCCGCGCCGCTTGGCCACCCTGATCAGCTCCTGCGCGGCTGCGCGAACCTGACTGACCGTGCCGGGCGCGCTGTCCAAGGTGTCGAGGTACATCGTTTGGATCAGATCGACGACGACCAGAGCCGGGGCGTCCTCGCGGTCGAGCGAGGCGATGATGTCGCGCACATTGCTCGCCGCACGCCAGCAGCAGGAGGCTCGCGGCGACGCCGAGACGCTCGCGCGCGCAGGCGAACCCTGATCGATGGCCTCCTCGCCGGTGATGTAGGCAGCGATCGCGGTCTGCCCTGGCGACTGCTCCTCGCCCGGTGCGATCGCTGCTGCCGCCTGGAGGAACAATGTCGACTTGCCGATCCCGGGATCGCCGCCGACCCAGGATCGCCGAGCCGGGTACGAGCCCGCCGCCGCAGACGCGGTCGAGCTCGACAATGCCGGTCTTGCGCCGCGGTGGCAGTATGCTCGGCCCGGTCGAGGCCGACAAAGCCGAGCGCGCGGCCGCTGCACGGCGGTCGGACCCTCCTTGATACGCCCGCCGGGCAGCTCCTCGCGCGGCAATTCCTCGATGAGGCTGTTCCAGGCGCCGCAGCCGTCGCAGCGGCCGGTCCATTTGGCATGGAAGGCCCCGCATTGCTGACAAACGAAGCGAGCCTGCTGCCGCGCCATCACCATCAATCCCGTCGCGCCTGAGAGACCCTCGTCATGCCGCTCGGATCTCCATCTGGATCGGTCCCTCGGCGCGGCCGTTGATGAACTGGTCGACGAACGGGTTGCCTGAGCGATCGATCTCCCCGGCCGGTCCGTGCCAGACGATGCGGCCGCCGTGCAACATCGCGATCCGATCGGCGATCTTGCGTGCACTCACCATGTCGTGGGTGATCGAGACTGCCGTAGCTCCCACGTCGCGCACGCATTTTACGATCAGATCGTTGATCACATCGGCCATGATCGGGTCGAGGCCGGTGGTCGGCTCGTCAAAGAAGATGATTTCCGGCTCGGCCGCAATCGCCCGCGCCAGCGCCACCCGCTTTTGCATGCCGCCGGAGAGTTCGGCCGGCCGCAGATCGCCCGCTTCGGATCCGAGGCCGACCGCCGCGAGCTTCGCGAGCGCGATCTCCTTTGCCGCCAGCCGCTCCATGCCGCGCCCTTGGATCGAGTCCGAAGGCGACATTCTCCCATACGCAGAGCAGATCGAACAGGGCGCTGCCCTGGAACAGCATGCCGAACTTCTGCATCAGGCGCTCGCGGGCTGCGCGTCGCAGCCCCACGGTTTCGATGCTGTCGATGCGGATCGACCCTGTCTCGGGCTCGAGCAATCCGAGAATGCATTTGACCAGAACGGATTTGCCCGTTCCCGAACCACCAATGACGACGAGGCTTTCGCCGGTCGCGCAATCAATGTCGAGACCGTCGAGAACGCGCTTGCGGCCGAACGATTTCGTGAGCCCGCGGACGGAGATCTTCGGCAACGAGGCGTCGGTCATGACGAACCGCCCGTCATCGCGCGAAGAAGGCCTCGGTGATCACGTAATTGAAGACGAGAATCAGCACCGAAGCCGAGACAACGGCATAGGTCGTCGCCCGGCCGACCCCCTGCGCCCCGCCGCGCGAGTAATAGCCGTGATAGCACCCCATCAGAGCCACGATAAAGCCGAACACGGCAGCCTTGACCAGACCGGAGACGACGTCGATGGTCTCGAGGTATTGCTGCGTGCCGGTTCAGATAGGCCTCCGGGTTGAACCCGAGCTTGTAGACGCCGATCAGATATCCGCCGAAGACGCCGATGATGTCGGCGACGAGCACCAGGATCGGCAGAGTGATCAGCCCGGCGACGAGCCGCGGCAGCACGAGATAGCGCAGCGGGTCGGTGGACAGCGTCGTCAACGCGTCGATTTGATCGGTCACGCGCATCGTCCCGATCTCCGCCGCCATCGCCGCTCCGACGCGACCGGCGACCATCAATCCGGTGATCACCGGACCAAGCTCCCGGGTAATCGACAGCACGACAACCGTCGCCACCGCTCCTCGGCGGCAGATCGGCTGAACCCGGTATGTGATTGTGAGTGCCAGCACCATGCCGGTGAAGACTGCAGTCAGCCCGACCACCGGCAGCGAGAAATAGCCGATATTGACCATTTCGCTGAAAAGCATGCGAAGGTGAAACGGCGGCGTAAAAGCCGTGGCGAGGGCCCGCCCGGCGAACACCACGAGCCGTCCGGTTGCGGCGAGAAGGCGAGAAACACCGCGCCAATCGCGGCGAGGAACGTCAGCATCGATGTGACTCGTCGCGATAGACCCTGATGGTAGCGCCGTCCGAGGCGATGTCAAGATCTCGTACCCGATCGTGCCGGCATCGGTCGCCGCCGCATCGACATCGTAGTCGTCATCCAGAAGCTCGATAAAGCTGCCGGGCCGAGCCGATACGCGGGTCGACCGCGGAGACGTCAAACACCACGAGATCCATCGAAACTCGGCCGATAAGCGGCACCCGCGTCCCGCCGAGGCGACCCGAACCGCGGGGGCTCAGCGAACGGAACCAGCCGTCCGCATAGCCGATCGCGACGGTTGCAAGGCGGCCCGGCCGGTCCATGACATGCGCCGCACCGTAGCCGACGGGGTCGCCGCGATCAACCTCGCGGACTTGCAGGATCCGACCCTTCAGCCGGACGATCCGGCGCATCGGGTTGGGTGTGCCCGGCTGCGGAGTTGACGCCATAGAGTGCAGCCCCTGGGCGCACGAAGTCGAAGTGAAACGCCGGGCCGAGAAAGATCCCGGACGACGCAGCCAAGCTGGCAGGCACGCCGCGTCAGCCGAGCCTCGTGCGCGAGTCGAACCTGACCGGCGCTGGATGTCGTTCAGCGAATGCCCGGGCTGATCGGCGCAAGCGAGGTGGCTGATGAGCGCGCGCCAGCGGATCTCGCCTCGCACCGGCGGCTCGGCGGTGGCAAGCGCTTCGAACTCCGGCTGGGTCAACCCGAGCCGCGCCATGCCAGTGTCGACATGCAGCATCGCCGCTGGCCCGCTGTGCCGGCGGGTGGCTTCCGCCCAGGTGGCAATCTGCCCGGGTTCGTTGAGGACAGGGATGAGACAGTGCGAGACGAATTCCTCCGCCGAGACCGGGTGCAGGGCCGTTCAGGACCGCGATTTCGCAGCAAGCCGGAAGCTCGCCACGCAGCGCGATTCCCTCGTCGAGCGTCGCGACGAAAAGAGCCTGCACCCGGCCGCGGCGAGTGCGGCCGACACTGCGCGCGCGCCCAGGCCGTAGGCATCCGCCTTGACGACCGCGGCGCATCGCGCCGGCTCGACCCGCCCGCCAGCAGCCGCCAATTCGTAACGATGCCCGCGAGATCGATCTCGAGGACGGCGTCCGCACGGTCAGCGCGATCACCGGACATCAGGAGGCTCTGAACCAATTCACCGCGCGGTCGGCAGGTGGTCGGGCGCGGCAAAGTCCTCGAACTTCGTCCTCTCCGCGTCGAAGTGGAGCGTGATCGTTCCAGTCGGGCCGTGCCGTTGCTTTGCAATGATTATTTCCGCCTTGCCATAGACGTCACTCAAGTTTCTTTGCCATCTCTTGTAATCTTCATCATATTTCTTTTTAGCTTCGTTATTTTGGTTTTTGTCTTCCCCTTCCGTCGGGCGTTGAGGTTCTTTGCGCAGATCATAGTACTCCTGGCGAAAGATGAACATCACCACGTCGGCGTCCTGCTCGATCGTTCCCGATTCCCGTAAATCAGCCAGCAGAGGACGCTTGTCTTCACGTTGCTCGACGGCTCGCGACAGCTGAGACAGCGCGAGCACGGGGACGCTAAGTTCCTTTGCTAGGGCTTTCAGCCCGCGTGTGATGTCTGAGACCTCCTGTACGCGGTTCTCGATGGAGCGAACTTGGGTCGACAGCCGCAACAGTTGCAAATAATCGACGACGATTAACCCCAGTCCCTGCTGACGCATCAGGCGCCGCGCACGGGTTCTCACCGCAGAGATGCTCAGTGCAGGGGGTGTCGTCGATGAATAGCGGCAACGTTTGCGAGCCATTGGCTTACTCGGGCGAATTTATCGAAATCCTCATTCTTGATATCACCCGCGCCGAATTCGATCGGATGACACGCCGGATTCTTCTGCGAGAATGCGAGCAGCGAGTTACTCCGCCGACATCTCCAGCGAAAAGAAGCCGACCACGGCTCCATCCTCGGTCACGGTACGACCCTCTGCAGTACGCACCGACCTGTGCGCCTTCGCCGCGTTGAGCGCTATGTTCGTGGCGAGGGCCGTCTTTTTCCCATCGACGGTCTGCCAGCCAGAACAATCAGATCCGACGGATGCAGCCCGCCGAGCTTTGCGTCAAGGTCGCGAAATCCTGTCGCCACTCCAACGGTCTTGCCATCGCGCTTGAACGCTGCTTCTGCGCTGTTAATTGCGTCCGTGAGCGAAGCGGAAAATGCGCGAAATCCCCCTCGATTTGCCCGACAGTCGCCAGGTCGAACAGCTTTTTCTCGGCACGTTCGATCTGCTCCCGGGCAGGATCGTCGAGATCCTGATTGAAAGCCTCGTTGACAACGTCCTCACCAAGCGTAATCAGCTGACGCCGAAGATAAAGATCGTGGATGTTCTGACCGTAATCCTCGGCGTTTATGATCGTCACTGCCGAGTTAACAAGCTGAGTGAGATATTGCGCCCCGCTGATTTCTGTCAGCGCCTTGTCCTGATCAAACAGGTTTTTGAGCGTCACCGGATTGGCGATCTGACCACGCTCGATCAGCTTAGCGATTGCGGCGAAGATCCGGCCGTGCACGGCATAGCCGAGTGCTCCGGCGCGAGGAATTCGGACACCCGGGCATAGGCCGAATTGTTGATCAGGATCGCCCCGAGAAGCGCCTGCTCGGCGTCGGTGTTGTAGGGCGGGATGCGAATAGGCTCGGAGTCAGGACCCCGCAGCGGGAGTGACCCGAGACGTTGCGGCTGTTTCCATGCGGCGGCAAAATAGCACCGCTGGGACCGCGGTCCCGCGAGGAATAAGATTCACACCTTGTGGATGTCGGGGATGAACGTCAGGCGGCCCGATCGGACGCAGCGCTGCCTTCGCGTTCCCAATCGAGCATGTAATCCCGCGTTATCGGCACCGGATCGATCGCCTTCGCGAGCTGCATCTGAAAGACCATGAACGTACTGCGGCGAAACGCGATCTCGGAGCCGACCAGGTACATCTCCCACATCCGGCAGAAGCGCTCATCGTAGATCCCGCGCAGACGCTCGCGATTGCCCTCGAAGCGGCGGCGCCAGGATCGCAGAGTCTCGGCATAGTGCAGGCGCAGGATCTCGATATCGGTGACCCACAGCTTCGATCGTTCGACCGCCGGCAGGACTTCCGAGAGCGCCGGAATGTAACCGCCCGGAAAGATGTATTTGCGGATCCAAGGGTGGGTCGAGCCCTGGCCCGTCCATCCGGCCGATCGAGTGCAACAGCGCCACTACCGTCCGGCGCCAGCAGCGACTTCGAGCTGATTGAAGAACGCATTGTAGTGGTTGACGCCGACATGCTCGAACATGCCGACCGAAACGATTCTGTCGTAGTGGCCGCTCCCTCGCGGTAGTCGCGCAGGCGGAACTCGACGCGATCGGCCAACCCCGCCATTGCGGCGCGGCGCGCGGCTACTTTGTGCTGCTCCGTCGAGAGCGTCAGACCGGTCACGCTTCGGCGCCGCACTCCTCGGCCAGAGTAGAGCGCAAGGCCGCCCCACCCCGAACCGATGTCGAGCACCCTTTGCCCCGGTCGGATCAGCAGCTTTGCAGCGATGTGCTGCTTCTTGTCGAGCTGGGCGGTGTCGAGGGTCGTCGGTGCCGTCACGGAAGTAGGCGCAAGAATATTGCCGGTCCTGATCGAGGAACGATGCGTAGAGTTCTTCCGACAGGTCGTAGTGATGGGCGACGTTGCGGCGGGCACGCGGGAGCGGGTTGTATTGATGGAGCCGGCGCAAGGGGCTGAAGGCATCGTTTAGGTGATGTCCTAGAAGTCCCTCGGGCAAAAGCTCGATATTGGTGGTCATCAAGTCGATAAGATCATAGAGGCTCCCCTCTTCGATGGTCAGCGTCCCGTCCACAAAAGCTTCGGGCAGGAATAGCCGCGGTCTGACGAGGAGCTTCCAGTGCAGCGCGGTCGTGCAGCCGGATCGCGACGCTCTTGCCGGGCGACCCCTCGAAAGCGAAGGAGCGTCCGCCGGCATCGACGACGCGAAGCCTGCCTACGCTAATGATCCGCTCGAACAGGTGTGCCAGCAGCATCGTATTGCACGCGGAGGCAGAGTGTGACTTGCACTTCACCCGGCGCGGGTCTCGGTCGCTCCCTGTTGGCGGGTCGGGTTACCGGTAGCGGCCAGGTCGGCTTCGGTGTCATCTTCGTCGCGCAGACGCAGCGGGTCGATGCCTTTGGCCTGCATGGCAGCTTCTTCGGCCGACTGGGCAACGTTGGCGGTAATCGTCACCGAGACTTCCGGGTGCAGCACGATCCTTACCGAATGCATCCCCAGGCTTTTGATCGGCCTTTCGAGAACGACTTGGTGTTTCTCGATCGTAAAACCCGCTTCGGTCACCGCGTCGGCGAGGTCACGAGCGGAAACCGAGCCGTAGAGCTGTCCGCTTTCGCCCGCTTGGCGAACGATGACGACACTCAAACCTTCGAGAGTGGTGCCGATTTCGGTCGCTTCCGACTTTCGGTGCAGATTGTTCGCTTCGAGTTGGGTGCGCTGGCTCTCAAAATAGGCTAGGTTTTCCTTGGTCGCTCGAAGGGCCTTCTTTTGCGGCAATAAATAATTGCGCGCAAAGCCAGGCTTCACCTTTACGAGCTGACCCATTTGACCGAGCTTCTCGACCCGTTCGAGCAGGATCAGGTCAACTATCATTTGTTCCTCCAAGAGACTGGCGCGAGGGAAGCGGCTGCGGAGCCGAAGCGAGGCGTCGATCAGCCCCACAAAGGTGATCAGCAGCAGCGGCCAACCGAGCAACGCCGGCCAGCACGTAGAATGAAATGAGCAGGATTGCAGGGTGAGAGAACCGGTATGCGATGGTGTGGAGCACAGCCAAGGCCGGCAAGGCAGAACGGCAGGGTCAGCACGATCATCATGTTGATGCCGAGAAAGCGCATCGATCCGCCGAGTGGCCGTGGCCGCCGATAGCGAGTACCAGAAGCACCGGAAACCACCTCGGAAGGCTCGAGCGTGGCGAGGGCTGGTGAAGGCCGCCAGCTCGCTCCAAAGCGCGCCAGCAGTCGCTTGGGCGAGAATGCCGTTGACCAGGGTCATAGCCATCCAGGAGGCGGCAACGAGACCAGGCGTGATCATCACGAGGAGGTAGGCAAACTCGTCGCGACCGCGGAGCTGCTCTCGCCGAAGAGGCGATCGAGCGCAGGAGCCAGCATCTCACGTATCGCTGACTGAAGACTATCGGGACCGCCGAACAAGAGAAAAGCAGCGGCGATCGCGGTCAGCCCAAGCCCGGTCAACCAAGCGGCGAGAAGGCCGGGCGGATACCACTCGATCGCGCCGGCGGTGGCAGTGCGGGCAAGCAAGGCCTGGCGGACCAGAAGAATCACCGGTGCGACGTTTATCGCGGCAAACATCAGCGCCGCCGTTGATATTGCTCGCCGCCAGCAACATTATGGATGCGGTGACGCCTGCCGCCAAGGCTACGCCGGCGCCCAGCCACAACCCACCGATGAAGAGCGGCAGCTGGGATGAGGTAGACCAGGATCAGCGAGCTCGCGGAACCCGTCGCTACGGCGAGCGACGGACCGGCGGCGAATGCTCCGCAAAGCGCGGTGACTCCAACGACCCCGACCCGACCCATGGCGTCGCCCGCCGCACGCCCGGCTACTTCACCATGTAGGGAAGCGAGGCCGAGAAACCGCGCCCGTTTGATCGCCTGCGCAAGCTCGCGCTTGTCTCTTGGTCGAAACCGCCGTGATGCGGCTCGGCACAATCTTTCCCCGCTCCGAGACGAAGCGCTGCAACAGCTTGACATCCTTGTAGTCGATCTTTGGCGCGTTCGGACCCGAGAACGGGCACGATTTCCGCCGACGGAAGAACGGGCGCCGCGCTCCGGCGCCCCGCGCCAGAACCGCCACCGGATTGACTCTCCATCTATGCCTCCACCGCTTCCGGCACTGCGCGGCTCGAGGCCAGTCGGCTCGCTCGCTTGCGCCGTCACGACCTTCGCCGTACCGTTCGCGGTCACTCGAGCTGCGCCGCTGGCGATCGTCGCGGCTGCCCCGGCTCTGCATGATCACAGACGGTCCCTCGTCGTGGGCCTCGACGCGGATGGTCAGGTACCGGATCACGTCTTCATTGATCCGCATCGTCCGCTCGAGTTCAGCGATGGCCGCGGGCGGCGCTTCGATGTTGAGCAGCACGTAGTGTGCCCCTTACGGTTCTTTCTCATCCGGTAGGAAAGATTGCGCAACCCCCAATATTCTCGCTTCTTGACCTCGCCGGCGTTGTCCGTGAGGAGCTGGGTGAACGCGTCTGCGAGGGCATCGACCTGCGCGCCGGAAATGTCCTGACGTGCGATAAATACGTTCTCATAGAGAGGCATGCCGCGGAGAACCTTGTGGCTGTTCACGAACCGACGCGCACCGAGAGCGAACCGACGGCGCGATCGTAAAAAGACCGGGACACTATACCGGAAGCCGTCTTAGAGGCAAGACAGCCATCTCGGGATCTGCCCGGTGGAGCTCTCAACATCGCGCCCGCAATGCCGCTCCTTGACACCGGCAGCGGCGGGTCTATGACCATGTGGGGAAACGTTCGGCCCAGTGCCGGGTGGGTGGGGAACCTTCCGAATGAAGCGCGCTTTTGTCTTTCCGGGGCAGGGGTCCCAAGCGGTCGGCATGGGCGTGACCTCGCCAGCGCGTTTTCCGCGGCCCGCTATCTCTTCGCGGAAGTCGACGAGGCGTTGTCCCAGCGCCTCTCGCAGCTGATGTTCGAAGGGCCGGAAAGCGATCTTATCCTCACCGAAAACGCCCAACCCGCGCTGCTGGCGGCGAGCCTTGCGGTGGTTCGGGTTCTCGAAGAGGAAGGCGGCCCTCGTGTTCGGCCGGCGATGTTGCCTACGTGGCCGGACACTCCCTCGGCGAATATTCGGCGCTGGCGGCGGCGCGCGCTCTCTCGGTCGGCACCGCCGCGCGCCTCGTCAAACTGCGGGGACAGATGATGCAGAAGGCCGTGCCGCCCGGCGAAGGGGCGATGGCGGCGCTGCTCGGCTTCGATGTCGAGGCGGCGCGGAGGATCGCGGCGGCCGCCAGTCAGCGGCCCGGACGAGGTGTGCGTGGTAGCCAACGACAATGCCCCGGACAGGTTGTCGTTAGTGGACACCGCCACGCTGTCGAGCGGGCGATTGCAATCGCCCGCGAACGTGCGGGCGTGCAGGTCGATTGTTCTTCCGGTCAGCGCCCCTTTCATTCCCCGCTGATGGCGCCGGCCGCCGAAGTCATGCAGAAGGCGCTCGATGAGGCGGCGTTGCGCCCACCGGTGGTGCCGCTCGTTACCAATGTGTCGGCATCCGAGATCAACGATCCGGCGGAGATCAAACGTCAGCTCGTTCGGTCAGGTTACGGCGATGGTGCGGTGGCGCGAAAGCGTGCTCTACCTCGGGACGGCGGAGGTCGAGGAGGTCTCCGAGATCGGGACTGGTCGCGTGCTTGCCGGTCTGGTTAGGCGAATCGACCCGGCAACTGGCAACCCGTTCAATCGGCACGCCCGGCGAGGTCGAAGCGCTGATCAAGGAGTTCTGAGCCGGCAGGCTCGCACGTCACCGACCATTGCCGCCCTGGGTCCTTCGATGTTCGATCTGTCAGGTCAGACCGCCCTGGTGACCGGAGCCTCCGGCGGCATCGGCGGAGCAATCGCCCGGGCTCTGCACCATCAGCGGAGCGCAGGTCATGCTGGCCGGCACGCGGGCGAGCGCTCTGGAGGCGCTGGCGGCGGAGCTGGGCGAACGCGCTCACGTGGGATTGGCCGATCTTTCCGACCCGGCAGCCCCAGATCGCCTGGTCAAGGAGGCCGAGACGGCGATGAGCCGGGTTGACATTCTCGTCAACAATGCCGGCCTCACGCGCGACGCCTTAACGCTGCGGATGACCGACGCCGACTTGCAGGCCGTGCTCGATGTCAATCTGACGGCCGCTTTCCGGCTTACCCGGCTGGTCCTCCGCGGCATGTTGCGGCGAAGGCATGGTCGCGTCATCGGGGTAACCTCGGTCGTTGCGCTTACCGGCAATCCCGGACAGGCCAACTACGCGGCCGCCAAGGCAGGGATGATCGGCATGTCGAAGTCGATCGCCGCCGAGGTCGCCGGTCGCGGCATAACCGTAAATTGCGTGGCGCCCGGCGCGATCGTCACGGCGATGACCAACAAGCTCACCGCCGAGCAGCAAGCGCGGCTTGCTCGCGCGACGATCCCCGCTGGTCGGTTCGGTATGGCCCGAGGACGTCGCTGCCGCCGTCCTCTATCTCGCCGAGTCCCGAGGCGGCCTATGTCACTGGTCAAACCTTGCACGTCAACGGCGGCATGGCCATGGTATAAAGCGCCTGCTCCCAGCCGAATTGGCGCGGCGGGCGAAATCGTGCTATGGGATCCGCGCGTTTCTATGGTGGCCCCGGTGGCGACACCATGACGGCGGATGGCGCCGGGAACCCCAATGCGGAGAAGCGACTCTCAAGCAATTCAGCGAGGAAGAGGACGGATGAGTGACGTCAACGAGCGGGTCAAGAAGATCGTCGTCGAGCATTTGGGCGTCGACAGATCGAAGGTGACCGAAAACGCCAGTTTTATCGACGATCTGGGTGCCGACAGCCTCGATACGGTCGAGCTCGTGATGGCGTTCGAGGAGGAATTCGGATGCGAGATCCCGGATGATGCGGCCGAGAAGATCGTGACGGTCAAGGATGCCGTCAATTTCATCGAGTCCCACAGTTGAGCCTTTCGATAACCGGTCGATTTCGGATACGCCAGCTCTGGTTCGTGCCCGTCCGGCAGTTGAGCGGTCGTTTGTCCTTTAAGCCGCGAGAGTAGCGATGCGGCGTGTCGTCGTGACCGGCATGGGGCTCGTGACGCCCCTCGGTATCGGCCTGGAGCGCAACTGGAGCAGCCTGACTGCGGGCAGATCAGGCATCCGCGCAATCCAGTCCTTCGAAGTTTCTGACTTGCCGCGCGAGGATCGCCGCCCAGGTGCCCCGTGGCGATACCGCGTCGGGGCTGTTCAATGCCGATGATTGGGTGCCGCCCAAGGATCAGCGCAAGATGGATGGGTTCATCGTCTATGCGTTGGCGGCGGCCGCCCAGGCGGTCGAGGATGCAAGCTGGCACCCGGACAGCGAAGAAGCCTGCGAGCGCACGGGCGTCATGATCGGCTCTGGCATCGGCGGGCTTCCGGGGATCACCGACGGGGCGCTAACCTTGCATGAGCGCGGCCCGCGCCGGCTGTCGCCGTTTTTCATTCCCGCCAACCTGATCAACCTGGCTTCCGGCCATGTCTCGATCCGTTACGGTTTCACCGGCCCAAACCACGCCGTAGTCACGGCCTGCTCGAGCGGAGCGCATGCGATCGGCGATGCGGCCCGGCTGATCATGCTGGACGACGCCGATGTGATGGTCTGCGGCGGCACCGAAGCGGCGGTCTGCCGGTTGGGGCTGGCGGGCTTTGCCGCGGCGCGCGCCCTGTCGACCGGTTTCAACCACGATCCGCCGCGCGCCTCCCGACCCTGGGACCGGGAGCGCGACGGTTTTGTGATGGGTGAAGGCGCTGGCATCCTTGTCCTCGAGGAGTACGGGCACGCACGAGTGCGCGGAGCGCAGGATCTATGCCGAGGTGATCGGCTACGGAATGTCCGTCGGACGCCTTCCACCTGACCGCTCCCGTCGGAGGATGGCAAAGGCGCCTTCCGATCGATGCGCAATGCTCTGAAGCGCGCAGGCTTGCCGCCGGACAAGATCGATTACATCAACGCGCACGGCACCTCGACACCGCTCGGCGACGAGATTGAGCTCCGGTGCCGTCAAGCGGCTGTTCGGCGAGCATGCATACTGCGCTATCGATGTCCTCGACCAAGTCGGCGATCGGACATCTGCTTGGCGCCGCGGGCAGTGTCGAGGCGATCTTCTCGATCCTCGCAATCCGCGACGGGGTGGTGCCGCCGACCTTGAACCTCGACAATCCGTCGCCATCCTGCGACATCGATCTGGTGCCGAAGCAGGCAAGGAGCGCAAGGTGAGGTACGTGCTTACCAATTCCTTCGGCTTTCGGCGGGACCAACGCGTCGCTGATTTTCACCGGCCCGCCCTGAGGCAAGCGCACAGCGTGTCGAAATCGGGACCGTTGCCGACACCATCGCGGCGTCGACAGGAGAAGGCAGTGCGGGTGTGAGCGTTACCAGCATGACGGGGTTCGCACGCGCTGACGGCGAAGGGCTGGGCATCTCGTGGGTGTGGGAGGTCAAGAGCGTCAACGGCAAGTCGCTCGACCTGCGGCTTCGGCTGGCGCCCGGATCTCGACGCGTTGGAGCCGCAACTGCGCGCCATGGTGGCCCAGCGTTTCCCGCCGCGGTAATTTCTCCGCCAACCTCGCCGTTACCCGCATAGCGCCCGCCGCAGTGCGGATCAACCGCGAGACGTTGACTCAGCTCCTCCGCCTGATGACCGAACTCGCGGCCGAAATCGAGGCGGCCCCGCCCCGTCTCGACGGCTCTGCTGGCGCTGCGCGGCGTCGTCGAGACGGTGGAGGACGAAGACGATGCGGCGCTCGAGAAGCGGCGCCTCGCGGTGCTCGACAGCTGGGCCACGGCACTCGACCGGCTGGCGATGGCGAGGCCGAGGAGGGTGCACGGTTGGCCGCGCTGTTGCGGAGCCAGCTGCAAGACCTGACGGCGCTCGTCGCCGCGGCGGAAGGATGCGCGGCCGCTCAACCGGCGGCGATTCGGGAGAAGCTGCTGAAAATGCTGGCGAGCCTAACTGACCTCGTTTCAGGAATTCCCGAGGAGCGGGTCGCCCAGGAGATGGCGATGCTGGTGACCCGCTCGGATGTCCGCGAGGAGCTCGAGCGGCTGCGCGCCCACCTCGATCAGGCCGGCGATCTGCTGGGGCAAGGGAGGCCGTCGGCCGCCGGCTGGATTTCGCTTTGTCAAGAATTGAACCGAGAAGCCAACACGCTGTGCGCAAAATCGGCCGATATCGACCTGACGCGCATCGGGCTGTCGCTGAAGGCCGGGGTCGAGCAATTTCGCGAGCAGGTGCAAAATATCGAATGACGATCCGAAGGCGCGGGTTTCTCCTCGTGCTCTCCTCGCCGTCCGGCGCGGGCAAGACGACGATCGCCCGCTTGCTCGCCGAGCGCGATCCGGGTCTCCAACTATCGGTCTCGAGTGACGACACGGCCGCGGCGCGAAGGCGAAGTCGAGGGACGCGACTACGTTTTCATCGACCGTTACCGTTTCCGACGAGATGGTTGCCGAGGGCGAGCTCTTGGAGCACGCGACCGTATTCGGGAACTGCTACGGCACGCCGCGGCAGCCGATCGAGGCGGCGCTCCGTCTGCCGGGCGCGATGTCGTCGGCGATCTCGACTGGCAGGGCGCGCAGCAGCTGACCAAGACCGTGCGTGACGATCTCGTCTCGGTCTTCGTATTGCCGCCGAGCCGCGCCGCGCTCGAGACACGGTTGCGCAATCGCGCCCAGGACAGTGCCGCCGTCGTCGCCGCTCGGATGGCGAAGTCGGCCGAGGAGACCAGCCACTGGGCGGAATACGAATACGTGATCGTCAACCGCGACATCGAGCAGAGCGTCGCGCAGGTCCAGGCCATCATCACCGCCGAACGGCTGCGGCGCGAGCGGCAGCTCGGCCTCGCTGACTTCGTCGACCGCCTGCGGACCAGGGCGGCACCCTGACGATGCGTGACGGGGTCCGACGGCCGATCCCGTCCCGCTCGTCCCTGAGATCAGGGACAAATCTCGCCGCAGCCTCCAAAAGCGCCCTCTCCACGTCGGAAGCATTAGGTATATCAGCCATTTGCTGACAAGGCGAGCGAACGGCCGGCAGCGGAATTCAGGGTCGCAAAATGCGATCGGCAGCGGAATGGCAGCGGAATTCGGCGGCGGCGTCCGATCCTTGCTGTGCAAGCATGGAATCGCCATTTGTTAATTGCGTAATTGACATTCATGCTATATGGGTACGATCCGGCCACCACCAGGGGATGGCGTCGGATTAGTCCAGGAAGAACTGCTTGCGCTGTGCCGGGGTCAGCGCACGCGGCATGATGGCGCGGGCGTGCTCGACGAGCGCCGCGACGGACGGGAAGACACGCCAAATCCGCGTCGTGTGGTCGCCCGAGGCGAGTCAGCACGCGCGCTCCGGACACGGGTCGAACACCGCGCTCCAGACCTCGTCCTCATGGCCGCGCAGCACGGCGAGTTCGGCGCCGGTCGCGGCATCCCACAGCCGCGCCGTGTGGTCATCGGAGGCGGTCAGCACGCGCGCCCCGGACGGGTCGAACACCGCGCTCCAGACCGAGTTCTCATGGCCGCGCAGCACGGCGAGTTCGGCGCCGGTCGCGGCATCCCACAGCCGCGCCGTGTGGTCCTCGGAGGCGGTCAGCACGCGCGTCCGGACGGGTCGAACACCGCGCTCGAGACCCACGGTCCTCATGGCCGCGCAGCACGAAGCGCTCGCGAATTGAGCGAGCGGCGCGATCCAGTTCGACTATTGCCTCAGACGCAACCGCTTCTGCCAATTGCTTCCTAGCCGGATCGCCGATGATCGCCTCTCAGACCGACTGCCAGAGCAGGCCGAAGTCCGAGACGTCGTTGCGCTGTCGAGCGAACTCCGCCAGAAAGCGCGACCGGGTCAGCAGCGCGGCATCGCGTTCCTCCTCCAGCCGCCCGATCTCGTCGGCGGGAAGCGGCGACGAACGCGGCCAACTCGACATCCGCTTGCGTGCCGAGCCGCGTCAGTAGGGCCTGCAAGCGTACTACACTCGGCAGATGCTGGTTCAGCAACGGTCGGCGAGAGCGGGCGGCACCGCGTCCTCGTCGCCGGCGAAGGAAACTGCGGCGAGATCGACCGGCCAGCGGCGCGAACCCGTCCGCCGCCCCGAGCATGAGCACCGAGCCGGCCGATGATCTCACCCGCCGGATCCTCGCCCAGTTCCGCCGGACGCACAGCGAGGTGATGCCAGGTGCGAAACCAGCTCGGCGACGAACAACGAGCCTTCGGCGCGGCGCCGGTGCACAGCGATAAGCGCCGAGATGGCCGATCAGTCCGGCGCGTGCGAAGGAGGACTCTGCCGGCGCCCGAGGGGCCGGTCAGGCAGCGGCATCGGCCGCGGGCCCTCGCGAGCGAGCTGGTCAAACCGCCCCAGGGCCTCGGCGATGCTGGCGCGGCGGCCGAGGAAAAGGCTCGGCGCCTCCTGCGGCGTGAACGGGCGCAGACCGACATAGCACGCTCGGCCCAGCTCAGGCGGAGGCCGAACTGCGCCGCCAACGTGTTGGTCAGCCAGGCTTCGAGCAGGTCCTCGAATTCCCGCAAGCCGCCGGGCGTCAGTTGCTGCCGGCACGCCGATCACTTCCCTGCCGTAGTTCATGATCTGGACGTGGCGCGCGTTCAGCTCGCCGTCGACAAACCGGGGAAACCTCGTACCAGCGTTGCTCGGATGGGTTCCGCGATGTTCCGATCGCGGCTGGTCAGTCCGTCAGGGATGGCGCCGTTCACAACGAGCCACAGGCACGGCCGCCCGTCGCCGCGCCGGCCGTTGCGCTGCGTCACGGGCATTGATGATTTCGAACGTCGTGCCGGTCGGCGTCGCCACCGGCCGGCAGATCCGCGATCAGTTGCGTGAGCGCCATAAGGTCGGCGCTCACGTTTCTTTCTCTGTCCAGGCTGCGCGGAAGTTGGCGAGCTTCGCCGTGATGTCGCGGCGATATTCTTCTTCAGTCAGCCGGCTGCCGACGCGGGAGAACAGAAAGCCCAGGAAGACGTCGAATTCAGCGGGTAGCGGGATGTTGCCCCTGATAGGACTGCGCGCCTGGAAGCGATGGGTGCTTTCTTCCCACAGATAGGGTTCGAGCCGTGCGCCGCCGTGCGCGGCACGGTTGAGCGCCTCGATCACCCGCAGCGCCGCCTGCCGTTCCGCGATCATGTCGCCGGAGAGCAGACGAAGATGCGGATCGGCTCGAGTCGAGCCCCGCTGTCGCTGCGTGGCGATCCCGCCCTTCACGTTGCCGCTTTCGTGCCCGCCGCCAGATCGTGCTGGCGTGAAACCTTAGCGGCGATTCAAACGGAACGGCAACATCGCGGCCGGCGCGGAAGCGCCCGCCACCACCCCGCATGTACTCTGAGCCGATACCTGCCCTCCAGGGGCGCGGGCGAGGGCGCGCAGAAACTCCTGGCGACCGAGAGTCTATCGGCGCGTGCGGCTCGCCGCGACGCCGCGCGCGTTCGGAGCAATTGCCCGTCGACCGGGGCCTGCGGAGCGGTTCGAGGCTCGCGCGCAGCATCTTGCGGCGCTGGCCGAAGGCGGCGGCGGTGACGCGTCTCGAGCGCGGGCCTCTGTGCCGGCGCCAGGCGGTTCGGGGCGGGGCATGGATGTCGACAGAGCTCGATGTGACCTTAGGCGGGGGACGAAGGCGCGGGCCGGCACGTCGAACAGGATGCGCGCCTCGGCAACCCATTGGAGCAGTACCGAAAGCCGGCCATAGGACTTGCTGCGCGGTCCGGCAACCAGGCGCTCGGCGACCTCGCGCTGAAACATCAGCGGTCAGGCTCTGATATTCCCGGATCCGCTCGATCCAGCCGATGCAGGAGCGGGGTGGCGATGTTGTAGGGAAGGTTGGCGACGATCTTGCGGGCGCTCCGGCGAGCGTCGCCGGGTCGAGTCTCGAGCGCGTCGGCGGCGACGATTTCGAGGCGCCCGGGATGGCCGCGGCAAGCTCGCCGAGCGCTGGCGAGACAGCGCCGGTCGCGCTCGATCGCGACGACCCGGCGAGCGCCGCCGCTAAGCAGCGCCCGCGTCAGACCGCCTGGACCGGAGCCGATCTCGACAATCGTCGCATGCGTCGAGCCGACCTGCGGCCCGCGCGATCCGACCCGTCAAGTTGAGATCGAGCAGAAATTTTGCCCGAGGCGCTTGTGCGCGGCGATCCCGTGACGCGCGATGACCTCGCGCAGCGGCGGCAGCGAGCCGCCCGGTCGATGGAGCCGCGGAACCTCGCCCGGCGCTGGCCGCCATCTCGCCGCCAGCCGCAACGCGCGCGATCAGGCTTTCGGCGCGCGCAACACCTCGGCCGGCGATTGCAAAGGCAGTTCCATGATCCGGCGAGGTCCGCACGAAGAGGCAATCCCAGCGTGGTGTTCGACCCCGCCATAGAAGTCGATCGTCTTGATCGGGATCAGCGCCTGATCGTGATACATGCACAGCGCCGCGTCGTAAAGCCCTGCGGTGCCTCGGCGTGGAACATCGTATCGGCGGCGAGCGGGCCGCTCACGTCGATCCCCGCAGCGCGCAGCTCGGCGACGGCCGGTTCGATGATCTCGATCTCCTCACGTCCGAGACCACCGGCCTCTCCGGCATGAGGATTGAGGCCGGCGACGACGAGAGTTGGGGCGGCCACGCCGAAATCCTGCCGTAACGCGCGCTTCGGTGATGCGGCCGGCATGAACGATCGCCGAGGAGGAAAGATCCTGGATTGCTTGCCGCAGCGGGAGATGGACGGTCACCGGGACGACCCGCAGTCCGGGGCAGGCAAGCATCATCACCGGGGCTTCGGCGGCCCCCGGCAAGTGCCGCGAGATACTCGGTATGTCCCGTAAGCAATACGTAACGAACGCGAAGTACAAC
>ERZ1370068.10796-contig-9462_pt1 | contig 42343 bp, 73 predicted proteins | sample MGYA00561227_ERZ1370068 | MGnify/ENA primary metagenome ERZ1370068 (study PRJEB38410, sample SAMEA6850437) | metagenome | study: Metagenomic assessment of the ecological functions of the soil: analysis of the soil microbiota associated with the... | reverse complement strand
GTAATAGCGCGTTCCGGTTACGTATTGCTGGCGGTCGGCGCGGCAGGTTGTAGAGCAGGCGGACGAGCTGGTCCTCGAGGTTGGAGCGCTTCTCCTCGACGACGATCACCTCCTGCAGGCCGTCGGCGAAGCGCCGCGCGCCTTCCGGCTCGAGCGGCCAGGTCATGCCGACCTTGTAGAGGCGGATGCCGAGCGCGCGGGCGCGCGCCTCGTCGATGCCGAGATCCTCCAGCGCCTGGCGCGTGTCGAGATAGGCCTTGCCGGTGGTCATGATGCCGATGCGCGCGCGCGGCGGATCGATCACCATCTTGTCGAAGCCGTTGGCGCGCACGAACGCCTTCACCGCCGCCATCTTCGGCCCGTGCAGGCGCTTCTCGGCCTCGAGCGGCGGATCGGGATTGCGGATGCCGAGCCCGCCCGGCGGCAGCTGGAAGTCGGTCGGCATCACGATCTTGATGCGCTCGGGATCGACCCACACCGAGGCGCCGCTCTCGACGGTCTCGGAGATCGCCTTGAAGCCGATCCAGCAGCCCGAGTAGCGCGACAGCGCAAAGCCCAGGATGCCGAAGTCGAGATACTCCTGGACGTTGGCCGGATTGACCACCGGGATCATCGCCGCGGCGAACACCTGCTCGCTCTGATGCGGCAGGGTCGAGGACTGGCAGCCATGGTCGTCGCCGGCCAGCGCGATCACGCCGCCATGCGGCGAGGTGCCGGCGGCATTGCCGTGCTTCAGCACGTCCATCGAGCGGTCGACGCCGGGGCCCTTGCCGTACCAGATCGCAGAACACGCCATCGACGGTGGCGCCGGGGAACAGGTTGACCTGCTGGCGTGCCCCACACCGCGGTCGCGGCGAGGTCCTCGTTGAGGCCGGGCTGGAAGTGGATGTTGTTTTCCTTGAGGTAGCGCTTCGCCGTCCACAGCGCGTTGTCGTACATGCCGAGCGGCGAGCCGCGATAGCCGGAGATGAAGCCGCCGGTGTTGAGCCCGGCGGCGAGGTCGCGCTGGCGCTGCATCATCGGCAGGCGCACCAGCGCCTGGATGCCGGTGAGATAGACGCGGCCCTTGTCGAGCCGGTAGCGGTCTTCCAGCGCGTAGTCGCCGAAAACGAGAGGGAACGGGTGTGGCGGTGCTCATCGCGGAAGGCCCTCCGGAGCGGCGGCGTGAACGGGCGTTTAGCCGCACGCATAGCGCCTTGCCAGGCGGGAGCGACCTCGGATTTCGCAGCCCCCGGACCTAGCGTCCCCGCTCAGCGGCTCGGCGGATGATGGTCAGTTCGTCGGCGGGCCTGTTCCTAGGGCGATGGCAGACGGTACTGGTGGCGAGGATGAGATTGCAGGCGAGCGGTGCTGTCCGCCTCCGGTAGCGGTCGAGATCGGGTGGCTCGCCGGCATACTTGACCGCGCGATTGCTCTTCAGATCGGGGGCCAGGCTGCCTGGTTGCAGGATCAGCGTAATGCCCCTGTGGTTGCTAACTGCGTGTGCGAAGCCAACGGGTCGGCGAGAGGCTGCGGCTTGCATCGCTGCTCGCTACCTGCTGCAGGAGCGGCATCACGGCTGCTCGTATCTGCGCGAGGCGCTCGATCACGCGCCTTGGTGGCCTCGCAAAGTCGTGACGTACACGGTCTGCGGACGGGGCGACTCCGTGCGTGCGGCGCATCTTCGCCCGCCTCACGCGTCGCTCCGCGAGCGGACTGCGGCCATCGCGGCTCGGAGTCGTAGCTGGCGGCCATGGCGCAACGCTGGGCGCATGATTCATGCCGCGGTGTTGCGACCACGGGCCAGCCGACGGCGCGCTAGGCTGTCGTTGCCGCGCCCGGCGTATGAGTGGCGATAGCGGCCTTGAGCTACGCGGTACTCGGTGCAGCCGAAGACGCCGAGCGGATCGAGCCGCGCCAGCTGCTGCTGCGGCCTGCGGCCGGCCGGTCGAGCATCAGGTAGGAGCCTCGCCGATATACTCGTGAGCGCCGAGATGCTTGGGATCGATGGCGAGCGCCTGGTGTAGTACTGCAGCGAGCCGTTGGGGTCGCCCGACTTGCGCGTGGCGTAGCCCATCAGATTGTAGGCGTCGGCATTCTTCGGATCCTTGGCGACGACCTGCTGCAGGAGCGGCAGCGAGCCCCTTGTAGTCCCTGGCCTCGATCATCGCCTTGGCGCGCGCGAAGTTGGGATCGACCGGCTTGGCCGGCGCTGCGGCGGCGCTGGAGTCCGCCGCCGCCCGCCGCGAAGGCCAGCGTCGGAAGAGCCGAGAGACAGCGACCGCCGCGGCGGCAAGAAGGGTCGAGCGCATGGTCCACCTCCTAAGGTCGCTGCGATTGCTTGCCCATGCCGCGGCTCGGGCAACGAAATTATTATGACATTGCCGTGAGATCGCGTTGCCCGCTTGACGCGCGCGCACCGCCAGGCGCCCTGGCGGCCGCGGATCTCGACCGTCGTGGCGCTCATAGGCCGCGAGATCGATGCCGGCGCGATCGAGCAGCTCCTGCGAAACCACCAGCTCGACGCCGAATTCCTTGGTGAGCGCCTCAGGCGGCTCGCGGTATTGACGGTATCGCCGATGGCCGTGAGCTGGGTGGCGCGCTCGTAGCCCATCTCGCCGACGATGGCCGGGCCGGCATGCAGGCCGATGCCGATGCGCAGCGGCTGGTCGAGGTCGCCCGACATCGCCTCGTTGAGATCGTCGAGCGCGAGCGCCATGCGCCGCGCCGCGTCGAGCGCCTGCCGGCAGGCGACCTCGGCGGCTCGCTGTCGAGGCCGAAGATCGCCATCACGCCGTCGCCGATGAACTTGTCGAGCCGGCCGCCGGCCGCCTCGACGCGCCTGGCCGGTGGCGCGGAAATAGCGGTTGAGCAGGAACACCACGTCGTAGGGCAGCTTGCCCTCGGAGATCGAGGTGAAGCCGCGGATGTCGGCGAACAGGATGGCGACGTAGCGCTCGCCGCCATGGGCCTGCGGCTGGCGGCGATAGGCCTCGACCGGGCCGGCCGACGCCGGCAGCAGCGGCGTGACGCGGTAGCGGCCGGGCGGCGGGCGGAGCTGGCAGGCCAGCCGCACATTGGCCGGCGCGCCGACCCGCGTCAGCACCTTCTGCTCTTCCGGCGAGGGCGGCGGCAGCTGGGCGCGATCTCGGCCGCCGATGCGCACGCGGCAGGTCGAGCAGCGGCCGCGTCCGCCGCACACCGAGGCATGCGGGATGCCGGCGATGCGGCTCATCTCCAGGATCGTGAGGCCGGTCGGCTGGCATCGATCGTTGCGGCGTTCGCCGTAGGTCGAGACGCACGACGCCGGCGCGCCGTTCCCACAGGTCGCGCACCGGCCGCGCGCCGAGCACGCCGACCAGCAGCAGGGCGAGCGCGCCGATCTGCAGGATCGCGCGAGATGCGCATAGAGGCTGCGCGATGTCCGCCGGCGGCGGCGCTGCGCGCGGTCGAACAGGCTTCGTTCAGGAAGCCCGGCTGCTGCGCCAGGTCGGCGACGTCGCGCAGCGCGATGCGCGCGCCGCCGATGCCGGCGACCGGCACCAGCAGGGCGACGGCATAGAGCGCCGGCAGCCAGGCGCGATACCAGGGCCTCAGGCGCCAGGCGAAGTGCAGGCCGATGCAGGCATGGAGCCAGACGACGAGCGGCAGCGCGAACTGGCGCGCGATCGCCGTCCAGTCGCCCGGCGACCAGCGAGCCAGCACCCAGGGATAGCCGCTGCTCGACGCCGTAGAGTTCGTGCGCCAGGCGCGTGCCGACGACATGGATCGCGCCCAGCGGGAACGATCGAGCGCCCGAGCACGAGCTGCGTCCACTCCCAGGGCGAGAGCCGGAGCGCGCGGCGGCGTAGCAGCGACCACAGGGCCAGCGAAGAAGTGGATCGAGCAGCGCGCCGTAGAGCGCGGTCTGGCCCAGCGGGCTGTGCCAGATGAAGACGAACCAGATGCGGCCGACTTCGAGCACGCGCAGCGAGATCAGGCCGAGCGCGTGATTGAGCAGATGCGTGGCGACATAGAAGAAGAAGGACGTAGCGCCGACCAGAGGCGCGAACGCGTCCGATCATGGCGCTATTTCAGAAGCGGCAGCACCGCTTCGGGCGGCCGGCCGATCGCGGCACGCTTGCCCGCGACCACGATCGGCCGCTGCAGCAGGATCGGATGCGCGGCGATCGCCTTGGCGATCTCGGCCTTGCTCGAGATCGGCCTTCTTCTTCCTGAGCGCCTTGAACTCCGGCCTCGCCGTCGCGGATCAGATCGCGTCGGATCGCCGCCGACCAGGTCGATCAGCGTCTCCACCTCGGCCTTGCTGGGCGGCTGCTTGAGATACTCCCGGATGGTGGGCTCGACGCCCTTCTTGCTGCAGCAGCTCGAGCGTCTGCCGCGACTTGCCGCAGCGCGGGTTGTGCCAGATCGTGACCGTCATGCGCGAACCATGGCCGTGCTGCGTCAGCTTCGTCCAGTGCATCGGCGTCCGGCGGCGTCGATCACCTTCTTGGCAACGCTCGATAGTCGAAGCCGGCGCGCGCCATGGCGGCCAGGTCGCGCGTGCGCGATGATCCTTGCGGTCCTTCTGGCCGGAACGGGCCCGAGCCGCCGCCGCCGGGCCAGCGCCACCGCCGCCTGCCATTCGCGCTGGCGCGGGATCGGTGTCGAGCTCCTGGTCGAGGCCTGCCATCGCCTTGTCGAGCGTGTCGCCGTCGATCGCCGGCCATCTTGAGCTTCTGGCGGGTGAGCCGGGTCGACGTGCCGCGCCGGTGCAGCGCGCGCGCCTTGGTCTGGGCGAAGGCCTTGTCGTCGATCACGCCGGCAGTCGACGAACTTGGCGACGATGGCGTCGATCGCCTGCTTGCACGTTCTCCATCACCGGCGCCTCGAGCATCTCGGCCTTGCGCGACGCGCCGGTTCAGCACGCGGCGCAGGCCCTCGGCCGTGCTGGGATAGCGCTCGAGATAGAACGCGGCGGCGTTCTGCAGGTACTTGGCGGTGATCGGACGCGCCGTGACGCTTCCACGAGTCACGGCCTCGCAGCGAGGAATGCCGACCATCGCCTGCAGCTCGGCGATCGCCACGTCGGGATCGCCGACCTTGATGGTGCGCATGCCCATGCGCGCGCGCCGGCTTCAGGTTGATGCCGAGATCGTCGAGATAGACGCAGCGCTCGGGCGGCACGCCCAGCAGGTCGCAGGCGTGCCGGTAGATGCGCGGGTCGGGCTTGCGCAAGCCGAGCTTGCTCGATTCGACGACATGCTCGAACAGCGTCATGATCTCGGCGACGGCTTGCGCCTTCTCGGGCTGCGCGCCATGCCGGGCCTTCGCCTGACTTCATGTTGTTGGTGATGCAGGCGACCCGGAACGCCGCCTTGCAGCGGCGCAGCGCCTCGACCATCTGCGGCCGAATGTCGCCGCTCGATCGCCTGCAGAATCCGCCAGCCGTCGAGCTGGTGGCCCTGCTGGCGCGCTTCCTCCTCGAACAGGGCGACGAAGCTCGTCGAGCGAAACCTCGCTTCGTTCCATTTTTGCCCAGGCATTGGTGTCGGGATTGCGCGCATTGAGGCTGCGGATGAAATCTTCGGGAAGTCCGGCCTCGCGCCTCGTAGCGGTTGAAGGCCTCGAAGGGGCTGCTGAGGATGACCCCGCCAAAGTCCCAGAGCACGGCGAGGGGGTTTTTGCATGGCTCGTATTCATGGTGGTGCGACGGTGTTTACCTTGTTCCTGCCCTAGTCGGCCCTTATTTCACGCCCTCCATAGGCGACGGGTTGGTCATTGGCCACCGTTCGCCGTTACTCCGGATCAGGAATACGCAAATGAGCGAAGCAGCGGTATTGCCGCGCGGCAACGCAGTGGCACACGTCAGGCGAGGTACAGATGGTCGAGACAGGCCGTTCTGACGGACGCAATCGGCGCGCAGCCGGAGACGCCGCCGCAAGATCATCGCGGCCGCCAAGGCGATGATCGCCGAGACCAGCGACGGCGCCCACGGTGGTCGCGCGTGGCCAAGCGGGCCGACGTCTCGGTCCGGTCGGTCTTCCAGCATTTTGGCGATGTTGAGTCACTTTTCGTAACTGTCGTGGACAGCGTGCGCGGCGACCTGGTCGTGCCGCCGCCGACCGTCGAGCAGCCGGCCGCTGTCCGGATCCGCATCGCCATCGGTGGTCGACAATCTGGCGCAGATCTTCGACAAGATCGTGCCGCTGCGGGTCGCGGCCGGGCAGTTCGTCAATCATCCGGCGCTGCTCGAGCGCGGCCTGGCGTCGCAAGAAGAGTTGCGCGCAGGCCACTTTCGAGGTGTTCGCGCCGGAATTCGCCGCTGCTGAGCGAGCCGGCCCGCGAGGAGCTGGCCGACGCCATCGGCGCGGCCCTGTCGCTCGACGCCTGGATCGTGCTGCGCCGCCGCGACGGGCTCAGCTTCGAGCGCGCCACGCGCGGTGTGGCGCCGGACGCTGACGGCGCTGCTGGCCCACGGCTTCGGCGCCGCCGCGGCCGGTGAGGTTTCCCGGCGGTCGCCAATTGACTTGGCGTTTGCGATCAGTGACTTAAGGGCCCGCAAAGACGGCTTCTGACCAGGCATCATTGGCAAATGGCGACCAGCCAGCTTCACGAGGACTTTTCGCGCGAAGAGCATGTCAAAGCCGGCACCGACCGCGGCTTTGGCCTGGTCTTCGCCGGCTTCTTCGCCCTCATCAGCGCGCTGTCGTGGTGGCGCGGCCATACCGGCTGGCACTGGACCGCTGCCGGTCGCGGTCGGCTTCCTGGTCGTGGCCTACACCTATCCGCAAGGCTGCTCAGCCCGCTCAACAGGCTGTGGCTGAAGTTCGGCCTGCTGCTCTACAAGGTCATGAACCCGCTCGTGCTGGGGCTGCTGTTCTTCGTGACCATCATGCCGATCGGCCTGGTCATGCGCGCCGTTCGGCAAGGATTTCCTGCGGCTGCGGCTGGATCGCAACGCCAAGAGCTACTGGATCGAGCGCACGCCGCCGGGGCCGCCGCCGCAATCCGATGCGCAACCAATTCTGATCTGAAAGGACCGACGTCCATGGGCTCCATCATCGTCGAACTCTGGGCCTTCATGCGGGAGCGCAAGAAGTTCTGGCTGCTGCCGATCCTGATCATGATGGTGATCTTCGGCGGCCTGATCGTGCTGACCAAGGGCTCGGCCGATCGCGCCGTTCATCTACACGCTGTTCTAGAAGGAGCGGACGCCACTCATGCGCGTGCTCGGGATCTCGGCCTTCTACCACGACAGCGCCGCGGCGCTGATCGAGGACGGCCAGCTCGTCGGTGCGGCGCAGGAGGAGCGCTTCACCCGCAAGAAGCACGATTCGGGCTTCCCGCAGAACGCCGTGCAGTACTGCCTCGACACGGCCGGCATCAAGCTGGCCGACGTCGACTACGTCGCCTTCTACGACAAGCCGTTCCTGAAGTTCGAGCGCCTGCTCGAGACCTACCTCGCCTACGCGCCGCGCGGCTTCAATTCCTTCCGCATGGCCATGCCGCTGTGGCTGAAGGAGAAGCTGTTCCAGAAGACGCTGCTGCGCGACGAGATGAAGACGCTGGCAGCCCGACTTCGACTGGCAGAAGCGCCTGCTGTTCGGCGAGCATCACCAGAGCCACGCCGCCTCGGCCTTCTTCCCGTCGCCCTACGAGGAGGCCGCCGTGCTGTGCATGGACGGCGTCGGCGAATGGGCGACCACGTCGCTCGGCTGGGGCCAGGGCAACAAGCTCGAGATGCTGCGCGAGATCCACTTCCCGCACTCGCTCGGCCTGCTCTATTCGGCCTTCACCTACTACACGGGCTTCAAGGTCAATTCCGGCGAGTACAAGGTCATGGGGCTGGCGCCCTACGGCGAGCCGAAGTTCAAGGACACGATCCTCGAACAACATCGTCGACCTCAAGGAAGACGGCACCTTCCGCCTCGACCAGACCTACTTCGACTATTGCACCGGGCTGCGCATGACGAACGAGAAGTTCGGCGCGCTGTTCGGCGGCAAGGCGCGCAAGCCCGAAGAGCTTCTGACCCAGCACCACATGGACCTCGCGGCCTCGGTGCAGGCCGTCACCGAGGAGATCGTGCTGCGGCTGGCGCGCTCGGTGAAGAAGGAGACCGGCGCCAAGAACATCTGCCTGGCCGGCGGCGTGGCGCTGAACTGCGTCGCCAACGGCAAGCTGCTGCGCGAGAACCTGTTCGACGGCATCTGGGTGCAGCCGGCGGCCGGCGATGCCGGCGGCGCGGTCGGCGCGGCCTACGCCGCCTATCACGGCTATCTCGGCCAGGCGCGCCAGCTCAACGGCCATCTCGACGGCATGGCCGGCAGCTATCTCGGACCGGAATATTCCGACGACGAGATCGCCCAGCGCCTGACGGCGGCCGGTGGCAAGTTCACGCGCCTCGACGCGCGAGCAGACGATCGAGCAGACGGCGCAGGCGCTGGCCGACGAGAAGGCGGTCGGCTGGATGCAGGGCCGCATGGAGTTCGGGCCGCGCGCGCTCGGCGCCCGCTCGATCCTGGGCGACGCGCGCTCGCCCTCGATGCAGAAGACGCTGAACCTCAAGGTCAAGTACCGCGAATCGTTCCGGCCCTTCGCGCCGGCGGTGCTGCGCGAGGATGTCGGCGAGTATTTCGACATCAAGACCGACAGCCCCTACATGCTGATGGTGGCGCCGGTGACGGAGGATCGCCGCCGCGCCATGAGCGAGGCCGAGCAGGCGCTGTTCGGCATCGACAAGCTGAACGTGCCGCGCTCGGACATTCCGGCGGTGACCCACGTCGACTACTCGGCGCGCATCCAGACCGTGCACAAGGAAACCAACCCGGCCTTCCACGACCTCCTCGCAGTCGTTCAAGGCCAAGACCGGCTGCTCGGTGCTGGTGAACACCTCGTTCAACGTGCGCGGCGAGCCGATCGTGTGCACGCCCGAGGACGCCTTCCGCTGCTTCATGGGCAGCGAGATCGAGGTGCTGGTGGTCGGCAACTGCTTCCTGAGAAAGGAAGACCAGGATCCGGCGCTCGAAGCTCGACTACAAGAACGCCTTCGAGCTCGACTAGCTCGATGCGTGCGGTCGTCTTGCGATCGCCTGGGCGATCCGTCGGTCCTGAAGATCGAGGAGCGGCCGATCCCCGAGCCCGGGCCGGCCGACGTGCTGATCAAGGTCGGCGCCGCCTCGGTCAATTTTCCCGACGTCCTGATGCTGTCGGCCGGCTATCAGCACAAGCCGGAGCTGCCGTTCGTGCCGGGCATGGAAGGGGCGGGCACCGATCATCGCCGTCGGCGCCGAGGTGAAGGACTGGAAGGTCGGCGACCGCGTGATCTTCGGCGTGCGACCCGGCGCCTTCGCCGAGTATGTGCGCGTGCCGGCGCGGCGGCAACCTGATGCGCACTGCCGGCCGGCTGGTCCGACGCCGAGGGCGCGGCCTTCCGCGTCGGCGCGACGACCGCCTACCATTCGCTGGTTCATCGCGCCCGACCTCAAGAAGCGCGAGGTCCTGCTGGTGCACGGCGCGTCGGGCGGCGTCGGCCTGGCCGCCGTGCAGCTCGGCAAGCATCTCGGCGCGCGGGTCATCGCCACCGGCAGCGACGATGCGCGTCTCGCCGTGGTGCAGCGACAACGGCGCCGATCTGGTGGTGAACTACCGCACCGCCGATTTCGTCGCGGTCGGTGAAGGGCATGACCGACGGGCGCGGCGCCGACGTGATCTACGATCCGGTGGGCGGCGAGGTCCTGGAGAAATCCATGCGCGCGGCGGCCTATGGCGCGCGGCTGCTGGTGGTCGGCTTCACCTCGGGCGGCCCGACCAGGATCATGTCCAACCATGTGCTGATCAAGGGCCTGTCGATCCTGGGCGTGCGCGCCGGCGAGACCGTGCGGCGCCTCTCGCCCGAGCTCGGCCAGGACTACGCCACCGAACTGCCGCGCCTGGCGGCGCTCGGCGTCATGCGCCCGCACATCTCGCACCGCTTCCCGATGGAGCGCGCGGCCGACGCCTTCCGCGTGCTGATCGACCGCAAGGTCGTCGGCAAGGCGGTGATCGAGATGACTGCGCGCTAACGCGAAAACAGGATCATCACCCTGCGATCCTTCTCCGAGGCATCGAGGCTGCCGAGGCTCAGGTTGCCGAAGGCTTCGGGGTCGGCGGCGATGATCATGTCCTTGGCCGGATAGCCGGCACTGACCAGCTCGGCGGCGACGGCCTGCGAGCGGGCGCGCGCCAAGCTGCTCGTTCAGCACCTTGTCGCCCAGCTTGTCGGTATGGCCGACCACGCAGATCGAGGTGACCTGGCGCGCCTTGGCGGTGGTCGGCCGCCTCGGCGATCTTGCTGCTTGTCGTCGGCCGGCACCTGGGCGCTGCCCAGATCGAACAGGATCCACACCGGTCTGCGGCTCGGTTGGCGCCGCCGCCACGCCACGCAGGCTGCCGACGGTCTGCGCGAACGACGGCGTCGCGGCGAACAGTGCGCCGGCGGCGAGCAACATGCCGAGCTTGGTCATTTGAGATCTCCCTTCAAGGCCATCTCGACGAAGGGCAGGCGGTCGTTGCCGAAGAACATCATGTCGTCCGACGAAGCTCGTCGGGGCGCCGAACACGCCGCGCGCCACCGCTTCGTCCGTCGTGGCCTTCAGCCGGTCCTTGACGTCCTGCTCCTGGATGCGGTTGCCGATCTGGCGGGCGTCGAGGCCGGCCTCGCCCAGCACCGTCGCCACTTCGCCCATGTCGTTGAGGTTGCGGCCGTCGACCCACATCGCCTTGTAGCATGGCCGGATGGTAGCGCTCGAAGGTGCCGTCGATCTGCGCCGCCGCGGCACCGCGCATCAGCGCCAGCGTGTTCACCGGAAAGAACGGATTGCGCTTGAACGCGCACGCCGTAGTGCTTCGCCCACATCGGCAGGTCGAAGGCTGCTCCATTTCGACTTGAGTTCGACCGCCATCGGCGAGGCATTGCCGGTCGCCTTGAAGACGCCGCCCAGCAACATCGGCTTGCGCACCAGAGCTGCGCCGGCGCGCTTGGCGATCGCCTCGACCTGGGTGTCGGCCAGATAGGAGTAGGGGCTGCCGTAGTCGTAGTAGAATTCCAGTGTGCGGGCCATTGTGGTTCCTCCGTGCTTGCTGCAAGCCTGCGCCGCTTCTAGCCTCGCGCTCAAGAAAGATTGGGGAAGGAACGCATGAGCCGGGTTGCAGGCAAGGTCGTGCTGGTCACGCGGCGCGGGATCGGGCATCGGCCGCGCCACGGCGAAGCTGCTTGCCGCCGAGGGCGCGACGGTGATCGTCACCGACATCAATCGTGCCGGGCGGGCTGGAGACCGTGCAGCAGATCGGCGGCAACGAGCCCGCTTCGAGGAGCAGGACACCTCGCGCGAAGCCGACTGGAAGCGCATCATCGACGACGATCCTGGCGCGCGAAGGCAGGCTGAATGGCCTGGTCAACAACGCCGGCATCTCGGGACCTTTTCCGGCGACCTTCGAGACCGAGACGCTCGAGCAGTGGCGGCGCATGCTCGTCGGTCAACGTCGAAGGCGTGTTCCTGGGCTGCAAGTACGGCGTGCCGGCGCTGCGCCAATCGGGCGGCGGCTCGATCGTCAACCTCTCGTCGCTGGCGGCCTTCCTCGGCACGCCCGACCTGTCGGCCTACGGCGCCAGCAAGGGCGCGGTGCGCCAGTTCACCAAGACGGTGGCGATCGACTGCGCGCGCAAGGGCTACAAGGTGCGCTGCAACTCGGTCCATCCCGGCATCATCCTGACGCCGATGGGCGAGGGCATCCTGCCCAGCGACAAGGCCCGCGAACGCGCGCGCAAGACGCATCCCGATCGGCGATTTCGGCGCGCCCGAGGACATCGCTTATGGCATCCTCTACCTGATTTCCGACGAATCGCGCTTCGTCACCGGCACCGAGCTGGTGATCGACGGCGGCATGAACGCGATCTGAAGGAGAGACGGCGATGCGACACGCCGACCAAGTAGCGTATCTCGAGCGTATGCTGCGACATGGTGCGTACCAACACGCGGGACGACGGGCCCGGCGTCAGCCACACCTCGGTCGAGGAGTATTACGATCCGGCGCGCTTCCAGCGCGAGGTCGACCTGCTGTTCCGCCAGCATCCCATCGTCGTCGCCTTCTCGGGCCAGCTGCGCAAGGCCGGCGACTTCGTCGTCCACAACGACACCGGCCAGCCGATCCTGGTGGCGCGCGGCACCGACGGCGTGCTGCGCGCCTTCCTGAATGTCTGCCGCCATCGCAGCGCCAGCGTCGAGCTGAAGCCTTGCGGTTCCAACAAGCGCGCCTTCGTCTGTCCCTATCACGGCTGGAGCTACGACCTCACCGGCCGGCTGGTCGGCATCACCGACGGCGCGGCCTTCGGCGACGTCGACAAGAGCAAGCACGGCCTGCGCCGGCTCAAGGTGGCGGAGAAGTACGGTCTGATCTGGGTCGTGCCGACGGCGCTGGCGGACGGCGAGGAGGCGAGCCTCGACATCGATCCCTATCTCGGCCCGCTGCAGGTCGACCTGTCAGGCTGGGACATGCAGGGCTGGGAGCTGCACAGCTCGGAGCCGGTCCGCCCGCGCATGAACTGGAAGCTGGTGATCGACACCTTCCTCGAGCTCTATCACTTCCGCTACCTGCATCCCGGCACGCGTCTATCCGCTGTTCCTCGACAACATCGCGACCTACGAGCGCATGGACCGGCACATCCGCATGGCGGCCGCCAAGCGCACGCTCGACCGAGCTCGAGGGCCAGCCGAAGGAGTCCTGGCGCATCCTCGACCACGCCATCGTGCTCTATCAGCTCTTTCCCAACACGGTGCTGACCTACACCCAGGATCATTGCGGCGTGTTCACCAGCTTCCCGGTCTCGCCCGACGAGATCGGTGATGCAGTTCTCCGTGCTGGTCAGTCCGGAGGAGAAGGCGAAGAAGCCCGAGAGCTACTGGAAGGCCAATGTCGACCTGTTTGCCACGGCGCTCGGTCGAGGATTTCGGCATCGGCGAGATCGATCCAGCGCAACTTCCGCAGCGGCGCCAACCGCCAGCAGACCTTCGGCAAGTTCGAGAAGGCGCTGGGCTGGTACCACAAGGAAGTCGAGGCTGGCGGTAAGCTGATCCCTGCGGCAGCGCCACCCAGGCAGGTATGAAGTGGGCGAGCGCGTGATCGTCGATCAGACGAGACTTGAGCCACTTCCTGCCCGCAGCATTGAGCCGTCCCCCTGCAATGGAGCGCGAAGCGGCTACTTGATCGTCACCTGAAGCGTCGCCTTCTCGCCGTCGGTGATGGTGAGCTCGCGGAAGCCCAGCAGCTTCAGCAGGTCGAAGAAGGTCGCGTCCTCGGCGACCGTGCGCTCCTGGAAGAACGGCGACAGGCGCGACATGGTCGTCATGTTGGCGAGCAGCGCGCGCATGCGATAGATCGTGTTCAGCTCGCCCTGCTGCATGCCGACGATGATCATGCGTATCGCGCCTTTTCGCCCTTGGCGAACACGGCGTAGGGCACGCGATAGGCCGACTGGATGGTGCCCTGCGACACCACGGTGACGAACTGGATGCGCTGCGGCCCGCTCGGCGCCGGCGATCGTCTGCATGGTCGATTCGAAGGTCTCGGTCGAGGTCGGCTTGGGATAGTAGTAGCCGATATAGCGGTCCTCGCCGGCGACGGGCGCCGCTGCAGCGGCGCCGCGGCAGCCGGCTTGTGCGGGTTGCTGCTGCGCCGATGGCCGACAGCGGCGACCGTCATCAGGGCAATGGCCAGCGACGGCTGCGAACTTCTTCATCATTTCTCCGTCTCCCGAGATGCTTCAGGACTAGAACAACGTATAGCCGCCATCGATGACGAAGTCGCGCCCCGTCGTGTAGCCGGTGGCGCCGCTCGCCAGATAGACGGCGATCGGCCCGAAATCGGCGCCGACGCCCCAGCGTCGCTCGGGAATGCGCGGCATGCACGTTGCCGGCGAACTTCTCGTTGCCGAAGGCGTTGGCGGTCATCTCGGTCTCGATCCAGCCCGGCAGGATCGAATTGGCGGTGATCTTGTAGCGCGCCAGCTCGACGGCGAGCGCGCGCACCATGGCGGTGACGCCGCCCTTGCTGGCGCCGTAGTGGCTCGAGCGCGCCGCGCCCTCGATCGCCGCGGTGCTGGCCATCGCCACCAGCGAGCCGCCCTTGCCGCGCTCGACCATGTGCTTGGCGGCGGCACTGGAAGGTGAAGAACACGCCGTCGAGATTGACCCGCATGACGCGGCGCCATTCCTCGTAGTCCATCTCCAGGATCGAGCCCTTGCCGCGGCCCGAGACGCCGGAATTGGCGACGCAATTGTCGACATGGCCCATCACCTTCAGCGTCTCGGCGAAGCCCGCGTGGACCTGCTTCTCGTCGCCGACATCGACGATCTGGGTATGGACCTTGCGGCCGTGGCGCTTGAGCTTCTCGGCGGCGGCGGCGTTCTTCGTCGGGTTGGTGCCCCAGATGCAGACGTCGGCGCCGGCCTCGGCCAGCGCATCGGCCATGCCGAAGCCGATGCCGCCATTGCCGCCGGTGATCAGCGACACCTTGCCGCTGAGATCGAAGCCCTTGTAGGCCATGGCGTTCTCCCAAACAAACCGGGCGGGATAAGAGCCCGCCCGGTGCTGCATCGTCAATTGCGAGGCGATCAGTTCAGCTTGTCGGTTTCGACCAGCACGATCTCGGCGTCTTCGATGGCCTTGAGCTCGATCTCGGCCTCGTCGACCACCGCCACGCCGTCGCGGGCATTGGCGGTGACCGGCTTGCCGTCGCTGCCCAAGCACCTCGATCTTGCCCTTGGCCGGCACGAGATAGGCGGGCTTGCCGTCGAGCTTCTGGCGGATCGTCTGGCCGGCCTTCAGCGTGCCGGCGAACAGCGCGCCGTCGGCATAGAGCGGGATCGCGCCCGTCGTGGCCGCGGCCCGAGGCCAGCGGCACCAGCTTGCCGTCGCGCGCCTCGGCCGGAAACGGCACGGTCTCCCAGCGCGCCGGCACGCCCTCCTTGTTGGGCAGGATCCAGATCTGGAACAGCTCGGTCTCGGCCTTCTCCTTGTTGTACTCGGCGTGCTGGATGCCGTTGCCCGCGCTCATCACCTGGATCTGGCCCGCTTCGGTGCGGCCCTGGTTGCCGAGATGGTCCTGATGCGTGATCGCGCCTTTGATGACGTAGGTCACGATCTCCATGTCGCGATGGGGATGCGGCGGGAAGCCCGAGTTGGGCGCGATGCGGTCGTTGTTCCAGACGCGCAGCGCGCCCCAATGCACGCGCTTGGGATCGCGGTACTCGGCGAAGCTGAAATGGAAATTGGCGTTGAGCCAGCCGTGGTTCGACTTGCCCAGCTTCTCGAAAGGTCTGCGTTCGATCATGGGATTACCTCTTGCCGCCAAAATGGCGCTGCGCCGCATGGGATCAAGTTTCCGATTGGTAACGCCAGTCCGTCGCGCCTTTTGCGGCGCACGATCAGGCACTTCCACTTTACGCACGCTTCGCGCGAATAGGCGCGCGTCGGTACGCCACGCCGCAGGCAAGGCTCGAGTACCCCGTCGATTAAGGGTTTCGTGCCTAGATTCAAGATGCGATGGCGTGCCGGGCGTCGTCCCGCCGCTACGAATTCGAGACCGGGCGGTGCAGCCATGTTGCAGCGCACAACGTTCTGCTTCCTACCCCCACGCGTGCGAAGCGTAAAGCGAGATCCAATGTCCGCCACCCTAGCCACTCTTCCTCCGCCGTCGACCGACGCTGATGCTGCTTCGAGGGCCGCGCCGTTCCGGAACTCGGCGCCTTTTGGCTGATGCGTCCCTGGCTCTCGGTGACGCCCGGCGGCGATGGGCATCCCTGTCCTCGTATTGCCTGGCCTGCTGGCCGACGACTCGAGCACGCGGGCGCTGCGCGGCTTCTCTAATTCGCACGGCTACGAGGCGCATGGCTGGGAGCTGGGACGCAACGTCGGCCTGCGGGCCAGCCTCGAGCGCGACATGCTGGCCCGCGATCGATGAGTTGTTCGAGCGTTACGGCCGACGCCGGATCAGCCTCGTCGGCTGGAGCCTGGGCGGCCTCTATGCCCGCCAGCTCGCCAAGATCGTGCCCGACAAGGTGCGCTGCCTGATCAGCCTCGGCAGTCCGTTCGCCGGCTCGCCCAAATCGACCAATGCCTGGCGCACCTATGAGATCGTGAGCGGCAGCAAGATCGAAGACCACGATCTGCTTCGACGGCACGCTGGCCGAGCACGCCGCCGGTGCCGACCACTTCGATCTTCAGCCGCACGCGACGGCATCTGCGCCTGGCAGGCCTGCCTCGAACGAGGACGGCCCCGAGGTCGAGAACATCGAGGTCTATGGCAGCCACTGCGGCCTCGGCCATCATCCGGCGGTCGGTCTACGCCATCGCCGACCGCCTCGCCCAGCCTGAAGGCCAATGGAAGAAGTTCGACCGCCGCGGTTGGCGCGCCCTGGCGTTCCCGGATTGGCAGCGCGGCTAGAGCCCGCGAGCCCAGATGGCAACCGTTGCCCGGCGTCCCCGTTGCGCTTGGGTCGTTCAACGGTCATTCAAATCAGGGAGTAGTCGTCATGAAGTACCTGGCCCTCGCAGCATTAGCCCCTCGTCACCTCACTCGGCGCCTGCACCATCAGGGAGGAACGGACTGTCCAGCGGCCGGCGCCTGCCACGGTTGTCGCCACGCCGGCCCCGGAACCGTCGTCATCACACCGACCCGGCGCCCAGCCACTTCCACCACGACCGTCTACACGCGCTAAAGATCTGCTGCCGTCGGGACAGCGCGAGCTGATCCCGGCGGCAACTGTCCTACCGTTCACGCTGGCAGCTGGCGATGCAGGATCTTGCGAGCCGTTCACCAGCTCTTCGCTGGCCCTGTTTTGTTCGTTCATGCCCGCCGATGGCTTCGTCGGACGATAGCTCTGATCGGTGCCGCGGTATTCCGCCTAGTCGCTGGAAGCTGCGGCGTTCGTGATGCAGGCTCGAGAAGCTCCACTTGCCGCCTGCTGTGCATCGTTTGCGCGACCGATGGAGGCGTGCATGGCGGCGAGGACAAAAGATACGCCACGGCACTCTCGGCGCAGAATCGGCGGCGCTCCGTGAGGAGCTCGAGCGGCTGGTTGCCTCGATCGAACAGGCGGCGAAGAGCGAAGGAGCGGAGGCCATGAAGGCCGCCGGCGAGGCGGCGCGCGAAATCCCGGCTCGCGCCACGACGATGGTGGACGGGATCGCCGGCAAGGCGATGGCGGGCGAAGGCCGCGAAAAGCTCGAGGCCGCGATCCGCGACAAGCCGCTGGCCGCCGTCTCGATTGCCGCCTTGGCGGGCTTCCTGCTGGCCGCGTTGATCCGGCGTTGAGCGGGCGCGGGACGGAGGACGGTTCGCGTGCTGCTCGCCCTTGTGAAGTCGGTCGCCCTCTTTGGCGCCGTCGCCGCCGCGAACGCCGGCCGCCGCCTGGCAACGACCGTTGCCGGCTACTCTGGTCGCCGGCGGCCTGTTCGCCGTCAGCCTGTGCTTCCTGACGTTGGCCGGCTATCGCGCGATATCGAACGCACTGGGCGATATCTATGCCTCTCTGATCGTCGGCTGCGCCTATCTCGTGGCCGGTCTCGTGACGCTGCTCGTCATCCAGTTCCGGCGCCGCTGATCGACTGCGCTGCAATCGACAGGTCTCGCGATGGCCGCACAAAGCGCTGGAATTCTCCTCTACAAGCGCTGCGAGGGACGGCTCGTCGTGCTTCTCGTTCATCCCGGCGGGGCCGTTCTGGCGCGCCAAGGATCTGGGCGCCTGGTCGATTCCAAGGGTGAGCCTCGCGGCCGGCGAAGCGCCCGGAGGCGACCGCGCGGCGCGAGTTCGCCGAGGAGCTGGGCAGCGCGCCCAACGGCGCGCTCCAGCCGCTGGGAAAAATCCGGCAACGCGGCGGCAAGCAGGTCGAGGCTTTCGCCCTGGAAGGCGACTTCGACGTCGACAGACTGTCCGGCAATTCCTTCGAGCTGGAATGGCCGCCCCGCAGCGGCCGCCGGCAATCCTTCCCCGAGGTCGACCGCGCGCAATGGTTCGAGCTGCCGGAGGCGCGCCGCCAAAGATTCTTGTCGGCCAGCAACCGCTGCTCGACAGGCTCGAAGCGATTTCTGGCCGGCGGCAATGCGGGCGAAGAGAGAGATTGACTGCCCGGCATTGCTCGGGAAAATTGCATCGAAATCGGGGAGCATGAAATGCGGCAGACGGTCCTGTCCGTTGTCTTGGACGTGGAACCGCAGAGCGCCCAGCGCCTTTCGGGCCTCATCGAGCAGTTCAAGCACGACCAGGAAGAAGGCAGGCAATCCTACATCCGGCTGAAGGAAGAAGTGCCCGCGCTGCACTTCATGTCGATGTCGGTGTTCGAGAGCACGCCAGTTCGACCCGATCTTCGTCATCGAGGCGAACTTCGACGGACCGCCGGGCCCTTTCTGGGCCCAGATGGAAGCGGCGTTCGGCATCCGGCTTCGGCCGATGCTGCGCTGCTGCAAGCGTCCCGAGGATGGCGACGGGCCGGTTTACGACGCCGTCACCAGGCCTTTCTCGCGCTATCCGCTCGCCCCTTACCTCGAGAAGAGGACGCTGCAGTCCCAGCGTCTTCCATCAGGGCAACCGCGGCCTCGAGCGCGATCGCGCATCCTGCAGGAAGGCGAGCTCTTCCTGGCGACCCGCGACGCGTGGCGCAACCCAGCCCGACCGAGCCCCAATCCCTATCGCGGCATCACCGCCCAGGAGATTCACCGCAAGCTGCGCGCCCAGCTGCTCGGCCGCTTTCCTGGCTGGCGACAGCGGGCGCCGGCGCGCATTTCCTGGACCGAACGGGTGGCGGATCTGGCGCAGCTCCTGGGCCTTCGTCTTCCTCGTCCTCTTTTGCCTGTCGATTCCCGGCATGGCGTTGGCGCCGGTCACGCCGGCCTGGCGGTTCCTCATTTTGACCGCGCTGCTGGCTGGGCTGGTGGTGTTCAAGCTGTGGCGCATGCGGGCGCCTCTGGCCGGGCGAGGGCGTCCCGACGCGCTCGGGCGGACTCACGATCGCCAGGATGCCCACCGCGAACAAAGTGATCCTGATCGCCGCGGTGGCTGGCGTCCTGGCGCTTTACCTCATCGTCGCCTCGGTGCTGGGCGCGCTGCTCGTCGCGCCGATCACCGGCTTCGACTTCGACCAGGTCCTGCGGCCGACCGCCAGGGCCGTCCTGCTGGGCCTGCTGAGCCTCGCCTTCACCGGTCCGGCGATCGTCGCTGTGGCTGCGCTGGCTCGAACGGCGCGACTCCTCGCAGGATGCGCCGCCGGTCGACGAGCGCCTGCTGGGCGAGATGGCGCGCCGCGAGGACTGGATTCCGCAAAACCACATGGGCAGCGTCGTCCTCGTCAAACCCGGCATCCTGCGCATGGCGCTGTTCCGCGCCGGGCATCTGCGGCCTCGGTCTGGTGCTCCGGGTCGTCGCGACGCGACGGCTATCTCGGCAGCATGCGCACGGTCCATTTCGCCCACTGGGCGTTCGTGAACAACTGGCAGCCGCCTGATGTTCTTCAGCAACTTCGACCATAGCTGGGAAAGCTACCTCGACGACTTCATCGAGAAGGCGCATGGCGGACTGACGCTCGCCTGGGGCAGCGGCGTCGGCTTTCCGCCGACCCGCTTCCTCGGTGCTCGACGGCGCGAGCCACGGCCGGAAGTTCAAGGCGTGGGCCCGTCACTCGATGGCGGTGAGCCGCTTCTGGTACAGCGCCTACCGTGATTTCACGGTCGACCAGATCGAGCGCAACGCCCGCATCGCCGACGGCCTGCGGAAAGCGAAGTTGAGCCGAGCAGGAGGCCGCCGCATGGGCGCGGGATCTGTGACCGGTCAAACCCCAGCCAGCCAGCCGGCCCGTCGCCCGGCAGCCGCCGAGCTGGAAGCTGAAGCCGCCGCACGACGCGCTGCACGCAGGGCATCGTCGTCAGCGGATTCTGCCGATCTGCCGGCGGCGCAAGGCGCTGTTCCTGATGTGCGACTGGCCGGAGAACGGGCCTGACGCCGCCACCGTCGCGGGCAAGGGCGCCTGGCTGACGGCGCTCGCCGCGGTTGCGCCGATCACCGACAGCGACGGCAAGGACGCGCGCGCCGCGTCGCTCGCCTTCACCTGGACGGGCCTGCAGAAATCGGGCCTCGGCCGCGACGCGCTGGCGAGCTTTTCGGCGCCGTTCCGCGAGGGCATGTACCAGGAGGACCGGCTGCGCCGCCTCGGCGACAGGATCAGGGACAAGTGGCAGCGCCCGGTCATCGACGGCGGGCCGCGCTGGAGCGGCAACACGCCTCGTGAAGGACGACGCTCGTACCGCCGACGCGGCTCGGACAGGGAGCGCGCCGCCGCGCCGGGTGATCACGCCGCTGACCGTGCACGCGCTGCTGCTGCTCTACGACAAGGATCGCGGCCGCCGTCGACGCCTGGGCCAAGGCCGTCGAGGACGGCGCTGGCGCCTGCAATGTCAGGATCGTCCATCAGCTCGCGCTCGACCTCCAGCTCGACAAGAACGGCGTGGCCCGCGAGCATTTCGGCTTCGCCGACGGCCTGTCGCAGCCGATTCCGTTCGACGCCGAGGGCGGCAAGGGACGACACGGTCGTCCTCAGCAACGGCCAGCCCGCCACTGCGCGATCCCTGGCATGGCGTGCCGCTCTGGGCGAGATCCTGCTGGGCCACACCAATGCCCATGCCGAGAATTCGCCCGGTCCACTGGTGCCGGACGATCGCTGCGGTCGCGCACGCCGGATCTGACCGCAGCGACGGCGCGCCGAGGGCTTCTTCAATTTCGGTCTGAACGGCAGCTACATGGTGGTGCGCGAGCTCCGCCAGTACGTCGCCCGTTCTGGAAATCCCTCGAGGACAACGCCGCGAGAATCCGCGCCCACGATCCGGCTGCGACCCACGTCACGACCGACTGGCTGGCCGAACGCGCATCGTCGGCCGCACCGTCGACGGCCATCTGCTGTGCCCGGGCGGCGGCGTGCTGCCGCCGGACCGCTACAATCTGCCCGGAGAACGCCTTCGGCTTCATGCCGCGACCGATCTGCACGGCCATGGCTGCCCGGTCGGCGCGCATGTCCGCCGTGCCAATCCGCGCGACGGCCTGGCCAGGATCTGGCGTCGGCGCAGACCCTGCTCGACGCCGCCAACAACCACCGGATCCTGCGGCGCGGCCGCAAGTACGGCCCGCCGCCCGCCGACCGCCATACCGACGACGGCGCGGAGCGCGGCCTGCTCTTCATCTGCCTCAACGCCGACATCGCCCGGCAGTTCGAGTTCGTCCAGCAGACCTGGATCCTGAACAGGAACTTCGCGACGCTCTACGACGAGACCGATCCGCTGGTCGGGCCGAAAGGCGGCTTCACCATCGGCGAGCAAGCCGTTGCGCCGGATCGTCGATGTCGAGACCTTCATCCAGATCGGCCGGAGGCGAGTATTTCTTCCTGCCGAGCCTTCCCGCCCTGAAATACCTGGCAAGCCTATGAGCATGACCACGACCGCGGCTGCGCCTCAGGATCCCCTGCGCCCGCCCGCCACCGGCCCGAAAGCCTGGCTGTCGGCCTGGCTGGCGAAGCGCATTCGCTCGGCTTTCGCTTGGCGCGGGCCTTGGCCCCGATTGTTCGCGTTTCCCGCAACATCGTCCTGGTGACGCGCTACGACGACGTGCGCGAAGTATTCCTCAACGACCAGGCGTTTCGCGTTCCGTGGGACGCCAAGGTCCGCATCATCACCGGCGGGTTCCCGTTCATCCTCGGCATGGACGACACGCCGGTCTATCGCGACGACGTCGCCAACCTGATGAAGGTCGTGCGGCCGGCCGATATCGCCCAGCGCCTCGTTCCTGCGGTCAACCAGCTCGCCGAACAGATCGTGACGGACGCGAAAGGCGATCTCGAGGTCGTCGATACGCTGGTGCGGCGGGTCACGTTCGAGGTGCTGGGATCGTATTTCGGCATATCGAGATCCGCCCGGCGAGGACCTGCGCGTCTGGGCGACCCGCCTGTTCGAATTCCAGTTCGTCGATCGGGCCAACGATCCGGTGCTGCGGGCCGAAGTCGATGTTCTCGCCCCCGCCTGCGCGCGCACGTCCAGGGCCTGATGGACCAGCGCCGCACGTCCGGCCTGGTGCAGGACGATGTTCTGGGCCGCTGCCTCGCCAGAGCAGGCCGCGGGCAACAAGCGCTTCGACGACGACTGGATCCGCGTCGCCCTGATGAGGCTTCGTCGTCGGCGGGCCCGCCGCAGCCGCCCATGGTGGTGCCGCAGGCGCTCGAGCAGTTGCTGCGCCGTCCGGCCGCGACTGGCCGGCGCGCAACAGGCGGCGCGCGACGGCGACGACCAGCTGCTCGCCGGCTATTTCTTCGAAGCGATGCGTTTCGATCCGCTGGGACCCGCTTTGCCGCGCGTCGCCACGCAGGACACCGTCATCGCGGCGGGTACCTCACGCGCCGACAACCGTGCCGAAGGACGCCACGGTCTTCGCCGCCTTCAGCTCGGCCATGATGGACGAGCGGCGGCTGCTCGATCCGCAATCCTTCAATCCGCGGCGGCTGCCTCATGAGTACATTCATTTCGGCTATGGGCTGCACAACTGCTTCGGCACCCAGATGAACAAGGCGCTGCTGCCGCTGATGCTGAAACCGCTGCTCAAGCGGCAGAACCTGCGGCGGGCGCCCGGGCCCGAGGGCGTGCTCAGCAAGCGCGGTGCCTTCGCCGAGAGGTTGCGGGTCAACTACGATTGACGTGGGGTCTGTCTGACGGACAGGCGGGCCAACCAGGGCCGCTATTCGGTCAGTCTCGCGAGATCGTCGAGAACACAGGCAATGAGTTTTTGGCGGCGCGCATCCTGAGCCTCTGCGGTACGAGCAAAGAGCAGGATGACATAGCGCGCCTTCGCTCCCGCCTCGGCCAAGGATTTGGCCGGAGCGTCGATGAGAAATTTCTCGAGATCACGCTTGACGCTCGTGCAATGCCGCTTGGTCGACCTGAACTTCATGGAGCCGGCGACGAATCTCGGTATCTTTTTGGGCATTCATGCCGCGGTGTTCATCGAGCTCCACGGGTTCTTTTGTCTAATAGGAGTCCTCCGGATCGGTCCACAGCGAGACTAGGCTGGAATCGTCATTGCGGTTGCCTGTCGCAGCACGTCTGTTGGCTCATAGGGCTTGTCATGAAAGCGCATGCTCAACGGCAGCCTGTCGGGTCGCGGCCGGCCCGATGTCATGATGATGCCGATCGCCGGCCATCGCTTGGCAACATCCGAGGGCCAAGTCGGCCGCCGTTCATCGATCCGGGCATGCTTACGTCGGTGAAGAGCACCCTGATGTCGGCGTTGGTTTCGAAGAGTCGCAGGGCTTCCGCGGCGTTTCCGGCCTCGAGCACGCGGTATCCCGCATCCAGGAACATGTCGGCAGCGCCCATACGCTCCAGCACATTGTCGTCGACGACCATAACGAGGGCTTGGGAAGGGGATTTGTCCATTATTGAACAACGGGCACATGTCGCAGTCGTTCCGTCAAGCCGGGGCGCTTTGTTCAGAACGAATGCAGGCAAAGCAACAATAGCGGTCAATTTTGAACAGAACTCGTGCCGCTTTGTTCCTATGTTGGCGGGTTGGACGCTTTCCGGGTTGTTTTCCGATCCGCGGTTGTCGGAGCCTGGAGATAAATTGGGGCGCTTTGTGCAAATCACGGGCATCAGGGAACAATTTACCGCCATTGCGGATGCGTGGGCGCTCGCTCAGGGCATTGTCGACACTGTCCGCGAGCCTGTTCTTGTGCTCGACGAAGAGCTGCGCGTGATCGCCGCGAGCCGCTCCTTCTATTCGGCATTCAAGGTCAGCCCCGAGGACACCCAAGGCAGGCTGCTTTACGCGTTGGGCGATGGCCAATGGGACATTCCAAAGCTTCGAGTGTTGCTGGAAAAAATCATTCCCGAGCATGGCGTGATGGAGGGCTATGAGGTCGAGCATGAGTTTCCCGAGCCTCGGACAACGCACGATGTGCTTGAACGCCCGCCAGGTGTTCTACGAAGGAGGCGCCAACACGACCATTCTGCTCGGCATCGAGGATATCACCGAGCGGCGCATCCTGGAGCGCGAAAAGGACGAATTGCTGCGACAGAAAGGACGTGCTGCTCGAAGAACTGCAGCACCGGGTTGCCAACAGCCTGCAAATCATCGCAAGCATCCTTCTGATGAAGGCGCGTGCGGTGCAGTCGGAAGAGACGCGTATCCATCTGCAAGACGCGCATCAAGCGTGTCATGTCGGTCGCTGCCGTGCAGAAGCAGCTCCATGCATCCGGAGGCCACCGGGTCCATCGAAATTGCGCCTTATCTCACAAGGCTGTGCGACAGCCTGGCGACCTCGATGATTGGCGACACACGGCCAATCTCGCTGCAAAGTGGTTGGCGACGGCGGCAGCGCGTCGTCCCGTCAGGCCGAGAGTCTCGGCTTGATCGTGACCGAACTCGTCATGAATGCCCTGAAGCATGCGTTCCCCGACGATGAAGACCAAGGGTCAGATCACCGTCGCGTACGATATGGTCGGGACGAACTGGAAGCTTTCGGTCTCCGACGATGGGATCGGCAAGCCGGACGGCGCCTTCGCTCACGGCAAATCCGGGCTTGGGAACCGGTATCGTCAAGGCGCTTTCGCAACAGCTCGATGCCCAGGTTGATACTTCGGCGGGCCCCCAGGGTACCACTGTGTCGATCACGCATGCCACTTTCCCGACGAAAGCAGTCCGCGCCGCCTGAATGACGGCCGCTCGCCTGTGACGCGAATGCGATGCCGCTCCCCTCATTCGTCTCGCTTCAGGTCCGCATCCCGATCGTGGCCTTCGCGGTTGCTGTAGAAGACGAGGGCCATCAGCCCCACCCCCAGCCCCAAGGTGGCGAGGATGCCGAGCGCCATGGCGACATATCACGGCGGTCGACATTTGCTGGCCGGGTCTCGCTCTTCGCCCGGACCCCAGCCGACATACACGAAGGCGATGGCCAGGATCAGAGAATGCCACCAGGACGGCCAGCACGATCCAGGCGCCGACAGGCCTGGGTTTGGTGGCCTTCATGGACGATCCCTCCGAATGCAGTTCAGCAAGAAGGCGTGCGAGCAAACCTATGACCTTATCGGACGCGCGGTCGAGCGATGCTTGGTCTGGCGCTGCGGCGCCGCCTATGATCGCGTGATCGTGGAATCGAGGGTCAGTGCGCCCGCGCGTTGCGCCGCAGCATGAGGGACCAGCATGACGCTCGAGCACCAGGATGCCGATGGTCAAAAGCGGCAACACGGCTTTTAGCCAGATCGACACCCTCGGGCGTCGACCATGCCCATGCGCTGAGATAGACGAGCCCGAGTGCAGCCGCCAGAGCCGGTGCCAAGCTGACAGGCGACGAGCGTGGCCGTCAGGATTGCGGGCTTGTCCATCGCCTCACGTCGCTTCAGGCTGCGCCCGGCAGTCAGCACTGGATAGCCCGGCTCGCGGTGCACTTCCACCGCCAGCGGTCCTGCACGGTGGCGAGGCAATGGCCGAGGTTCCGGCAGGACGGCCTGCACACGTCCCCGGCAGCAAGCGTCCGGCCTGGCCTCAGCAATTCGCGCATTTTTCAGGAGCTGCTCGAGGGTGAAGACGCCACCGCCGGACCTCGGCATCCAGCAGTACGGCGGCGACCACGATCAGCGACCTGATCGTTCTCGAGCGTTCCGCGTACCGGTCGCGAGTGCACCGGCGGCAGGACGCCCATGCGGCGGTCACGCTGGCCAGGTCCGCCAGGACCACGACCCGATCGTCGCCCGCTCCGTTGGGAGAAGGCCCAGATCATCGGCGGCGTGGCCATGCGCGTTGCTCGACATCACGCAACAGGTTCCGGCGAAACCGCGATGCCGGCCAGTGGCAAATCTGTGTCCGGACGATTAGCGAGCTGTCGCACCGCGGGATAAACTCCGCACCGGCCGCGGCGAGATCGCAGCCATCGGCGTCTTCGGAGGCGGCGATGCGGCTGGAACGACTCCGATCAGAACAGAGTGCCGAACGGCTGATCTCGGCCACCGCTGTGCAGGCGCGCGTCGCATCGTTAGCGCAGCGTCTCTGCGCACAGCGCGTGCCCTTGCGGCTGGCGTTCTGATCGCGCCCCTCCTCGATCGCGACAGCGGCCGCGGAGGAGCCGAGGCATCTCGACGCCGAGACGTCGGCTCGAGCCTGACCAACGCGCCGGTCGCGCCGTGCGCCGACCCTCGTCAAGGCTGGCGAAGCCTGCGGTGTCGGCGATTTCGGTCAGGATCGGAGCGGTCGCGGGTCACGATTTCTCGTGGGCCCGCCTACGACTTCAAGCCGGCGCCGCGGCGATGCGCTTCATCCGCTGCCCTGGTCGCGCGTCGTCATCTTCGAGCGCTCTTGCCGCCGCGACGCTGCGTCCGATCCTGATCTCCGGCGACGACGCGGCGCTTCGCGTACGGCAAGCCCGAGATCTCTGCGCGCCGGCGGTCGCGTCGTGCTGCATGTGCCGGCCTACGAGCGTCCGGCACCGGCAACTTCAACCGCGAGCTGCCTCTATGCCTGGGCGAGACAGACGGCTGGCGCGATGTCGACGTCACCGGCTGGCTCGGAGGAGTTCACGCACCGGCTGCCGAAGGGCCTCGGCGTCTCTGAAGGGCGTCTATCCCGACTATGCGACGATGACGGCCGAGACGCCGCTGTGGCGCGAGCAGGACGGCCCGACGTGCCGCGAGGGCGGGCGGGCCCATGTCGACCTGCAGTGGCGCGGCGATCGGATCGCGGTGGGCAGCGCTTCGACTCGACAAGGCTGGCGACTGCGGCGAACCTTTGCCGAAGTGAGCATCCCGGGCCAGGGAACCAACCTGACGAGCGGATCGTTCTGAACGTTGCTACTGCTCCGATCCTGCGCGCCGCAGGCAGGAGTTTGGAGCTGCAATGGGACGCACCGCCAGGATTCTGACTGGGTCGGCCGGCATTTTTGTTGCCTTCGTCGTCCGCCGCAGCGGTGCGGCGGCCACTCTGTTCTGACCTCGGACGACTTCCGCAGCCGGGTCGAAAGCGGCGCGAGCGCCTATTCCGGCCGCAAGACGCACGATCGCCAAGATATCGATCGACTGGGGCTCGACCGCGCACGTTCACCTGGACGGCGTCGAGGTGGCCAACGCCGACTGGGGCAAGGCCGACCACATGCTGAAGGCCGAGCAGGTCGATTTCGACATCAGGCTGTGGCCGCTGCTCAAGGGCGATTTCGTCCTGCCCAGCCTGCGTGCTGCGCAAGCCCGAGGTCGCGGTCGAGAGTGGGCGACAAGGAACCAGCTGAACTGGAGCCTCGGCGAAAGCCCGGTGACGACCGGCGTCGCCAAGGCGGTGGCGCCCAAGAACGCTACCGAGACGCCGCTGATCGGCCGGCTCGAGATCACCGACGGACGCTCTCCTACCAGGACACCAAGCGCAAGCTCGCAGCTCGACGGCACGGTCTCGACGGCGGAGGGCAAGGCCGGCGCCCAGCCGCAGGCCGAGCTGCGGCTCAAGGGCAAGCTCGAGAACCAGCCGCTCACGGTCCACTTCATCGGCGGCTCGGCCCTGATGCTGCGCGACACCGAGCAGCCCTATCCGATCGATCTCAATGTCGACCTATCGGCGCGACCAAGCTCACCTTGAAGGGCACCGTGCAGGATCCCTTCCAGTGGACCGGCGCCAACGCCGATCTCACGCTCTCCGGGCCGAACCTGTCGGAGATCTATCCGTTGCTGGGCATTCCCGGACCGCCGACGCCGCCCTACCAGCATCAGCGGCAAGCTCGAGCGCGAGCCCGGCCTGTGGAAGTTCGTCAACACCAAGTGGCACGTCGGCGACAGCGATCTCACCGGCGACATCCTGATCGACGAGACCAAGAAGCCCGAGTTCCTCACCGCCAAGCTGGTGTCGCAGCACCTGGTCTTCGCCGATCTGGCGCCGCTGGTCGGCGCGCCGCCGGGCAAGCACCGGCAACGATCTCGCCGCAGCAGAAGCAGACCCAGCAGCAGCTCGAAGCCACCGGCGATCTGTTTCCCAACGTGCCGCTCCATGCCGAGCGCCTGCAGGGCGATGAACATGGACGTCACGCTCGACGCCAAGCAGGTGCGTCGCGCCGGACTATCTGCCGGTGCGGGCGCTGGCCTTCCGCGTCCTGATCAACAACGGCGTGGCGACGGCCGAAGCCGCTCACCTTATCGCTGGTCGGCGGCGGCGGCACCATCGCGGGCGAGCTGGCGATCGACGCCCAGACCGACGTGCCCAAGGTGCGCGCCAGCGCTGCGAGGGGACGAACATCGAGCTCGGCATGTTCTTCCGCAATTCGCGCTATTTCGACACCACGCAGGGCAAGATCCAGGGCCAGGTGGCGCTGGCTGGGATCCGGCAAGTCGCTGGCCCAGGTGATGAGCGTCGCCGACGGCCATGTCGAGGTGGCGCTGGGCGGCGGCTCGGTGAGCAGCCTGATGGTGAGCCTGGCCGGCCTGCAGATCTTCGATGCGCTGATCCTCTACGTGACCGGCGACAACCGCATCCCGATCCTCTGTGCCCTGGGCCGGCTCAACTTCCAGCACGGCACCGTCGTGTTCGACCGGACGCTGCTCGATACCCAGAAATCGATCCTTCACGTCACCGGCCAGGTCGCTCTTCAGAGCCAGGTCGTGAAAGTCGAGGTCAAGGCCGATCCCAAGTCGTTCGATCTCCTGGACCTGCACGGCCCAGTCATCGTCCAGGGCAAGATCCGCTCGCCCCAGATCTCGATCGGTCGCGTCATCCCGATCCCGACCCCGTTTTCGGCAACGCCAGAACGTGGCCTGCGAGGCCACGGCCCAGCAGTTGTTCTCCAGCCAGTGAAAGCGTGCCACTCCGTGGCGCTCTTCCATGGCGCCAAGGAAGGGCGCAGTCGGTCAGCTGTGACAATAGTGTGACCGGAGGCTCGGGATAGAGCCAAAACGCCCGATTACGTTGGCGAATTATCGCACCCGTGGTGAACTGTAATGGGCGGCCGATCGCGGGAGTGGGTATCCTCATATTGGATCGAAGCGACGGCCGACGTAGCTTCCGATTTTGAGACCGTGCTTTTGACGAGCCGGCAGATTAATGATGCGCGCTCATCTGATGACTGTGCCTCGCAGGCCTCGCCTTGGCGTGTTGTTGCATGAACATGGCAAGGTCCGAGCAGCTGCGCATTGCGCTTGTCATTTCAACGGGCGCTACGCGAGCATGCCCGCCCTTGCGCGGTGCACCGCGTCGGCCGCGGCCGTGCGCGATGCTTTGCGCGGCATAGGGTTCGAGGTCATGGAACGAAGCGACCTCGGACGGGGCGAGTTCGATACCGTCCATCGGCGCCCTGGCGCGCCGGCTCGCGGCGACGCCGGTGCCTCGGGCGTCCTGTACTATTGCGGCTATGCACCTGGAATTCAATGGACGCTCGTTCCTTCTGCCCGGCATCCGCCAGCATCGCGCGCGACTACGACGTTCTCACGCAAGGCATCATCGTCAAGAGCCTGGTCGACAGCCTGGTCCGCGGCAACGAGAGCACGGGCCTCGTCCTGCTGGACGTGTTCCGGACGCCGGCCGCTTCATCGACGGCAGGCACTGGGCGGGCTCGCCGAACAGATACGCCCGTCGAGTTTCGCCGTGATCGGTGCCAGCAACGATGGCGCCTCCGAAGGGCCGACGGCGGCATCGCTGGCCTTGCGCGATCAGGCGGCAGAGGGCGAGACAAGCCTCGACCAGTTCGCGGGCGGCATCCACCGCCGCCTGGCCAAGGCTGCTGCCGTGACGGCGCATTTCATTCCGGCGACGGCTCGCGCCACGCCTGACGCAGCCGCGCGGCCCAGGCACCGCCGTCGCCGGCCGCCTGCCGCGTCAGCCGCCATCGCCGTCCTCGCCGCCGCCGCCGCCGCCGCCGGAACCGGCGGTCCCTGTTCCGCCGGCTGCACCGTCGCCCGCGCGACCATGGCGGACGAGGATCAGATGTCCGACCAGGATCGCCGTCGGGTCCAGGCGCTGCTTGCCACCATGGGATATTACAGCGGCCGCATCGACGGGACATTCGGGCCTGAAACGCGGGCCGCCATTCGCCGCTATCAGTTCGAGATCAAGGCCGAGTTGACGGGCCGCCTGAACGCCGAGCAGGCGACACGACTCGTGAACAGCGCGCGGTGAGATGAAGGCGGCAGGAGAGAAGGCCATGGGTCTCCGGACGAAATTCAATCTGGTGATGATCACGGCCTTCCTGATCGGCCTGGCGGCGGCGACCTTCCTCGCCAGGAAATCACGACGGAGGAAGCCAAGCGGCAGATGCTGAACGAAGCCAATCTCATCATGCGCAGCGGAACCGCCATCCGCGGCTACACCCAGAAGGAGATCAGGCCCCTGATCAGCGACCAGATGGCGGTGCGCTTCCTGCCCCATTCGGTTCCGTCCTGGTCGGCGCAAACCGTGCTCCGCCAGGTCCAGAAGGACTTTCCCGACTACTCCTACAAGGAGGCCGCGCTCAATCCCACCAACCCTTCCGACCGCGCCACGCCCTGGGAAGCCGACATCATCAATGTCTTCAAGCGCGACCGCGAGCTCGCCGAGTTCGTCACCACACGCGACACGCCTACGGGACAGTTCCTGACCTTCGCCCGGCCCGTTCCGGCTGACCGACGCGGCCTGCCTGGCCTGCCACTCGACGCCGGCCGAGGCGCCGCCGACCATGGTCGACCTCTATGGCAAGGGCAACGGATTTGGCTGGGAGCTGAACGACGTCATCGGGGCGCAGATCGTTTCGGTGCCGATGAGCGTCGCCCTTGACCCGCGCAAACCATTCGCTGCTGGTCGTTCGTGGCGGCGCTGAGCGCGGTCTTCCTGGCGATGCTCGTCCTGCTGAACGTGCTGATGCACTTCTTCATCATCAAGCCGGTGCAGCAGATCACGGCGCTCGCGCGCGATGTCAGCGCGGGCAAGACCGACGTTCCGGAATATCCGGTGAAGGGGCGCGACGAAATCGCCTCGCTTGGCCGCTCGTTCAACCTGATGCACCGCAGCTTGCAGAACGCCATGAAGATGCTGGAGGGCGCATGAGCGGGGCGCCTTTCCGGGGGTAGCCGTGGCGACGCCGCTCCCGCCCAGGATCGGCCGCTATGTCGTCGAGAATCTGGTCGGCATCGGTGGCATGGGCCAGATCTTCAAGGCGCATGACCCCGACATCGGCCGGCCGGTCGCCATAAAGCTGATCTCGACCGAGTTGATGAGCGGCGCCGGCCGCGCCGAATACATCAAGCGCTTCCGGCGGGAGGCCCAGGCGGCCGCCCGCTGTGCCCATCCCAACATCGTCGCGATCTATGACTTCGCCCTTCACGAGGGACAGCCCTTCATCGCGATGGAATTCGTCTATGGCGCCGAGCTTGCGCCAGGCGCTCGATGCCGCCCCGTGATGGCCGTTCCGGATGCCGTCCGCATCATGCTGCAGGTGCTGGACGCCCTCGCCAGCGCGCACGACCAGGGAGTGGTCCATCAGGACGTCGAGCCGGCCAATATCATGTTGACCCCCGACATGCGGGTGAAGGTGCGCGGATTTCGGCATTTGCCGCTTCGTCAACATGGAGGTCACGATCACCACCTCGTCGATGGGCACGCCTAACTACATGTCGCCGGAACAGTGCCGCGGCGGTCCGGTCGACGGTCGCTCCGATCTCTTTGCGGCAGGGGCGACGCTGTTCGAGATGGTGGCGGGCGAGCGCGCCTTCCCGGCCACAACGTGGCGCGAGGTCACCCATCGCATCCAGAACGAGCCGCCTGCCGATGCTGCCGGCGCCTGTTCGCGCCGTGGCGCCCAGGCTGCAGCTGGTGCTCGAGCGGGCCATGGGAAAGCAGCCGGAGGATCGTTTCGATACCGGCTACGAGATGGCGGAGGCCTTGCGGCAGGTGATTGGCGGCGGCCGTGGCGATGAACAGCAGAGCACGCGTGTCTCTCCGATGCCCGTTGCCGGCATCGCGCCCCGCGCAGAGCGCCGGCCGAACGCCCGGCCGGGGACCGAGCCGCGACTCGATGCCGATACGTTGCAGGCGCTGGAGCACAAGCTGATCGGATTATGTCGGCCCGATCGCCCGCATCCTGGTGCGCACGACGTCGCGGCCGCAGCCGGTCCGTCGCCGACCTTTGTTCGCCAGCTCTGCCCCTGTCGATCGCCGACAGCGCCGAGCGCGAGCAGTTCCGTCGTGAGGTGGACCTCCTGATCCGCTCCCGCACGCCTGCGGCCGACGGCGCCGCGCCGCCCGGCGCCAGGGCCGCCCGCAGCGAGCGCCTGCCTGAACACGAGCTGGAGCGGGTGCAGGAGGCGCTTGCCCAGTATGTCGGACCGATTGCCCGCGTCCTGGTGCGGCGTGCGACGGCCGACGCGTCGTCCGTCGAAGCTCCGTGGCTCAGCCTTTCAAATCCACATAGACTTTCGCCGGCTGAACGATCTGCATTCCTGCGACTGCGCTAAGAGCGCGAATCTCGCGGCAATTCTTCCTAGCCCTTCACGGTCCTCTGCTCTTCCGACCGATCGGTGGCCGGCGGCGGCGTGCGCGAGAGCTCGGCGATCTCGGCGCGCAGCGCCGGCGTCATGTCGACCTTCACCGCGGCCAGCGAATCCTTCAGCTGCTCGAGGTTGCGCGCGCCGATGATGGGCGCGGTGACCGCCGGATGCGCGCCCACCCAGGCGATCGCGGTGCTGACCGGATGCAGGCCCTTCTGCTTGCAGAAGGCGACGTAACTTCTCGCGCGACCTCGAACATCCACTGGCATCGCCGTAGCGCGCCTCGTACATCTTGTTGGTCTTGAGCCGGCCCGCATGCGCCTGGCCGGAATACTTGCCCGACAGCAGGCCGGCCGCGGCCGGGCTGTAGGGGATGACGCCGATGCCGTTGGCCTCGGCCATCGGCAGGATCTCGACCTCGGCCTGGCGCTTCACCAGGCTGTACATCGGCTGGACGACCTGCAGGCGCGCCCAGTTGTTGCGCTCCTGGATGTCGACCGCGCGCTGCGTCTGCCAGGCCGACCAGTTGCTGACGGCGGGGTAGATCACCTTGCCCGCGCGCACCAGGTCTTCCAGCGCGCGCATCGATCTCGTCGATCGGCGTCACGCGCGTCGAAGCGGTGCAGGAACAGCACGTCGATGCGGTCGGTCTGCAGGCGCTTCAGGCTCGCCTCGACGGCGCTGCACCACGTGGCGCCGCGAGGTGCCGCGCGCGTTGACGTCGGGGCCGATCGGGTTGAAGCACTTGGTGGTGAGCACGAGATCGTCGCGGTGGCCCTTCATCAGCGCGGCCGAGGATCTCCTCCGGACTTGCCCTTGTTGTACTCGTTGGCGCAGTCGAAGAAGTTGATGCCGGCGTCGCGCGCGCGCCTTGTACATCGCCGCCGACGTCGGCTTCGTCGGCGTCGCCGCCGAAGGACATGGTGCCGAAGCAGAGTTCGGAGACTGGATGCCGGTACGGCCGAGGAGTTTGTGCTTCATCGCTGGATTCCATCACACACAGCGCTGGCGAGCCAGCGACGATCGGGTCCGGCAGCATTGCCGCTTCACACGCATGGCACGCCCGTGCGAGTGCCCGGCGTGGGGGCGCGATGTTTCACATGGGCTGGTTCGTCGGCCGCGGACTATCCTCGGTTCACTGCCTGGAACCGGCCCTGGTCGGGCACCATCGGCGCCGACTACACGCAGCCCGACCATCTACATCGACCTCGTGCGGGCGATGGAGCGGGCCTGCTTCGACTACGTGATGATCGAGGACGGCTCATTCGTGCCCGAACGCCTTACAAAGGGCGCGCCGGAATGGTACCTGCATAACGCCTCATACGGTGCCCAAGCACGATCCGATGCCGCTGGTGCCCGCTGCTGGCCCAGGGATCGAGCCATCTCGGCATCGGTCGCCACCATGACCACGCGGCTTCTATCCGCCCTACTGGCGGCGCGCCTCGGGGCGACTCTCGATCATCTCACCAGGGCCGTGTCGGCCTCAATCTGTGACGGCGCACAACGACCGGACGGCGCAGAATTTCGGCCTGCGCGCCACCACGAGCACGACTCCATGCGCTGCAGGATCGCCGACGCAGTGGATCCAGGTCGTCGATCGGCTGCCTGGCAGTCGTGAGGGCCCGACGCCGTCGTCGCCGATCCGGAGCGCGGCATGTATGCCGATTTCCGCAAGGTCCATCCATCGATTTCGTCGGCAAGCACTTCAAGCTCGCGCGGCACGCTCAACATGCCGCCCGGCCCGCAGCGCCGGCCGGTGATCTGCCAGGCCGGCATGTCTCGCCGGCCGGCCGCGACGCTTCGCCGCGAAATACGCCGACGACTCATCGTCGCCGTGTGCCCGCGGCGCCGGAGCCGGCGAAGCGCTATCGCGACGACGTGCGGCCGCGCATGCGCGGCACGGCCGCCAATCCCGACCACTGCAAGGTGATGTTCTCGGTCGGCATCGTGCTCGGCGAGACCCGGGAAGAGGCCGAGGCCAAGAAGGCGCGCGCCGACGCAGCGCTCGCCGCGCAACCTGCAGTGCCGACCTGCGCCGGCTGTCTTTCTGAGCGGCCTCGATTTCTCCAGGTTCCCGCTCGACGAGCCGCTGGCCCGAGAGTCGAGACCAACGCCTCGCGCGGGCCAGACCGCGTTGACTGACCAGCGGCACCGGCCGAACGCACGCTGCGCGAGATGCTGACCGATCCCGCGAGCGGCGGCATCGACTTCGTCGGCACGCCCGACAGCGTCGCCGCCGAGATGGAGCGGAGGCGGCCGGGGAAATGGGCGGCGACGGCTTCATGATCACCGAGAGCGTGACCCGCCGCAGCATCAGCCGAGATCACCGACGGCGCTCAGCCCCGGCCCTGAAGCGGCGCGGCCTGATCCGCGATGGCTTTCCTTACAAGCTGTTTTCGCGACAACCTGCTGGCCTTCTGGCGTCGCCGCCGGATATCCCCTCGCGACGCCACGGCGATTTGCGCCAAGCTTTCGATGGAGGGGGACGCCGCCATGCGTTGGCTGAGCCTGCTCATCGCTTCACTTGAATTTGTCCTGTCGGCGACCGCGTTCGCCGCTGCCGCAGCCCGATGCGGAGGCCGCCTACGCGCGCGGCGACTATGCCACCGCCTTCAAGATCTGGCTGCCGCTCGCCGAGCAGGGCTCGGCCCAGGCGCAGCGCAATGTCGCCCGCATGTGCGACGAGCGCGGCGAATGGGTCGCGCAGGACAAGCGGGCAGCGATGGAATGGTACAACAAGGGCCGCCGCGCAGAACGGCCCGCGACGCCACGATGCCTGGCGCGCCCAGCGTGGCGAGCGCTGTCCGCGGGACACGCCATCGGCCCTGCCGTCGTCGGCGACCTATCCGCGGCCGATATATTATCCTACGGCGCCGTCTCCCGTCGCACGTCCGGTCTTTGTGCCGGTCTTCCGCTTCCACCGCCATCGTCACTGATCCTGGTTGACTGCGCGGCGCGATGCTGAGATGCGGGATCGCATGTTCGACCTGCTGCTCACCAACGGCAGCCGTCGCCACGATGGACGGCGACGCTCCGTTCGGCCTGGTGCGCGACGGCGCGATCGGCATCGCCGGCGGCAAGGTCGCCTGGGTCGGGCCCGCCGCCGACAGTGCCCGCAGGCGGCGCGGGACGCGATCTGGGATCTCGGCGGCAAGGTCGTCACGCCGGGCCTGGTCGATCCGCACACCCACATCGTCTATGGCGAGGAGGGCCTGATCGACTTCGAGGTGCTCAGTCAGGGCGGCCAGCGCTGGGACCTCGAGCCGAACGGCGGCGGCGTCGGCGCCCTCGCGCGGCGCACGCGGCTGCTGTCGGAGGAGGCGCTCTACGCCGCCAGCCGCGCGCGCGTGAGCCGGCTGATCGCCAACGGCGTCACCACGGTCGAAAGCAAGTCGGGCGCCGGCCTCGACAAGCGACACCGAGCTCAGCCTGATGCGCATCTCGCGCGCGCTGGGCACGCGACCTGCCGGTCACGGTGGTGTCGACCTATCTCGGCGCGCATGGCCTGGCGCCCGAATATGCCGGCCGGCGCGACGACTATGTCGACTTCATGTGCAACGAGGTGCTGCCCGAGGCCGTGCGCCAGGGCCTGGTCGATCAGGTCGACGGCTTCTGCGACAAGGTCGGCTTCAGCCACGCGCAGATGGGCCGCCTGTTCGACAAGGCGCAGTCCTATGGACTGCCGGTCAAGGCTGCACGCCGACCAGTACACCGATTTCGGCGCCGGCGCCGATCGTTGCCCAGCATCGCGGCCTGTCGGCCGATCACCTCGAATATGCCTCGCTCGCCACGGTGCGGGCGATGGCGGAGGCGGGCACGGTGGCGACCCTGCTGCCGGCGCGCATCTCACGCTGCACGAGACGCGCAAGCCGCCGGTCGAGACGTTCCGCGAGCTGGGCGTGCCGATGGCGCTCGGCGACCAACTCCAATCCGGTCAGCTCGCCCACGGTGTCGCCCGCGGCGCAGATGCATCTCGCCTGCTACCTGTTCCGGCTGACGCCCGAGGAGGCGCTGCGCGGCTTCACCGTGAACGGCGCGCGCGCGCTGGGCCTTGCCGACAGGGCCGGGCGCATCGCCGTGGGACGCGCGGCCGATCTCGCGGTGTGGGATACCGACGATCCGCGCGGCATCGCCTATGCGATCGGCGGCGCGGCGTGCCTCGGCGTCGTCAAGAACGGCGTCGTCGTCCACGAGGCGCCGGCGCCGCAGTTCAGCCGGCCATGAGCAGCGCGCGACAGGCTGCTGCACTGGCTCGACGACGAGCGCGAGCGCCAGCTCGAGTTCCTGCGCGCCTTCACCCGCATCGACACCTGCCAATCCGCCGGGCGACACGACCGCAGGCGGCCGACTTCTTCCGCGCGCTTCCTCGACGCGCGAGGGCATCGCCCATCGCACCGAGGCGCCGCAGGCGGCCAATGCCCAACCTGATCGCCAGCTTTGACGGCGGCGCGAGGCCCGGGCCGCCATCTGGTGCTGAACGGCCATCTCGATGTCGTTCCCGGTCGGCGACCGCGCCGCGCTGGAAGCGCGATCCCTGGTCGGGCGACATCGTCGATGGTCGGGTGCACGGGCGCGGCACCGTCGACATGAAATGCGGCACCACGGCGCTGCTGTTCGTCTTCGCCTACCTGCACCGCCTGCGCGCCGAGCTGCCGGGCCGGGTCACGCTCACCGTGGTGTCGGACGAAGAGACCGGCGGCAAATGGGGCGCCGCCTGGCTGGTCGAGCAACTGCGCCGACGGAGGTGCTGGGCGACTGCGTGCTGAACACCGAGCCGAGCGGCGCTGCGCACCGTGCGGTTCGGCGAGAAATGCATGCTGTGGCTGCGCTTCAAGATCGCCGTGAAGGGCGGCCACAGCGCCTATCCGCACACCGGCGGCAGCGCCAACAAGGTCGCGGCCGCGCTGATCCAGGACCTGCAGGCGATCGAGGCGATGGTGCCGGACGAGCCTGCGACGGTGCGGCACACGCTCGACCGGCCCGAGGTCGCAGCCAGGCCGCCGACCTGTCGCTGGGCGCCGGCGCGGCCGAGGTGATGCGCCGCGTCTCGGTCAATATCGGCACCATGCAGGGCGGCGTGAAGATCAACATGCTGCCGGCCGACTGCGTGCTCGAGGTCGATTTCCGCCTGCCCGTCGGCATCAGCCGCGCCGCGGTGCTGGCCAAGGTCGCGGCGATCGTCGCGCGCCATCCCGGCGACAGCTTCGAGGAGCTGCTGCCCGGCAGCCCGGAAGCCACCTGTCTCCGATCCGACGCACGAGATGATGGGCCATCTCCTGCGCCACGCCGGCGCGGGCCGCTCGGCTATCCGCCGCAGCCGATCGTCAGCCTCGGCGGCACCGACACCCGCTTCTGGCGGCGTGCAGGGCGTGCCGGCCTTCGTCTACGGCTGCTCGCCCGCCGGCATGGGCGGCATCGACGAGAGCGTCAGCATCGCCGAGTTCCATCATGTGATGCGCGTGCACGCGCTGGCGGCGTGGGACCACCTCAGTGGCCTTGATGCCGTTCTCCTCGATGATCCTGGTCAGCGTTCCTGCTCGACTCTTCTGGAAGTCGGCGAACGCCTCGGGCGAGCTGGCGAGGATTTCCATGCCGATCTGGGTCGACGAGCTTCGGCGTCACGTCGGGCGAGCGCACCGCCTTGGCGATCTCGGCGTTCATGCGGTCGACGATCGGCCGCGGCGTGCCGGCGGGCGCGTAGATGCCCCACCACGAATAGGTCGGATAGGCCTTTGATGCCCTGCTCGCGGAGCGTCGGCGTGTCGGGCAGCGATCGGCGTGCGCGTCTCGCCGGTGGTGGCGAGCGCCCGCAGCTTGCCGGCTGCGGATATGCGGGCTCGACCGACGCCAGGGTGGTGAGCGCCATGTCGGTGACGCCGGCCAGACAGGTCCTGCACCGTCGGCGCGCCGCCCTTGTAGAAGATCAGGTTGACGTCGAAGCCGTTCTCTTTCTTGCAGGTGGGTCATCAGCAGCAGCGCCTGGCTGGCGGACAGCACGCCCATGCTCGACCTTGCCCGGCCGCTTGCCGTGCGTCGGCCACCGCGTCGGCGAAGTTCTTGTAGGGCCGGTCGGGATGGCAGGCGATGGCCAGCGGCGCGCGGCCGACCAGCATGACGTTCAAGAGGTCGGAGTCCTTGTAGGGCAGGTTGCTGGCGCGAAGGCGGGACTGAGGATGTGGCTGTCGAACGCCACCAGCCAGGTCTGGCCGTCGGGCGGCTGCCTTGGCCACGACCGCGGCGCCGATCACGCCGGCGGCGCCCGGCTTGTTCTCGACCACGATCTGCCAGCCCGCGCGTCTCGATCGAGCTTGGCCTGGATGATGCGCGCCACCGGATCGGTCGAGCCGCCGGGCGGGAAGGGCACGATGAATTTCATCAGGCCCTTGGGCCACTCACTCTGACGCCTCGACGAGGGCGGCGCCGCCAAACTTGCGGCCACGCTGCCCATCAGCAAGCGAACGGCGCCGAACGTTCGGCATGTTTTCCTCCCTGACGTTCACCCACGGCCTGCCGCAGTTTGCGCATGCCGTCTGCTCAACCGTCAGTATTGGGTTGGCCTGACGATCGGCATCGTGCGCTGGCCCGCGACGGCGCGTCGAGATCGCTGTGATCGCCTAAAGACGTGGGGGACACGATGGTCGGAAGGACGAAGGCCGAGATCTCCGGGGCCAACCGCCGCCGCTACGAGGAACTTCGCGCGGCGGGACAGGACGCGACGCCGCAAGGCCCTGCCGCCGGCGACCGCGCTCGATGGCGCGCCGATCGCGCCGCAAGCGGTCATCAGCCGCGAGGAAGTTCCGCCGGGCTGGTACGACACGGTGCGGCTGCGCCGCGGCGAGGCGCTGCGGATCATCGACGAGCAGGGCGTCCAGCGCGTGTCGCGTGATCGGCTGGTGCGAGCACGATCGCGTCGGAGCGCATCAACTGCGCCGACACGGCCAAGGTTCAATGGAGCGCCGCGCTGTCCGAAGGGCCGGGTCATCCTGTCGGACATGGGACGTGTCTTCCTGTCCGCTGATCGAGGATACCAGCGGCGCGCACGATCTCCTGGTGGGCGGCTCGACGCCGGCCTCGACGCTTGCCGCCTATGGCGAGGCCTCGCGCAACACCCACGACAATTTCCTCGCGGCCGCTGCCAAGCTCGGACTGGGGCTGCGCGACATCCCGCCCTGCGTGACCTTCTTTGCCCCGGTCTCGCTCGATGCGGCCGGTCGCTTCGTCTGGAATGCCGCGCGCAAGCGGCCCGGCGATTTCGTCGACCTGCGCGCCGAAACCGATCTCGTGCTCGTGCTGTCGAACTGCCCGCATCCGCTCGATCCGGCGCGCCCTGCCGCCGGCGGCCCGGTCACGCTGGTGCGCCATCGCGCGCCGCCCGCCGCTGCCGACGATCCCTGCCGGACGACGTCGCCGGAAATCGTTCGCGCGCTTTCAGTTCACCGATCGGCTCTACGCCTGAGGAGAGGATGCGATGTCCAATCAGTCGAACCCCGATCCGTCCGACGCCGTGTACGCCCATGAGGTGCCGGCCGAGCGGCCCTGGTCGCACATCCTCAAGCGCGGCCAGACGCTGCGCATCGTCGACATCGAAGGCCAGCAGGCGGTCGATGCGCTGCTCTACTGTGCCGAAGATCCGGCCGAACGCTACAGCGCGCAGGACACGCTGCGCGTCCAGGGCTCGGCCTATGTCGAGCTCGGCACGCAGCTGGTTTCCAACAAGGGCCGGGTCATGGCGCGCATCACCGCCGATACCTGCGGACGGCACGACACCTCGGCCGGCTGCTGTTCGTGCGAGAGCAACGCCGGTGCGCTTCGGCGAGCCGACGCAAATACCAGCACGCCTGCCGGGAGAACTTCATCCTCGAGCTTTCCAAGTACGGCATGGCCAAGCGCGACATCGTCGCCAACCTGAACTTCTTCATGAACGTGCCGATCGACCCGTCGGGAAATTTCACCGTCGTCGACGGCATCTCGGCGCGCGGCAACTATGTCGACATCACGGCCGAGATGGACGTGATCTTCGTGATCTCGAACTGTCCGCAGGTCAACAATCCCTGCAACGGCTTCAACCCGACGCCCGTGCGGGTGCTCGTCTGGGACCAGCCCGCCGTGTGACGATTCCAGGCCGAAGGTCTCGCCGCTCAGCAGCGCAGAAATTCCTTGGCGTTGCCATAAAGCCATTTCTCGATGACTTTTTCCTTGAGAGGCAGTTTCTCGTACAGCGCGACGGATTGCGGGATTCGTCAGCCCGAAAGGATCTTTCGAGAATCCGACCATGATCTTGTCCTGCAGCAGGGCATTGCCGAACTGCAGGAACATCTCCCATGCCGGATCCGGGTACGCCGAAATATGTCGGGTGATGGGCGGACGTATCGCGGTAGAGATTGGGATGGCGGCGCATCAGGCCGACCAGATCGTTGACCCACGGCCAGCCGCTCAAGCGCCGCATCGATCCGCAGTTCCGGGAAATCCATGGCAATCTGGTCGAGATGGCGCGGGTGGCCGAGATCGTAGGGCCGATCATTGGCATAGTTCATCGTCGAATAGATGCGGACCGGGCACGTCGAGTTCGACGCATTTGGCATAGAGCGGATAATAGCGCCGGTCGCTCGCCGCCAGATTGTTGTAGAGGGCGGCCACGCGCAGGCCGTTCAGGCCGCGCTCCTTGACCAGATGCTCGAACTCGCTATCGCCGCGCCATCCCGTCAAGCGGGCTGATCGACGCCAGCGCGAAGAAGCGCTTGGGATATTCCTTCACCACGTCGGCCAGCACGTTGTTGTCGACGCGCCCCAGCACCGACACCTCGGCGCCCTCGCGATCCAGCTCTCGCCGACGAACTTCCTTGATCGACTGGCCGGCGGGCTTTCGCGGGCGCGCCGCCTTTGTCCGATGGGTTTACGCGCTTGCGGAAATATGTTCTGGTAGTTGGCGAAGCCGTAGCCCGGACGGGGCTCCAGCAATTCGGGATCCCCGTAGCCGATGCGATGCGACGCTTGTTCGTGATACTGCCGCGGACGTCCCTGCTCATCCGGAGGCAGCAGGCACTCCAGATCGATAACTTTCCTCACCACGTTCCTGTCCCCCTGGGCAAATTCAGGCCGTTGCAGGCCCAGCATATCTTTCGATGGGCGCTCGTTCATCGTGCAATTGACTTGCCATTTGTAGGGGCCGATTGCTGCGCACGACCTCCGCCTGGATCGCATGCAGAATTGACGCGCGCATCTCGCTCATGATGCATTGCAGTATGAGGTTGTCGAAAGGCTGCGCGGATCGCATCACCGGCGCGGCCGGCGGCGGGGACGAGGTTGTTGATGCTGCGGCATACCGCGGGACATTTGGCGCAGGGCGTGCTGCTGCTGATCGGCGTCGTCGTCCTGATCTTCGCGTCCTGCAGCTCATTCCGGGCGATCCGATCCAGGCCATGGTCGGCGACATGCGCTGGTCGCCGGCGCTTCGCGCCGCGCTGGAGCAGCACTTCCACCTCAACGAGCCGTTCCTTCAACGGCTCTACAGCTATCTGGCGAACGTGCCTGCATGGCGATCTCGGCTACTCCATGAATTACCGCCGCCCGGTCTTCGATATTCTGGCCGAACGGTTTCCGCGCACGCTGTTGCTGGCCCGGTACGGGCTATACGCTCGGCATTCTGATCGGCATTGCGATCGGCATCCAATCCGCGGTGACGCCGCATCGCAGCGTCGATCAGGCCCGGTCGAGCCTCGTGCTGATCGGCTACGCGATGCCGACCTTCTGGGTCGGCCAGCTGCTCGTCATCGTGTTCTCGATCAACCTCGGCTGGCTGCCGACCCAGGGCAATACGTAACTGAACGAAGTACACC
>ERZ1370068.8245-contig-7115_pt1 | contig 42351 bp, 53 predicted proteins | sample MGYA00561227_ERZ1370068 | MGnify/ENA primary metagenome ERZ1370068 (study PRJEB38410, sample SAMEA6850437) | metagenome | study: Metagenomic assessment of the ecological functions of the soil: analysis of the soil microbiota associated with the... | reverse complement strand
CTCAGCCGGGACGAGTAGACCTCGGTCATGTCGGGAAAGCGCGGCGCCGAACCGTTCATCGTTCTCGCCGACCAGCGGATTGTGCGCCCATGAGGTTGATGTGATCGTCGATCACCATCAGGGCGCCCCTGCGCGAAGCTCGGTGTTCACGCCGCCGGCCGCGTTGGTCAGGATCGAGCGTCTTGACGCCAAGCAGGCCCGAGCGCGCGGACGGCAAAGGCGACCCGTGCCGGCGTCGTGCCCCTCGTACAGGTGGACGCGGCCCGCCAGCGCCGCGATCGTCCGTGCCGCGCGCCGTGCCGACGACCAGCTTGCCCGCTGTGGCCGATGACTCGCGACGCCGGCCAGTGCGGCAGCTCGCGCGTACGGCATCGTCAGTCGCGTCCGCCGAGCGAGTTGGCGAAGTCGCCCAGCCCCGAACCGAGGACGATCGCAATCTCGGCAGCTCGGTACGCGCGAACGGATGGCGTCGGCCGCTTCTTGACCTGATCGTAGTAACTCATCTCAGTCATTGCAGGATTGCGGAGCGATTGCAGGAAGGCAGCAAGCGCGGAAGGCAAGGAAACAAGCCTTGCGCCCTTCCCTTCCTGCAATCCTGCAATGTACTGTCCTGCAAGCGTCAGAGGAGGAATCCCGCGATCGTCGCGGTCATGAAGTTGGCCAGCGTGCCGGCGAACATCGCGCGCAGGCCGAGCCGCGCCAGATCGTGGCGGCGGTTCGGCGCCAGCGCGCCGATGCCGCCGATCTGGATGCCGATCGAGCTGAAGTTGGCGAAGCCGCACAGCGCGAACGTCGCGATCGTGAACGACTTCGGATCGAGCGTCGCCTTCAGCGGCCCGAGCTGCGAGTAGGCGACGAACTCGTTCAGCACCATGCGCGTGCCGAGCAGGTTGCCGATCGACCGGCGCGTCGCGCCACGGCACGCCCATGCTCCAGGCGACCGGCGCGAACACCCAGCCGAAGATCTGCTGCAGGCTCAGGTGGGCGAAGCCGAGGATCGTAGTTGACCAGCGCGACCAGCGCGAGAAACGAGATCAGCATCGCGCCGACGTTCAGCGCCAGGTGCAGCCCTTCGCCGGTGCCGCGGCCGGCCGCGTCGATGACGTTGACGTCGGTCTGCTCGACCTCCAGCCGCACCGACCCCATCGTCTTCGGCACTTCGGTTTCAGGCACGAGCATCTTCGCCATCATGATCGTGCCGGGCGCCGTCATGATCACCGCGGTCAGCAGGTGCTTCGCCTCGATGCCGAACAGGATGTAGGCCGCCATGATGCCGCCCGAGATGTGCGCCATGCCCGAGGTCATCACCGTCATCAGCTCGGACTGCGGTCATCTCCGGCAGGTACGGACGGATCGTCAGCGGCGCTTCGGTCTGGCCCATGAAGATGCTGGCGGCGACGTTCAGCGACTCGGCGCCGCTGGCACTTCATCACCCGGTGCATCACGATGGCGAACAGCCGGACGACGAACTGCATCACGCCGTAGTAGTAGAGGATCGCGAACAGCGCGGCGATGAAGATGATCGTCGGCAGCACCTGGAACGCGAAGATGACGGCGTAGTTGCGTGCCCTCCGGCCCGAGCGCGCCGGTCATCGCCCGGCCCCACACGCTCGCTGTTGCCGAGCGGGCCGAAGACGAACGCCGGCGCCGACGCCGGCAAAGCCGAGCAGCTTGTTGATGCCGGCGCCGAGCGTCTCGAAGACGCGCTGGCCGATCGAGGTCTTCAGCACGATCAGCGCGAAGACGATCTGCAGGCTCAGGCCCCAGGCCACCGTCGACCAGTTGATCGCGCGGCGGTTGTTCGAGAACGCCACGGCGATCGCGAGAATGACGACCGCCCCGAACATCGGCTGCAGGATGCCGAGCATCAGCGGACCTCTCCGACGATCAGGCGGCCGCGGCGCGGGCGGCTCGTCGCCAATGGTGATCGCCTGCGCTCGCCAGCGCGCAGCGCCGCGTCCAGCCGGGCGCGATCGCGGTAGTGCAGTTCGAGCACCGGATCGCCGGCGCGCACCTGCGTCGCCCGGCTTGGCGATCACCATGATGCCGACCGCCGGATCGACCGGATCCTCGACGCGATCGCGGCCGGCGCCGAGCGCCACCGACGCGCGGCCGACCGAGCTCGGCGTCGAGCGCGGTCACGAAGCCGCCGCGGCTCGCGGCGACGACGTGCCGCGTCGGCGACCGTGCGGCAGCCGCTGGTAGTCGTCGACGACGCGCGGATCGCCGCCCTGCATTTCGACGATCCGGCGGAAGCGCTCGAGGCCGGCGCCGGAGGCGATCGCCGCGCTGCACCTGCGCGCTCGCCGTCGGCGCGATCGTCGCGCGACGCGGCCGAGGACGAGCATCCGCGCCGTCAGCTCGACCGAGACGTCGATCAGATCCGCCGGGCCGCCGCCCTTCAGCACCTCGATGCACTCGATGACCTCGAGCGCGTTGCCGACGGCGCGGCCGAGCGGCGCGTCCATCGCGGTGATGATCGCCTCGGTCCTGACGCCGGAGGCGTTGCCGATCGACGACGAGCGACTCGGCCAGCCGCCGCGAGTCGGCTTCGGTCTTCATGAACGCGCCGCTGCCGGTCTTCACGTCGAGCACGAGCGCGTCGATCCCTTCGGCGATCTTCTTGCTCATGATCGACGCGCTGATGAGCGGGATGCTCTCGACCGTGCCGGTGACGTCGCGCAGCGCGTAGAGCTTCTTGTCGGCGGGCGCGATCTGCGCGGTCTGGCCGATCATCGCGCAGCCGACGCGTCGCCAGCGCCGCCTTCATCTCCTCGAGCGAGAGGTTGACGCGAAAGCCGGGAATCGCCTCGAGCTTGTCGAGCGTGCCGCCGGTATGGCCGAGGCCGCGCCCCGACATCATCGGCACCGGCACGCCGCACGCCGCGGCGAGCGGCGCCAGAATCAGCGACGTCTTGTCGCCGACGCCGCCGGTGCTGTGCTTGTCGACCTTGACGCCGGGGATGTCGCGCGAGATCGACGCGCACGCCGGAGTGCACCATCGCGTCGGTGAGCCACGCGGTCTCCTCGGCGGTCATCCCGCGCAGCAGGATCGCCATCAGCAGCGCGGACGCCTGGTAGTCGGGCAGCGTGCCGGCGGTGACGCCGTCGACGAAGAAGCGGATCTCCTCGCGGGACAAGCGCCGCCGTCCCGCTTCGATGATGATGATGTCGACCGCGCGCATGTGGGCGGGCAGTATATCGGATATCGATAGATCATCTCGTGTCCCAGGTCTCCCAGCTATCCCCCGAGCTGGCGCGGAGCTTGCTGCAGGTGGCGCGCGCGCTGCTGGTCGCGGCGCGCAACTGGACGCTCTATCCGCCGGAACATCCCGACCGTCGGCCGCCTCGGTCGATCGCGACTGCGCGACGCGATCCGCGAATCGTCGCTCGGCGCGATCTTCGCGATCGGCATCACGCCCGACACGCTGATGATCGAAGGCGCGCGGCCGACGCGAGCCAGGCCGGCATCGCCGAGGCCGCCGCGCTGCTGCACGATCGCGACATCCTGCACGATCACCTTCATCGGCGACGTGCCGGCAGGACGACTCCACGCGTTCTGCTGCGCGTGCTGCGCGCTCGATCCGGCGGAACGCCGCAGACGCGGCGGGCCGGCGCGCGATCTGGGCGACGAAGGCGACTCGCTCGATCGCGATCGAGCAGATCGACTACGCGAAAGCTGCTCGCGCGCGAGGAAGGCGACGTCGCCGAGCCGGCCAGGCGCGACGATCTCTGGCGCTCGATCGTCGCTGTCGATCGCCGGCGGCCAGAAGGCGGTGTTCGACGAGCGCGCGCAGGAGCGGCTGCTCGCGATCTCCGCCAGCGCCCGTCGACATCGGCGATCTCGCCACCGCCGTCGCCGCGCCGAAGTGCACGCTCGACGGCTCGCCGATGATCACCTCGCAGGCCGCCACCGTCCTCGCCGCCTTCCGCCACCTGACCAGCATCGTCTCGGTGATGTCGCCCGATCGCCTGCCGGAGGTGATGAGCCACCTGGCGACCGCGGCGACGCAGCTCGATCCGCACGTGATCATGCAGGTGATGCAGACGCCGGACGATCCGACCACCGCGGTCGCTCGTCGCCGGCATGGCGGCGGCGTTCGACGACGTCAAGGTCGCGCAGCTGCTCGCGACCGCGCTGGCGCTCGACGGCCAGCGCCTCGGATCGCCTCGCCACCATCTTCAACACCATCGCGCCCGACGAGGACCGCAAGCGCCGCGTCCTGACGCTGACGCGCAGCATGCTCAGCGAGACCGACTTCGGCAAGTCCGGGACAGTTCCAGGTGCTGTGGGCGTCGACGGAAGAGCTGCTCGTCTCCTACAACGACAAGCCGTATCGTCTCCGAGACCTACCGCAACGCGCTCGACGGCGTCGGCGGCCGGGCCGAGCGGCATGGCGGCCGTCGAGCTGCCGCCCGAGCTGCCCGAGTGGATGGAGAGCCTCGGCCAGGCCAGCGTCCGCGCGCCTGTCGGTGCACGCTGCTGATCGACCTGTTCACGCTCGAGCAGCGATCCGGCGCGCGCCGCGGAGATGGCCGCCGACCTGTCGGCGCTGGCCGAAGACCTGCTGATGTCGGGCGCCTACGACGACGCGCTGACGGTCGACGCGCGGCGCTGCGGGCACGCGCCAGCGACGCCGCAGCGGCGATCGGCCGCGACGCCTGCCGTGCAGGCGCTCGATCAGCTCGGCGAGTCGCTGGCGATGCGCGAGTCGGTGGCGCTCATCGGCGACGTCGACGACGACAGGCTGGAGGCGATGAAGGCGGTCGATCGACACGATCGGCGCCGCCAGCGTCGAGGCGCTCAAGTCGGTCGTCGCGGTCGAGGAACGACGACGCTCGCCACCGACGCGCGCCGAGAGCGGTCATCGTCGGCTTCGGCGCCGAAGGCGGTGACGCGCCTGGCGTCGCTCGTCGGCGACGACCGCGCTGGTTCGTGCAGCGCCGCGGCGCGCGCCTGCTCGGGCGGATCGGCACGGCCGACGCGCGTCCCGCTGCTGCAGCCGCTGCTGCGGCAGGACGATCCGCGCGTCGCGCGCGCAGGCGGTCGCCGGCGCTCGGCGTGATTCAGGATCCGGCGGCGGCGCGCGCGATCCACACCGTGCTGCGCGCGGCGACCGGCGAGGTGCGGCGCGCGGTCATCGAGGCGCTGGTCGCCGAGCGCGATCCGCGCGTCGTGCCGATGCTGGTCGCGGATCCTCGAGGAGAGCGAGCCGCTCGGCAAGGATCACGAGGTCGTGCTCGAGACGATCGACGCGCTGGGCACGGTCGGCACCGATGCGGCGGTGCCGATGCTCGTGACCATGGCGCAGCGCAAGGCGGTTCTTCGGCGGCAGGAAGCTGCGCGCGCTCAAGGATCGCAGCGTCGACGCGCTGGCGCCGAGTCGGCAGCCGACAGGCGACGGCGGCGCTGCGAGGACGCCGCCGAGCACGGGCGACCGGCATGCTCAAGAAGATCGCGCGAGGGCGACAGCTGCTGATGGAGCAGACAGAAGGCCGAGGAGCTGATCCGGCGGCTCGCCGCGGCGCTGCGCGGCACCGAGCTGTACTCGCCGACCCATCCGCTGGTCCAGCGCGGCATCGACGCGCTGACGCGCGGCCGCAGTCGAACGGCTGCAGAGCGACGCCGTCGATCGTCGATCGGCTTCATCGGCGACGAGGTCGTCGTCGACGGCACGCGGCTGCCGCGCGGCAGCGGCGTCGCTCATCGGCTTCGCGCGCGATCTGCGCGAGCGCGGCATCGAGAAGATCACGCTGACCCGCGGCCTGTCGCGCGGCGAGGTCGGCGCACCTCGGTCGCCGCCTTCACCGATCGCACCTCGCCGGTGCCGCTGCCGGACCGGCTGGCAGCGCGCGGCGTCCGCCACGTCACGCTCGGCCGCATCGTCGTCGACGAGGTCGAGCGACGATCAGGCCGGGATCGCGGCGGCGCGGCGCGTCTACGGCACGGCGGTCGAGACCGCCGAGAACGCTGTGGAACGCCGCGAAGGCCGGCGACCAGCCGGATCCCGGCGCGGCGCGGAAGATCATCGACGGCCTGGCGCGCCTGGTCGACGCAGGACCGCACGTCGCTGATGGCGCTGACCGCGCTGAAGAAGTACGACAACTACACGTTCACGCACATGGTGAACGTGTCGGCGCTGGCGATGGCGCAGGCGCGCTCGCTCAACATCGACGGCCCGCTGCTGCGGGAGTTCGGCTTCGCGGCGCTGATGCACGACATCGGCAAGGTCAACACGCCGCTCGAGGTCCTGAACAAGCCGGGCAAGCTGACCAACGACGAGTTCGACATCATGAAGCGCCACGTCGTCGACGGCGCGCACATCCTGCGGCGCACGCCGGAGATGCCGGCGCTGGCGCCGATCGTCGCGCTTCGAGCACCACCTGAAGCAGGACCTCAGCGGCTACCCTGAGAAGATCGGCAGCCGCAAGCTGAACCTCTGCACGATGATCGTCGTCGATCGCCGACGTGTTCGACGCGCTGCGCAGCAACCGGCCGTACCGCGAAGGGCATGGCGACCGTCCGCATCCGCAGCATCATGGGCGAGCAGGGCAACCCGGCGTTCAACCAGGCGCTGCTGAAGCGGTTCGTGAACCTGATGGGGCTGTTTCCGGTCGGCAACCTGGTCCGCCTCGACAACGGCGAGATCGCGCGTCGTGACCGCCGAGCACCCGACCGATCCGTTCCGGCCGCAGGTGAAGATCATCGTCGACGCGTCGGGCGCGACGCTCGAAGAGCCGCTGCTGGCCAACACCTGGGAGCGCGACGACCGCGGCGAGCACTCGCACGCCGTGGTCGAGGCGGTCGATCCGGATACGACCGACATCGATCCGCTGAAGTATCTCTGATGGCCGAGCTGACCGACGCCCCCGCGCCGCTCGACGCCAGAGAAACGGCGCGGCTGACCGACTTCGCGCGCGCGTGCAAGGCCGCGGCGCGCGCGGTCCTGCTCTATCCGACCGGGCCATCCCGCCATCGCCGCCACGCTCGGCCGCATCGCCAGCATCACGCGGCGCGCCGGCGCTCGCCGGGTCCGCTGAAGATCACGGGTCCTGCCCGACGGCCTGCTGCTCGACGACCGGCCGCCGGCCCGCGCCGACGCCGCGCTCACCGAGCTGGCCGCGCTGCTGCACAGCCATCTCATCGGCGAGCTCACGATCCATCCGGCGGCGACGTCGAGGCCTGGCGCACGTTCCTGCTGCTGCTCGGCCGGATCGCCGGAGTCGGTGCGCAGCCGACGGCGGCATCGCCCGCGTGTGGACGACGATGGCCGGCCGCCACGTCGAGCTGCGCGAGATCGATTACGCCGAGGTGCTGCGCGAGCGCGCCGGCGGCGATCCGGTCGGTGTGGAAGCGCGTGATCGCCAGCTGCCTGCAGGGCAGCTCGTTCGATCTCGACGAAGCGGGCATCCGCGAGCTGCTCGGCATCGCCGGCGACAGCGAGCAGCTCGCCGACCTGATGGCGTCGCTCGAGAGCAGCGCCGGCGCGGCGGCGGCATCGGCGTCAAGACCGCCGCGCTGATGCGCATGCTCCGCGGCATCGTCGACGCGGTCTCCGAAGCAGGACCCGGAGCAGCTCGAGCCGGTGCTGAAGAACATGGCGGCGGCCGTCGGCCAGCTGCTCGCCGGAGATGCTGCTGGGCCTGATGGGCCAGCAGCGGCGCTGACGAAGGCGCCGCAGCTGATGCAGGCCGTCGTCAGCCGCATGACCGGACGCGACGATCTCGCGCTTCGTCTCGCGGCACGTGATCGCGAGCGACACGCCGACCGATCGGCTCGCGCAGGCGTTCCAGACGCTGGTCCGCGACGAGGAGCGAACAGCAGCGCGCTGCTGGCGCTGGCGCAAGACGACGTCGCGGCCTCGCCGCTCGGCAGCACCGAAGGCTTCGAGGCGGTCTGGAACAACGTCGCGGAGAAGCTGCTGACGTCGTATTCCGACGAGCCGTTCGTGTCGGACGCGCTACGGCACGGAGCTGTCGGGCGCGCGAACCAAGGCGATCGAGGTCGAAGAGCGTCAGCGACGATCCGCCCGAGCGCATCGGCGCCTGGCTCGGCACGATCGCGACCACGCGCCGCTGCGCGCGCTCGACCTCGACGCTGATGCTCGATCTGCTGCGGATCGAGCAGGACGAGCGACCGGTGGCGCGAGCTGATGACGCCGCTGGTCGGCCTGATCGAGGATCTGCTGCTGGTCGGCGACTTCGACGCCGCCGATCGAGCTGATCGCCGTGCTCGTCGGCGAAGGCGGCCGGCGCCGGCTCGACGGCGCGCCGGCAGCATCGCGCTGACCGCGATCGACGTGCTGATCGCCGGCTCGATGATGCGGCACATCACGACGCACCTGGCGACGATCGACGAGGCGCAGTTCGAGCGCGTCAAGGCGATGTGCGTGTCGCTCGGCGAGGTGCTGGTGCGGCCGCTCGCCGAGGCGCTGTCGGTCGAGGAGCGGCCGCGCACGCGCGAGCGCCTGACCGCCGATCCTGCTGGCGTTCGGCTCGGTCGGCCGCCGGACGATCGAACGGCTGAAGAACTCGCAGAACCCGGCGGTGCGCCGGACGGCGATTCACCTGATGCGGCAGTTCGGCGGCAGCGAGGCGCTGCCCGATCTGACCGAGCTGCTCGACGACAACGAGCCGCAGGTGCAGCGCGAAGCGGTGCGCGCGATTCTCAACATCGGCACCGACGCGGCCTACCGGATTCTCGAGCAGGCGCTCGCCGGCGGCACCGACGCGGTCGCGCGACGCGATCATGCAGTCGATCGGCCTGGTGCGCGACGAGCGCGCGACGCCGCTGTTCGCCTACATCCTCGGGCACATCGATCACCGCGGCGCGCTCGCGCCGGTCTACCTGCGCGCGATCGAGTCGCTCGGCGCGCTGCGCGATCCCGGCAGGCATCGCGCCGCTGCGCGACGCGCTCTACAAGGGCGAGTGGTGGGCGCCGCGGCGCACCGCGGCGCTGCGCGCGCCGCCGCGGCCGCGGCGCTGGCGCGCATCGGCACGCCCGACGCGCTCGCCGTGCTCGACGAAGCGGTCGCCCGACGGCTCGCGCGGCGTCCGCGCGGCCGCGCGCGCGCAGCTCGTCACCTGCGCGCGCGCGCGTCCGGCGCGCGCCGCCGGGAGGCGACGCATGAGCGCGCCGCGTTTCCAGCTCGCCGACGAGCTGCTCCGCGCGCTTCGCCGCGTCGCTGCGCTCGGCGCAGCTCTACTCGAAGGGCCATCCGATCATCGCGCGCAACCTCGAGTCGCTGTCGGCCGCGCTTCAGCTGCTGCACGGCCTGCAGCCGACGGTCATCATCGGCCTGGTCGGCGACGAAGTGATCGTCGACGACATGCCGATGGCGAAGGCCGACACGCTCGGCCCGTTCGTCCGCCGGCTGCAGCAGGCCGGCGTCGAGCGCATCACCATCGATCGCGGCGTCACGCTCGAGGAGATCACCGACGTTCATCGACGGCGATCACGACGCATCGACGCGCGCCAGCGGCGAGCGCGGTCGCGACGTTTCCCGACGATGCGCGCACATCCGCGTCGGCCGCGTCACCGGTCGAGCAGCGCGTCGAGGGCAGCCTCACCGACATGGCGACGATCAAGCGGCTCTACAACGACGCCGTCTCGGTCGGCCGGCGACGTGTGGGACAGCGCGCAGACCGAGGGCAAGCCCGACGCCGACCGTCGCGCGCACGATGATCGACGGCCTGGCGCAGGCGGTCGCCGCAGAACCGCACCGCGCTGCTCGCGCTGACCGACGCTGAAGAACTACGACAACTACACGTTCACGCACATGGTGAACGTCTCGATCCTGACGATGGGCCAGGCGCGCGGGCTCGGCATCGACGGCCCGCTGCTGCGCGAGTTCGGCCTCGCCGCGCTGATGCACGACATCGGCAAGGTGCGCACGCCGCTCGAGATCCTCAACAAGCCGGACAAGCTGACCGACGACGGAGTTCGCGATCATGAAGCGGCACGTCGTCGACGGCGCCGAGATCCTGCGCGATGACGCCGGACGTGCCGGCGCTGGCGCCGGTCGTCGCGTTCGAGCACCACCTGCGCGTCGACGGCACCGGCTACCCGAGCGGCGTCACGCGCGCCGTCGCTCAACGTCGGCACGATGCTGTGCAGCATCGCCGACGTCTACGACGCGATGCGATCGCAGCGCGCACTATCAGCAGGCGTTCCCGACCGATCGCATCCTCGCCGTGCTGAAGCGCAACGACGGCACGCAGTTCGATCAGCATCTCGTGCGCCGCTTCGTGCAGCTGATCGGCATCTATCCGGTCGGCAACCTCGTGCGCCTCAACACCGGCGAGGTCGCCGTCGTGATGAACGGTGTACGCGCCGGATCCGTATCGGCCGCACGTGCGCGTGCTGATCGATCGCGACGGCAAGCGGATCGACCTGCCGTACGAGATCAACCTGTGGGAGAGCGAGCGAGGATCCGCAGCGCCCCGCGTCGGTCGTCGCGCCGCTCGACCCGGCCGACTATCAGTTCGACCCGCTGCTCCTGATGTAACATTCTGCAGACGTGAAGATCGCCTGCTGCGCCGTCGGCCGCGCGCTCGCTGTCTGCTCGCGCCGCGATCGCCGGCCGCGCCGCAGCCGCCGCCGAAGCTCGCCGTCGTCGATCGTCGTCGATCAGATGCGCGCCGACTACGTCGATCGCTTCAACGGCGAGTGGACCGGCGGCCTCAAGCGGCATGGTGACGCAGGGCGCCTGGTTCCAGCAGGCGGCGTATCCGTACCTGACGACGGTGACCTGCGCCGGGCACGCGACGATCTCGACCGGCGTCGTTCCCGCACGTCCACGGCGTCTTCCAGAACGCGTGGTGGGATCGCGAGGCGCGCAAGCAGATGACGTGCACCGAGGATCCGAGCGCGACAGGACATCGGCTACGGCGTGCCGGTCACCGGCGGCGACAGCGCGTACCGCCTGCAGGTGCCGACCTTCACCGATCAGATGCGCTCGCAGCCGCAGGCGCACGTCGTCTCGCTGTCGCTCGAAGGCGCGCAGCGCGATCATGCTCGGCGGACACGGCGGCGACGCGGTCACCTGGCTGACCGAAACGCTCGACGGCTGGGAAACGCTCGCGGGCTACTCGGAAACCGGGGTGCCGGCGGTCGAAGGCGTTCATCGACGCGAACCCGATCGCCGCCGACTTCGGCAAGACGTGGGACGCGCAGCCTGCCGGCCGCCTCGTACTCGGGCGCCGACGACGGCGTCGGCGAAGCGCCGCCGCCGGGCTGGACGCGCAGCTTCCCGCATCGTGCTGAAAGGCACGGCCGACGCAGACGGACGCCACGCTACTTCCGCGCAGTGGGAGCGCAGCCCGTTCGCCGACGCGTACCTCGGACGATTCGCCGACGGCGCTCGTCGAGTCGCTGCAGCTCGGGCAAGCACGACGGCACCGACGTGCTCGCGATCAGCTTCTCGAGCCCCGACCTCGTCGGCCACGCGTTCGGCCCGCGCAGCCACGAGGTGCAGGACATCTACGCGCACCTGGACAAGACGCATCGGCGCGCTGTTCGATCAGCTCGACGCGCATGGTCGGCAAGGATCAGTGGGTCGCGGGGCTGAGCGCCGATCACGGCGTGCACGCCGATTCCCGAGCAGCTCGTCGCCGAGGGCAAGGACGCCGGACGCATCAACGGCGGCGCGATCGTCGACGCGATCGAGCAGGTGTTGAAGCCGGCGCTCGGCGAGGGACGGCCACGTGACCGTGCTCAACACCAACGACATCTACTTCGAGCCGGGCGTCTACGACAAGATCCGCAAGTCGCGCCAGCTCACCGCCGTCGGTCGTTCGGCGATCGCAGTCGCAGCCCGGGATCCAGCGCGTGTTCCGCAGCGAAGAGATCCGCGGCGCGGCCAAGTCGAAGGATCCGCTGCTGCGCGCCGCGGCGCTCAGCTACTTTCCCGGACGCAGCGGCGATCTGGTGTTCGCGACCAAGCCGGGCTGGATGATCTCGCCGATCGGCACGCACGCACGGATCGGCGAACGCCCGACGATCAGCGCGTGCCGATCCTGTTGCTGCGGACGCGGCGTCAAGCCCGGCACGCTATCAGGACGCGGCGACGCCGGCCGATCTCGCGCCGACGCTGGCCGCGCTCTCGGGTCTGGCGATGAAGGCGGAAGGACATCCCGCTGCTCAGTGCGCATCGCGAGTAAAACGCCAAGCGACGCCGCGCTTTCTCTCACCGCGTGCTGTCGGTGGTGCGGCGCATTCCGCCGGGGCGCGTCGCGTCGTACGGCGAGGTCGCGACGCTCGCCGGCCGGCCGCGCGCGGCGCGCGCCGTCGGCAACATCATGCGCGGCTGCGGCCGGCCCGACGTCCCGTGCCACCGCGTGATCGCCGCCGGCGGACGGCTGGGCGGCTACGGCGGCAGCGAGGTGCTGAAGCGATCGCTGCTCGTGGCGGAAGGCATCGTCGTCGTCGGGCTCGCGGATCCGCGACCTCGACCGGGTCCGCTGGCAGCCGCGCGGAAGCTGAGCAGACGTTAGAAGCTGAACCTGAAATCGCATGAAATCTGAACTCGCCGGTTTTCCTCGTATCTGCTTACGTGGCCGCCCCAAAGCAACGCCCCCCGATCCCCTTCCCGTCTAAGGACATGACGGTGGATCTTGTTGCGAGAATCCAGGCGGGAGACGTCGACGCGTTCGAGGCGCTCTACCGGCAGCACAGCGCGAGAATCTACACGCTGGCCAGCCGGATGGCCGGCTCGCCCGAGGACGGCGAGGACCTGCTCCAGGAGATCTTCCTGCAGGCCTACCGGAAGCTGGGCAGCTTCAAAGGCGACTCGGCGCTCGGCACCGTGGCTCTACCGCCTGGCGCTCAACCACTGCCTCGATTACGTGCGCAGCCGGCAGGCGAAGATGAACAAGCTGACCGAAACGCTCGACGCCGAGACCTCGTTCGAGCCGACCGCGCGCCGCGAGACGCCGATCGCGCGGATCGACCTCGAGCGCGCGGTCGAGCGGCTGCCGGAAGGCTGCCGCGAAGCGTTCGTGCTGCACGACGTCGAAGGGTTCGATCACAAGGAAGTCGGCCGACCTGCTCGGCATCGCGGAAGGGACGTCGAAGTCGCAGGTGTTCAAGGCGCGGCTGAAGCTGCGCGGGTTTCTGCGCGAATGCGTAACGTACATGCATCCGAACGACACGACCCTCAACGACTACGTCGACGGCTCGCTCGGCGCCGGCCGAACGGCCGGCGTCGAGCAGCACCTCGCCGGCTGCGCCGACGTGCCGGCAGCTGGTCGACGATCTGCGCGACATCCTCGCGCCGGCCGGCGAGCTCGAGCTGCGCGAGCCGCCGGTCGCGCGCGTGGTCGCGCCTCGAGCGGGCGATCAGGATGGAGCAGGCGCACGCGCGCGACGGACGCGCGAGGCCGCGCCGGCAGCGCCGGCGACCGGCGCAGGCCGGACGGTCCGCGAGTGCTCCGCCTGGCTCGCGGCGGCCGCCGCGCTCGTGCTCGCGGCGGCGGTCGGCCTGCGCTACGCGCCGGCGCGCCGCGCGGACGCGCCGGCGACCGCGCCGCCGGCGCCGGCGCGCCGATCGCCGCGGCGAGCGCGGCGCAGTCGATCGAGACCGAGCTGCGGCAGGCCGAAGCGCACTACGAGAACGCGATCAAGGGGCTCGAGGCGATCGCCAACAGCGAGCAGAGCGAGCTCGATCCGCGGACCGCGGCGACGCTGCAGAAGAACCTCGCGGTCATCGACCAGGCGATCAGCGAAAGCCGCGCGGCGGTGCGCGCGCAGCCGGCCAGCGAGCCGGCGCAGCAGAGCCTGATCGAAGGATTCAAGACCAAGATCGGGCTGCTGCAGGACACCGTGGCGCTCATCAACGAAATGCGCAAAGGCAACGAGGCGGGCGCGGCGCGCATCGTCGTCCGGCCTCAAACAAAAGGGCAACTGACATGCGACTCACAGCGCCGTTCGTGATTGCCGGGCTCGCCTTCGCGGCCGCGCCGGCCGCGGCCCAGGACGACGGACACCGGATCGTGCGTCCGCGACGTGGTCCGCGACGACGCGAGCCGGGCGCCTACCAGGGGCGCAACAACGGCCCGAGCAGACCGAGCGCTTCTCGCGCAAGGTGAAGATCGGCCGCGACGGCCGCTTCAGCCTCTCCAACATCTCCGGCGACATCATCGGTCACCGCCGGATCGGGCGACGAGGTGTCGATCGAGGCGGTCAAGCGGACGCGCGGCGACAAGAGCGAGCTGGCGCGCGTGCAGATCATCGTCGACGATCGCGCCGGGCGCGTCGACGTCCGGACCGAGCACGAACAGAACCGGACGCGACCGGAACGGCGCGGCGATCACGTATCGGTCGACTACACCGTGACGCGTGCCGGCGTCGGCGTCGGTCGATCGTCCATTCGGTGTCCGGGTCGATCAAGGTGACCGGCGTCCACGGCTCGCTGCGCGGCGGAGACGGTCAGCGGCGACGTGACGATCACCGACGCGCCGCAAGCTCGAGGCCGCCAAGACCGTGTCGGGCGACGTGTACGCTGACCGGCGTCACCGCCGACGGCGACCTCACCGCGACGCAGCGTCAGCGGCAACGTGCGCGCCAAGGGGCTGAAGGCGCGCGGCCTGGATCTCGGCTCGGTCAGCGGCGACATCAACGTCAGCGACGTCGACGTGCGAGCGCCTGGGCGTCAAGATCGGTGAGCGGCAGCGTCGAATACGCCGGCGGCATTGCCAGGGCGGCCGCTACGAGATCAACGCGCACTCGGGCACCGTGCGGCTGGTGCTCGCCAACCCGGCCGGCTTCGAGCTGAACGCCAACAGCTTCAGCGGATCGATCCGATCCGAGCTGCCGCTGACGATCGGCGGCGATTCGGCGCGCCGCGAACGATCGAGCCCGCGCGGACGCCGCGGCCCGGTCAACAACCATGCCGATGCGCGCGACCTTCGGCGACGGCAGCGCGACCGCTGGTCGTGCGGACCTTCAGCGGCGACATCATCATCTCCAAGCGCCTGAGGCGCGCCAGCCTCCCGGCCGTGGGCCACTGCCCGAGTGGCGCGTCGCTCGACTAGCATCCGCCAGGATTCATACTGACGGTCTGCATGCGTGACCGCGCCAGGTTTGGCTACACTGGATTTCCGTACTTGAGAGTATAATCAGCAGGTCAGCCATTCTGGCAGTTCTCGAGCGGATGAAACGATTGGTTCTCGTCGGAGCTCTCGTCGGTGCGTGGCGTCGGTCCGGCCTTCGCGCAAGCGACAGACGCAAGAAACCGGCCAGCGCTTCCGGACGGGCGGACGCAGGCCGGCCATACGGCCCCGAAGCGCAGCCGCCGACCGAGTGCCGCGACCGGTCCCGACGGCCAGATGACGCTCGGATCGGTGCACATTCCGAAGGCGGTCAAGGCCGACGGCAAGGCGCTGGCGGCCGGCACCTATCAGGTGCGTCTGACGCCGCAGACACGCGACGCCGGACGCGAAGGGTCAGACCGCCGCGCTCGAGCGCTGGGTCGAGTTCGTGAAGGGCGGCAAGGTCGCGGGCCGCGAAGTCGTGACGATCATCCCGCAGTCCGAGATCGCCAAGGTTCAGAAGGACACGCCGCCGCACGCCGAACGCGCTCGAAGGTCGAAACGCTGAAGGGCGGCGACTACGTCGCGGCTCTGGATCAACAAGGGCGGCAACCACTACCTGGTGCACTTGCCCCGGCGTAACGCGTCGGAGCGGGTGCAGGATCGGCTGAGGATCGGCAGGACAGGCTCGAGCGTTATCCCGCCCGCCTCCTGCCCTCCAGCCCTTCCGCCCTCGTCAGACCGCCATCACGTCGAACTGCTCGTGATGGAGCTGGACGTCGGCCTTGATCGGTGACGTCCTTGCCGATCGACTGCTTCAGGTCCTTCAGCACCGCGCTCTCCTCTTCCTTCAGCGCCCGCGCGATGTCGGGGTTCACGCGCAGCAGCAGCCGGTGGCCGTTCAGGTCGGGCCGACCTTCTTCACCTCGCTCAGGATCTCGTAGCAGATCGTCGAGCTCGACTTGATGACGCCGGTGCCCGAGCAGTACGGGCACGGCTCGGTCAGCACGCGCTCGAGGCTCTGCTTCACGCGCTTGCGCGTGATGATGACCAGCCCGAAGTCCGACACCTGCAGCGCCTTGGACGGCGACCGATCCTTCTTCAGCTCCAGCTCGACCGCCTGGAGGACCTTCTGGCGGTTCTTCTTGTCCTCCATGTCGATGAGGTCGAGCACGATGATGCCGCCGAGATCGCGCAGCCGGACCTGGCGGACGATCTCCTTCACCGCCTCGAGGTTGGTCTTGACGATCGTGTCCTCGAGCCGGCCGCTGGTCTTCTTGCCGACGTAGCGGCCGGTGTTGACGTCGATCGCGACCAGCGCCTCGGTCTGGTTGATGACGATCGATCCGCCGGACTTCAGCCACACCTTGCTCTTGAGCGCCTTGTCGATCTCGGCCTGCACGCCGTACTCGTCGAAGATCGGGAACGGCTTCGAGTAGAGCTTCACCTTCGGGCGCCAGGCTCGGCATGATCGCGCTCGACCAGCTCGAGCACGCGCTGGTACTCCTGCGCGTTGTCGATGCGGATCGCCTGGAAGTCCTCGGTCAGCAGATCGCGCAGCAGCCGGCTGACGATGCTCTGCTCCTGGTAGAGGACGGCCGGCGCGCGCGACGACTCCGTGCGCTGGCGGATCTCGGTCCAGATCTTGTGGAACGCCTCGAGGTCGCTGAGGATGTCCTCCTTCGGCCGGCCGCCGCGGCGGTGCGGATGATGACGCCGCCGGTGAAGCCGTGCGCCTCGCGGAACTCGCGGACGATGCCGCGCAGCCGGCTCGCGCTCGTCGCGCGATTCGATCTTGCGCGACACGCCGACGTGATCGACGGTCGGCATGAACACCAGGAACCGCCCGGCCATCGTCACGTGCGAGGTGAGGCGGGCGCCCTTGGTGCCGAGCGGCTCCTTGACGACCTGGACGATGATCTCCTGGCCCTCCTTGAGCAGCTCTTCGATCTTCTGGCTGGCGCGATCCGACGGTCGCGTCCGGCGGCCGCGGCCCCGCGCCGTTGCCGCCGTTCGCGCCGCCGCCCTCGTCGTCGTCTCGCCGGCGAGCTTGTCGAACTCGTCCAGCGTGTCGATGACGTCGGCGACGTAGAGGAAGCCGTCGCGCTCGAGGCCGAGGTCGATGAAGGAGGACTGCATGCCGGGCAGGACTTTCGAGACCCGGCCCTTGTAGACGTTGCCGACGACGCCGCGCTGCCGCTCGCGCTCGACGAAGATTTCGGCGACCAGGTCGTCCTCGAGGATGGCCACCATCGTCTCGTGGCCGTTGGAGGAGACGATCATCTCCTTGTTCATCACGAACTCCTGACGTCAGCCTGAAGCGGCTCGCAGTCTCCGGCTGAGCGCTGCAGGCTTCCAGCCTGACGCCGTTAGTTCGTGAATCTGCGCATGCGGACGTTGAGCACCAGCCCGAAGCCCGCGAGCGTCGCGATCATCGACGACCCTCCGTAGCTCATGAGCGGGAGCGTGAGCCCTTTGACGGGCGCCAGCCCTGCCGACATGGTGATGTTGTAGACCACCTGGAAGGTGAAGCTGGCGAGCACGCCGAGCACGAGTACGAGCCGAGCCGATCCTTGGCCAGCCGGGCCGCCTCGAGCGCGCGCAGAATCACGAACAGATACAGGCCGAGCGCCACCAGGACGCCGGCAAACCCCTGCTCCTCGGCCAGCACCGAGAAGATGAAATCGTTGTGGGCGACCGGCAGGAAGCGCAGCTGCCCCTGCGTCCCCTGCTTGAAGCCCTTGCCGGTCGAGCCCCCCGATCCGACCGTGATGCGCGCCTGAATCTGCTGGTAGCCGGCGCCTTTCGCATCCTGCGACGGATCGAGGAACGTCGAGATGCGCGATTTCTGATAGTCCTTGAGCGCGAACTTCCACGCGATCGGCGCCGCGAGACAGCAGACAGAGCGACATGAGGCCGAGGATGCGCATCCGCATCCCGGCCAGATAGGCGACCGCGAAGAAGCACCGGCAGCAGCGTCACCGCCGTGCCGAGGTCCGGCTCCTTGGCGATGAGCGCGAGCGGCATCGGCGGTCAGCACGCCGCCGATGGCGAGATCGGTCCACGACGGCGCGCCGCGGTTCTCGCCGAAGAACTTGGCGAGCACCAGCGCGACGCCGACCTTGGCGAACTCCGACGGCTGCAGGTTGAAGACGCCGGAGCGGAATCCAGCGCCGCGCGCCCATCTGCACCGTGCCGAAGAACATGACGTAGATCAGCAGCGCCAGCAGGCCGATGTAGATCAGGTGCGACTTGTCGGTGAACGTCCGGTAGTCGAGCGTCAGCATGAACAGCATCGCGCCCAGGCCGAGCACGATCGCGTAGAGCTGCGTGATGTAGCAGGCGCGACGTCGCCGCGCGTCGGATCGGCGGTGGTGCTGTAGATCATCACCACGCCCAGCGCGCACAGCGCGAGGATCGCGACGACGCAGCGCCCAGTCGATGTGGTAATAGAGGCGGCGTTCGAACATCTACGGTCCGCGTTCTCGTCCTGATGCGCTCATCGGTCACACCGCTCGGATCCCTGGCGGCCGGCCATCGGATCCGCCATCGTCGAGCGTTGAGATCTGGTCGGCGGCGGCGGCAGCGGCCGCCCTTCCTGCTTCGCGAAGAACGTCTCGAGGACGTGGTGCGCGATCAGCGCCGCGGTTGCCGCCGTGGATCGCCGTGCTCGACGAACACGACGCCGGCGATCTTCGGGTTGTCGCGCGGCGCGAAGAACACGAACCAGCCGTTGTCGCGCAGGTTCTTGGTCGGTCTTCGCCGGCGGCCTGCGCCCGGCGTTCGAGATGACCTGCGCGGTGCCGGTCTTGCCCGACACGTCGTGGCCCGCGATCCGCGCGCGTGCCGCCGGTGCCGCCGCCGTTGACCACCATCCACAGGCCGTCGCGAATCGCCTGCAGCTTGCTCGGCATCGATGTCGATCCGTCGATTGCGGCGGCGGCGGCGGCACCGGCTTCCAGCCCGTGCCGTCGTCGACCGCCTTGAGCAGGTGCGGCGTCACGCGCGTGCCGCCGTTGGCGAGCGTCGCCATGTAGACCGCCATCGAGACCGGCGTCAGCGACACCTGCGCCCTGGCCGATCGACGACCGAGATCGTCTCGCCGGCGTACCACTTCTCGTGGCATCGCTGCGCGCTTCCACTCCGGTCGACGGCACCAGGCCCTGGACTTCGTTCGGCAGGTCGATGCCGCTCTTCACGCCGAGGCCGAGCAGCGTCGCCCACTTGTGGATCTTGTCGACGCCGACCATGTTGCCGACGGTGTAGAAGTAGACGTTGCACGACTGCTCGATCGCGTGGCGCAGATCGATCGTGCCGTGGCCCGCCCTTCTTCCAGCACTTGAAGTCGCGGCCGTAGAAGTTCGCGTGACCGGCGCAGCTGCACCTGGAAGTCCGGCGTGATGACGCCCTTCCTCGAGCGCCGGCCGGCGCGACCGCCATCTTGAACGTCGACCCGGGCGAGTAGCGGCCCTGGATCGCGCGGTCGTTCAGCGGCTGCAGCTCGTCGGTGTTGAGCGACGCCCAGGTCGCGCGGTCGATGCCGGCGGCGAAGGCGTTCGGGATCGTAGGCCGGCACGGCTGGTGAACGCGAGCACGTCGCCGTTGCTCGGATCGAGGATCGACCGACGCGCCGTTGAAGCCCGACGCCTTGAACGCCGTCCTCGACCGCTTTCTGCACGTCGTAGTCGATGGTCAGCTGCAGGCGCTTGCCTTCGGTCGGCGGATCTCTCTTCGAGCGTCGCGGATTTCGCGCCCGACGCTGTTGACGACCACGCGCCGGGCGCCGTCCTCGCCCATCAGCATCGCGTTGTAGACCTTCTCGATGCCCGGCCTGGCCGACGATGTCGCCGCTCTTCAGGCCGTCGTCCGTCGGTGACCTCGCGCGTCGCTCACCTCGCCGACGTAGCCGAACAGGTGCGCCGCCATCGCTTCCGGATAGCTGCCGCGTCGGCACCTGCTCGACGACGATGTCGGGCAGCTCGAAGTCGAGCCGCCGCGCCGTGACCGCGGCCACCTGCGCCAGCGTCGCGTCCTGGACGATCGATGATCGGCCGATACGACGGCTCGCGGCGATGGCGATCGACGATCTGCGCGCACGCCGGCCTCGTCGATGCCGAGCACCGCGGCCAGCAGGTGCACGGTGCGGTTCAGATCCCTTGGTGTGCTCGCGGACGATCGAGATGCTGTAGGAGCGGCGGTTCTCGACGAGCACGCTTCAGGTCGCGATCGAACACGATGCCGCGCGGCGCCCGCAGCGCCAGCGTCCGCTGGTGGTTGTTCTCCGCCATCTCCTCGAACTTCGCGTGCTGCGACGACCTGCAGCACCCAGAAGCTCGACCGCCAGCACCGAGAAGATGCACGATGATGACGTATTGCAGGACCGAGAGGCGAATGCGTGACGCGGCGGCGGTCTTCAAGCCATGACGTCCATTGTACAGGTCTCACCGGCGCAGTCGGGACTTTGCCGGCCCGGCGCCGTTCCACCGCTCCAGGTAGCAGCTCGACCAGCTGGAACGCCACCACGCCGACCACGGCGTTGCCGGCCGCCTGGCCCGCGACCGGCCGCATACGGCGTCACCGAAATGCCGCAGGTCCAGCAGCATGTAGAGGCCCATGAACACGGCGGCGTGCAGCACCGTGGCGCCGAAAAACACGACGAACCGCGGCAGCGACTGCGGTCACGATGAACTGGGTGCCGATGATGCCGGCCAGGAAGCCGACGAGCGTCTTGGCCAGCCCGCCGATCCCGATGACGCCGCTCGACAGCGCGTCCTGCACCAGCCCGGCCACGCGCGCCCGCCAGCAGCCCGGTCGCCGGCCCGACGTCAGCGCCACGTAGACCACCGACGACCAGCACCAGGTCGACGGCGACCGTGCCCCGCACGAGAAACGCGCGCAGCGTGGTCTGGAGCGCGAGCGCCACCGCGACGGCCAGGATGACGCCGAGCGCCTTCACTCGAGGCTCGCCCTCGGCGCGCTTCGCGCGCCGGCGTCGGCGTCAGCACGACCAGCACCTCCTCGAGCGCCGAGAAGTCGACGGCCGGCTTGATCGTGATCCGCTTGTACGAGGCGCCGCTCTTCTCGACCGACTTCGACGTCGGCCGATGATGAACCCTTCGGATAGATGCCGTCGATGCCCGACGTCACCACGACGTCGCCGACGACGACGTCGGCCACCTCCGACACATACTCCAGCCGCAGGCGGTCGTCGCCGCCGCCGACCACCACGCCCTGCGCGCGCGATCGCTCGATGATCGCGCCGGCGGCCGCGTTGCGGTCGATGAGCAGCTGCACCTTCGCCGAGCGCGCCGGCTCGGCACGACCAGCCGGCCGACGACACCGGCCGGCGCGATCACCGCCATGTCGGCGCGCAGCCCGTCGCGCGTGCCCTTGTCGATGGTCACGCGTCCGGAAATCGGGCGTCGCCGCGCGCGCCGATGATCTCGCGCGGCGACGGTCTGGAGCGTGACGTGCTCGCGCAGCTCGAGCAGCCGCTCGAGGCCGCGCGTCGCGATCGGCCAGCGCGCGCTGCTCCTGCACCGCGATCTGCGCCGTCGGCGAGCTGGCGCTTGAGCGTCGTCGTTCTCGACCTTGACGTGCCGCAGCCCGACGTAGCCGGTCCACACGCTGCGGACGCCGCGAGACGCCGCCCGAACAGGCCGCGCTGGAGCTCCGAGAAGACGCCGAAGGTGACCGTCTCGAGGACCGGCACGCCGGCTCTGCGAGTTGACCTGCGCGGAGATGAGCAGGATGTGCGCCGAGGATGACCGCCGAGGAACAGGTAGCCGGATCGCTGGCTGCACGGATATCGAGAGAGTCGGCCATCGGTCGAGCCTCGGTGACAGCCTTCGCGCATCCTAGTCGATCGAAATCTTCCGCAACAGGTTGAAGTCCGACAGCATCTTGCCGGCGCCGAGCACGACCGACGACAGCGGATCCTCGGCCATCGCCAGCGGCAGGCCGGTTTCCTCGCGCAGCCGCTTGTCGAGGTTCTTCAGCATCGATCCGCCGCCGGTCAGCACGATGCCGCGGTCGACGATGTCGGCCGACAGTTCGGGCGGCGTGCGCTCGAGCGCGACGCGCACGGCGTCGACGATGACGTTGACCGTTTCGGCCAGCGCCTCGCGGATTTCCTCGTCGGTGATGGTGATCGTCTTGGGCACGCCCTCGATCAGGTGGCGCCCCTTGATCTCCATCGTCATCCGCTCTTCGAGCGGGAAGGCCGAGCCGATCTCCATCTTGATCGCCTCGGCGGTGCGCTCGCCGATGAGCAGGTTGTACGTGCTTCTTGATGTACTGGATGATCGCCTCGTCCATCTCGTTGCCGGCGACGCGCACCGCCTTGCTGTAGACGATGCCGGCCAGCGAGATGACGGCGATGTCGGTCGTGCCGCCGCCGATGTCCACGATCATGTTGCCGGACGGCTCGGTGATCGGCATGCCGGCGCCGATGGCCGCCGCCATCGCTTCCTCGACCAGGTGCACCTCGCTCGCCTTGGCGCGGTAGGCGCTGTCCTTGACCGCGCGCTTCTCGACCTGCGTGATCTCCGACGGCACGCCGATGACGATGCGCGGCCGCACCCAGACGTTGCGGTTGTGCGCCTTCTTGATGAAGTAGGTCAGCATCTTCTCGGTGACCTCGAAGTCGGCGATGACGCCGTCCTTCATCGGCTTGATGGCGACGATGTTGCCCGGGCGTCCGGCCGAGCATGTCCTTGGCGTCCTTGCCGACCGCCTCGACGCGGCCGTTCACCTTGTTGATGGCCACGATCGACGGCTCGTTGACGACGATGCCCTTGCCGCGCGCGTAGACGCAGGTGTTGGCCGTGCCCAGGTCGATGGCCAGGTCACTCGAGAACAGCGAAAGCATCGAACGAAGGCTCAAACAGACGCTCCTGTGTCGGATTGGTCGGTTGGTGGCTGGTCGATGGTCGACCGTTAGCAGTTCGCACGCGCGGTTCATCGTCGACGATACGCCAGCTGTGTGCAAGTCTGACGCGACCTCCGGCGGCGACGACGCGACATCACGAATCACCACAGCGAATCCTAGTACCGTTACTATTTATCGGCTGGATTCGACGGCGGCCTGAATACCATTTTTCCCGAGGCCTTCGACCTGGCGCTATCGCCTGGTCCGCGGCCTGCGATGAGCTCGTCGGACGAAGCGGCGACATCGGGCAACGTGGCGACCCCGACCGACGCCGGTCAGGTGGATGTCGAGGCCGTCGTCGACGAGAAAACATGTGCGCGGCGATCCGCTCGCGGATGCGTTCGCCGACCGCGAACGCGCCTTCGCCGCCGGTGTCGGGCAGCACGAGCGCGAACTCGTCGCCGCCGAAGCGGCGCGACCACGTCGGTTTCCCGCGCGCTCCTGCGAATGACGGCGGCCGCTTCCGACCAGCGCCCGGCTGCCGAACGAGTGTCCGTGGCGTGTCGTTGACGCGCCTTGAATCCGTCGCAGATCGATGAAGAGCAGCGACAGCGGCACGGCCGTTGCGCGAGGCGCGCTTGGTTTCGACGCCGCAGCACCGAGGTTCAGATACCGCGAGTTGTAGAGCTGCGTCAGATCGTCGGTGACCGAGAGCGCTTCGGCGCGCTTGAGCAGCAGCGCGTTGTCGAGCGCGATCGCGATGCCGGCTCGATGCAGCATCGCGGATCGCCCGCCAGATGCCCGCCGAGCAGTCGAGGCTCGCGGTCGGACACCAGCGCGTCGAACGCGATCAGTGCGCCCCACGCGATGTCCGCGACAGCTGAGCGGAAACGCGATGACCGCGCCGAGCGACGGATGGCTCAGCCGGGCATGCGTCGCGCAGAGCCGGGTGGAGACGAACTCCTGTCCCGGTCCATCACCCAGCGCGCGATCGTCGTGACGGCCGGTGCCCGTGTCGGGCACCAGACCACGCTCGGCGAGGACGGATGAGCTCGCCCTGATTGATCTGCCGGCGACGACGCCCAGCGACGGCGCCGGCAGCCACGTCTCGGCGCGCTGCAGCGAGGAGACTCGCGCGATCTTCGCCGGCTCGAGCGTCGTGTTGACGGCGCGCACGATGTCAGAAATGCGTCGTCGGCTTCTCGACACGGCTCCGCAGCGCGCGCTGAAAAGACGCGGAGCTTCGAGGCGAGATCGAGGCCGCGCGTCGTCTGTCGGAGATGTGCGCTCGCGCGCGCGCGCGGCTGCTGTCCGGCTTTTCAGGCGGAACCGTCGGCCTCGATACAGCGCGACCGGCATCCGTCGTGACTTGCTGGCAGGCGACATCCGCTAAGTGCTTCTATGCCCTACAAATATACCATACGACTGCCGGTAACTGCTTGCCACTCATCGTTCACGGCATACCATCAAGGTTTTCCAGCCGACGTTGAAGGGCTGATGGCGCAGGGCTTACGGCGCTGGCCAGAACTGAAAGTTCGGGGTTCTTATGACCATGCTGGATCGGATGCGCCGGCACAGGAACTGGCTCAAGTGGAGCCTGGGCCTCGTCGTGCCTGGCGTTCGTCATCTTCTACATTCCGGACTTCCTGCGCGGCACCGGCGCTGACGCCGCCGCCGGCGACACCATCGCCCGCATCGACGGCCACGACATCACCGCCGGCGAGTTCCGCCGCACCTACCAGCGCCCAGCTGCAGGCCTATCGATCGGCCTACGGCGGGCAGATGAACGAGCAGCTGCTCAAGCAGCTGGGCGTCGAGCAGCAGATCCTCCAGCAGATGGTCGACGAGCGGGCGGCGCTGGCCGAAGCCGCGCCGCCTCGGCATCACCGTCAGCGACGAGGAAGTGCGCCAGCGGATCTTCGCCGATCCCGGCGTTCCAGGAGAACGGCGCGTTCATCGGCGAGCAGCGCTACCAGCAGCTGCTCCGCCTGCAGCGGCCGCCGATGATCGCCCGCCGATTTCGAGGACAACGTCCGCCGTCAGCCTGACCGTCGAGAAGCTGCGGTCGTCGCTCACCGACTGGCTGTCGGTCGCGGACGAGGATCTCGAGCAGGAATACCGCCGTCGCAACGACAAGGTGAAGCTCGCCGTGGTGAGCGTTCACCGCGGACAGCGTTCCGCAGGTCAGGTGACGCGCGAGCGACGCCGAGGTCGCCAGCTACTTCGACGGCGCACAAGGACGACTTCAAGATTCCCGAGAAGCGCAAGATCCGCTACCTGCTCGTCGACATCGAGGCGCTGCGCGCGAAGGTCGTCGTGCCGCCGGCCGACATCGAGCGGGCCTACAACAACAGCATCGAGCGATGCACGACGCCCGAGCAGGTGCGCGCCAGCCACATCCTGCTCAAGACCGAGGGCAAGGACGACGCCGCGGTCAAGGCGCAGGCCGAGGAGATGCTGAAGCAGGCGAAGGCCGGCGCCGATTTCGCGGAGCTGGCGAAGAAGTATTCCGAGGACGAAGCGAGCGCGAAGAACGGCGGCGACCTCGATTACTTCGGCCGCGGCCGGATGGTGCCCGAGTTCGATCAGGCGGCGTTCGCGCTGCAGCCGGGGCAGATCAGCGATCTCGGTGAAGACGCGATGCGGCTATCACATCATCAAGCTGGTCGACAAGAACGCGCGCGACGACCAGGCCGCTCGCCGACGTCCGCCAGCAGATCACCGATCAGCTCGCCTACGAGCGCGCGCAGGCGCAGGCCGCCGATCTCGGCGCAGAGCGCTGGAAAAGCAGATCAGCAAGCCGGCCGATCTCGACAAGCGTCGCCAAGGCGAAGGGACTGCACCGTGCAGGAGTCCGGGTTCTTCGCGCGCGACGAACCGATCCTCGGGCTCGGCCCGTCGCCCGAGGCGGCGCAGCAAGGCGTTCGACATGAAGCCAGGGCGACGTGGCCGGGCCGCTGCCGCGCCTCGCGCGGCTTCGTGTTCGAGACGCTCGTCGCCAAGCAGGATCCGTACGTGCCGAAGCTCGACGAGGTGAAGGACGCGCGTGCGGCGACGAGGTGATCAAGCAGAAGGCGCGCGACCTGAGCAAGCAGAAGGCGGCGGAGCTCGCCGCGAAGCTGAAGAGCGCGCCCGACTTCGAGAAGGCCGCCAAGGCCGCCGGCGTCGAGGCGAAGACCACCGAGCTGATCGCCCGCGATTCGCCGATTCCCGATCTCGGCGTCGCGCCAGGCGGTCGAAGACGCCGCGTTCAAGCTGCCCGGTCGGCGGCGTCAGCGACGCGATCGCCACCGACAACGGCACGGCCGATCGTCAAGGTGCTCGAGAAGAAGGAAGTGACGCGCGGACGAGCTGGACGAACGCCGAAGGACCGCTTCCGCGAGGAACTGCTCGACCGATCGGCGCAACCGCTTCTTCTGCGCCTACATGGTGAAGGCGAAGCAGAAGATGAAGATCGAGGTCAACCGCGAAGCGCTGCAGCGGGCCGTCGTAGTTGCGGATTGGCGATCACGGATGCAGGACACGAAAGCACCTGATCAAGTTCGTGTCGATCCGCTTCGCATCCTCGAGTCTGCATTTGTTCAGCGTAAGAACGTAAACGGCATCAGCGCCAGCGGTTCGCCGCGCCGGAACATCGCGAGCGGTCCGCGCATCAGCGCGCAGCGCTTCGATCTCGCCGCTGCGTCAGGTTGGCGCGCAGCCACGGCGCTGCACCGCCATCCGAGTCGCCCGACCCGCTGAACTGATCCGACAGCAGCTCGTAGAAGCTCTTGCGCGGCGGATAGACGACCACCTCGACGTCGCTGTCGGCGGGAATCTTCGCGCGCTGCTTCGCGACCGCGATCGGCGCGATCGAGGCCGCCGAGCTCGTCGACCAGGCTCGTTCTGCTTCGCCTGCCGGCCGGTCCACACGCGGCCCTGCGCGAGCGCGTCGATCTTCTCCGGCGTGCGTGTGCCGCGAGTCGGCGACCTTCTCGACGAACTGGTCGTAGAACGCCTGCAGCTGCTCCTGCAGCTTCTTCAGCTCCTCGGGGTTGTAGCGGACGCGCCGGCGAGTTGATCTCGGCGTTGCTGGCCGATGCTGGTCGACTCGATGTGCGCGCCGAGCTTCTCGTAGACGCCGCCGGTGACGAACTTGCCGCCGAAGATGCCGATCGAACCGGTCAGCGTCGACGGCTGCGCGACGATCACCTGCGCCGGCATGGCGATGTAGTAGCCGCCCGACGCGGCGAGATCCGACATCGACGCGACGAGCGGCCGATCGGCGCGCTCGTTCCTGGTGATCATCAGCTCGCGCCAGATCGCGTCGGACGCCGTCGCCGATCCGCCGGGGCTGTCGATGCGCAGCACGATGGCGCGCACCGAGCTGTCGCGGCGCGCCTGGCGGATGTACTCGATCAGCGTGTCCGAGCCGGCGACCGCGACCGTTCACCGGGTCGTAGCCGCTCTTGCCGCTGGTGATGGTGCCGGTCGCGTAGATCACCGCGATGCGCGGTCCGCGATTCAGGCCGAGCGACGCGAGGCTGACGCGCGCGTAGTCGTCGCCGTCGAGCTGCGGTCGCGCTCGCGCCGCCGCGCAGCTTCTCGTCGACCTGATCCTCGTACGCCACATCGTCGATCGAGGCCGGCGCGCAGCGCGTCCTCCGGGCAGGAACGGCCCATCGTCGATCAGCGCTGCGAATCTCGGCTTCGTTCTTCTTCCGGCCGTCGGCGATGCCGCGCACGATCTGCTCGTACAGATCGCGGTTCAGCGACTCGTCCATCTCCTTGTGCGCCGCGGTGTAGCCCTTCTCGGTGAACGTGTTGACCGCCGTCTTGTAGTCGCCGATGTGGTGCAGATCCGGATAGGCGCCGATCTTGTCGAGCGTGCCGCGCAGGAACAGCTCGTAGGTGGCGACGCCCGTCAGATCGAGCGGCGCTCGACGGCATCAGGAACACTCTTGTCGGCCGCCGTCGCCAGGTAGTACTCGCGGTCGCCGCCGTATTCGAGGTAGGCGTAGACCGGCTTGCCCGACTTCCTGAAGTCGATCACCGCGTCGCGGATCTCCTGCACCTTGGCCCAGAACGGCGAGCTCGAAGCCGGTCGGCTTGAGCAGGACGGCGCGGACGCGCGAGTCGACCTTCGCCTTGCGCAGGTTGTCGACGACCGACCGGACGGTCGGCGTCTCGACGCCGCGCAGGTAGCCGACGACGTCGGCCGGCGCGACCTCGGCGAGGTCGCCGCCGACGCGCAGCACGAGCGTCGAGTTCGACGGCACCGGCGGCTCGCGGCCGAACAGCAGATACAGCGCGAAGAAACCGACGATCGAGAAGAACAACGCGCCATCCCGAGCAGCGTGAAGAGGACGGCAAACCCACGGCGAGCCATGGTCAGAACCTCGCTCGAAAAAGTATAGTCCCTCACTCCATGCCCGAGACGCTTGTTCCGGGACGTCCGCTACGCGCTGGTGATGATGCGCGCCGCACCAGAGCCAGCACCCCACGTTTTCCGCGCGCTGGCTACGCTCGCGCTGGGCATCGGCGCGACCGCGGCCGTGTTTTCGGTCGATGTGCCTGGCGATGCTGCTGCGTCCGCTGCCCTATCCGGCACGCGATCGCCTGGTGCGGGTGTCCGAAGAGCATCCCGGCGCCGTCTCCCCGCATCCGCCAGCCGATGCTGAGCAGCCTGACGTTCCACGCCTGGTCGAAATCGCCGCGCGCCATCGACGTCATCGCCGCTTACGCGGATCAGATCCGTGATCGAACTGCCCAGCGGCGCGGTGCGGGTGACCGGCGCCACCGTGACGCCGTCCCCTGTTCAGGTCATCGGCGAATCCGCCGCGCTCGGCCGGGTATTCCGCCCCGAAGAGGCGGACGGGCGACGACGGCTTCACGCCATCGCTGTCGGACCGCGCGTGGCGGCAGTGCGCTTCAGCGCCGATCCCGCCGTGGTCGGCCGCGGCTACGTCATCGACGGGAAGCCATAACATGCAGTGGGCGTCATGCGTCCGAGGCTTTTTCTTCCCGGATCGCGAAACGGTGATATGGACGCCGATGTCGGTGATGGAACCGGCGCCGGACGCGATCGCCGGCAAGCGGGGACGGATGACGGTCATCAATGCGCTCGGCGCGGCTCGCGCCCGGAGGTGACGACGCCACAGGCCGAAGCCGAGGACTGGCGGCGGCGCGAACCACCGATCCAGCCGATGGCCGCCAATCTGCTGTTCGGCGTCGGTGGACCGCCGGTGGTCCACGTCCGAGCGCTCGTCAAATGACATCACGCGTCAGGCCGGCATTGCTGGTTGCTCGCGGGCGGTGTGGTCTGCGTGCCGCTGATCGCGTGCGCAATGTCGCCAACCTGTTCCCTGTCGAGAGCGTGGCCCGCCAGCGCGAGGTCACCGTGCCAGGCCGCGATCAGCGCCAGCTGCCGCGCGCATCCTCCGGCAGCTGCTCACGGAAGCGCCGTGTTGTCGATCGTCGGCGGCACGCTGGGTCACTCTGCTCGCCGCGGTGCTCGTGAAGGCGCGCCGCTGCTCGCCTCACGCGGTTTCCCCCGCCTCGACGACATCGCGATCGGCGGCCCGACCATCATGTTCACGCTGGCAGCGGCGCTGGCGGCGACGGTGGTGCCGGCCTGAGCGCCGGCGGTCCCACGCCAGGGTCGACTGGCCGAGTCGCTGCGCGGCGGGGACGGCGCCACCGCGGGCGGTTTCCGCGGACGATCAGGAACGCGCCTGCGCGATGGACTCCTGGTCGCGGAGGCCGCCTTCGCGGTGCTGCTCGTCGGCGCGACGCTGCTGGCGCGGGCTTTCTTCCGGCCTCACGCACGTAGTGCGGGCTACACCGCCCGGATCACGTCCTCATCGCCGAGGTCTATCTCCCCGCCAGGAGTTGACGGCCAGAGATGCGAGATCCAGCGCCATCGTCAACGCCATCGTCGAAGGGCGCGGACCACTCCGGGCGTAGCCGCCGCGGGCGCCGACAACATGATGCCGCTCGACAGCTCGACGATGCTGTCCGCCTTTCCAGAGCCGTGGACAGCGCCGGGAGCCGGAGCCGAGGCCGCGCACTCCATCACCACATCTGACGCCGGGCTACGGCGAATCGCTCGGCCTGAGGCTTCGGAAGAGGCCGGTTCTTCAGCGAGGCCGATCGCGCCGGCGGCCAGGTTCCATGGGTCGTCAACGAGGGTTCGCGCGGCAGTATCTGCTGCGCCTGGCCGATCGGGTATCAGTGGAGTCACGGTCGGAGACAACAACGCAGGAAGCGGGTCAACGTCGTCGTCGGCGTGGTCAGGCGTATTGCTCCAGAACGGGAACGATGCGGCCGTCAGGGCGAAACGTATCAGCTGCAGAGGAATCGTCGCCGATGGGCTTCTCCGATCGATTCAGGTGGCCGTTCGCACCGCCGACGATCCGGGTGCGATGGCGCGCGAGCCTGCGCGACATCGTGCGAAGCGCGGCGCCCGGACGCGGCTATCGAGACGGTGACGCTCTCGCATCGCGTCTCGGAGTCAGTCGACGAACCGCGATTTGCGATGACCGTGCTGGTGACGTTTGCGGCGCTGCGGCGCTGACCCTGGCGTCAGTCGGCCTGTGCGGGGTTTCTCTCGTGCGGCGTTTCCCAGCGGCGGCGGGAGCTCGGCGTGCGGGCGGCGCTCGGGGCGAGCCGCGGCGACCTGATTCGCCTGCGGTCCTGCGCAGCGGACTGGCCGTGACCACCATCGGTCTGGTTCTGGGCATGACGGCGGCCGCGGCGTTGACGCGACTGATGCTGGGCGCGCTCTTCGGCGTGACGCCATTGGATCCGTTGTCATTTGTCGCCGCGCCGCTGCTGTTGCTGCCGGTTGCGCTGGCGGCCTGCTGGCTGCCGGCATCGCGCGCGCGGCGTCGATCGATCCGTCCGACGCGCTGAGAGACGATTGACGACGCGGCGCGCAGGCTGAAAGCCGAGCGAGGGCCGAACGCGATGCGTGACGTCGCCGGACGGCACGCGCATCGCCTGCGACGTCACCGGCGCCGGCCCGCGGTCGATCCCCTTCTGCATGGTGGCGGCCAGACGCGGCGTGTCTGGCACGAAGCGAAGGTAAATGACGCGCCTCGCGTCCTCTTACGGTCATCGCCATCGACCTGCGCAGCAACGGCGACAGCGGCAAGCCGGAGACGAAGTCGTCGTATGCGATCGATCGTCTGCTCGAGGACGTGTTCGCCGTCGCCGACGCGGAAAAGGCGCCGAGCTTCTCACTATGAGGATTTTCATGCGGCGCCAACGTCGGGCGATATCTGGCGGTCCGATCCGGCCGCGTCTGTCGATGATCTACATCGGCATTCCGTTCGAGACCCGCCGCGGATCCGCAGTTCCGCCAGATGATCCTCGACCGCCTCCAGACCGGCAGCGCGCCGCCGATCGTGGCCGCGTGGACCAGCGCGCTGCTCGACTATCCGCCGGTCGAACCCGCGGACATGCGGTGCCCGACGTTGTGGATGGTGGGCACGAACAACCCCAGCGCGGTCGCCAGCGCGAATACTTACGAGCTGCGCTGGAATTCCTGCGCGCGCTGCCGCGTTGACATCAATTTCCTGCCACGGTGCCAGGCCACGGTTGCGGGATCTGCAGCAGTGACCGCCACCGGGTTATACTGTGGGTTCGCCCCGTGGCGAAATACTCACCACTTGCGGAAGTGGCGGAACGGCGGACGCGCCAGCCTCAGGAGCTAGTCCGGGCAGCCGGGTGGAGGTTCGAATCCTCTCTTCCCGCACCAATACCCAACAGCTGCGATCGGCTGGAGCCGTCAGACACATCAGGCACGGACTCTGTGGAGCTCTTTGTCCTGAACGAGCATCTGGCATTCTTTGGGGAGGTAACGGATGACTCTCCCAGCTTCCGGACAACTACATCACGCTTTGGGGACGTTTCTCGAGGTAAACGCCTTGTCATACGACCCCGATCCGCGCTGGGAAGCATTCGCGGCGTGAACCGTAGCCTCGCCGTGCTCACGTCACCGGACTACCTCCGGGCCAATCTGACGTCCGCGCATGAGCGGAAGTTCTTCGACAAGCGGAGAAGAGCTGGTCACGTGGATGCTTTACATCATCGAGCAAGGGATCGCGTCACATTTTTCCCTGCTGTCGACGCTCGAATACGGCTGCGGCGCTCGGGCGGCTGGCGATTCCATCTGCCCGGCGGCTCGGGCGCCGTGCTGGCGGTCGATCGATCTCCTCGATGCTCGCGGCGGCCCGAGAGCACGCCGAAAGGCCGGCGCGGGCCACATCGAGTTTTGCGCACCGCGCGAGCTGTTCGAGTCCCCTCGGAGGTTCCGACGTCGTCGGTTGCTTTCACGTGCTCCAGCGCGTGGGCCACGTAGAGGGCCTGCACGTTGCTGCGCGAGTTGACGGAGCGGATCGCAACCGGTGGCGTCGGGATCTTTCACGTCCCTTTTCGGTCTTCGGCGTCCTCCTGATCCAAGCTATCGCGATGGGCGCGGGAGCAGGTGCCGATGCTCAGATGGTGTTGCCAACGTTCTCAGCGGCAAGCCCTCCTGGCGATCCGATTATTCCGAGTCACGTCTACGATCTGGACGGAGACACTTCAGGTGCTCGACGCCGCGGGCGTCCCGGCTGCACACGTGGTCTTCGAGCATCAACAGGAGCTCTCGTGCGCGATCATCTTTGCGCAGGTCCCGCTGCCGTCGACCACCGGTGTGACGAGCGGGGCCGGCCGCTGCCGGGGACGACACTGCGGGTGCGCGCACGGGAAGGCGACGTTCGGAGGCGGTTGACGTACGAGAGTTGATGGCCAACGCGTCGATCGACGATCTCAATCGCGCGGCAGAAGAGTACTTTGCAACGCTAACCGACGCGGAGGATCAACTCGCCAAGCCGTTCAGCAACACGGGTGGAGCGCCCCGACGCTGCTCGCGAACCTCGCGGCGCTGTTGCACGGGCTGCGGTTGTTTGCAGGTGCGACCGTAGCTGAGTTCGGCGCCGGCACTGGCTGGCTGTCCCGTTGCCTGACGCAGCTCGGATGCCGCGTCATCCTCGCCCGACGTCTCTGCGACCGCGCTGCGGATGGCCGAAGATCTGTATCAGCGGGTGCCCGTGATCGGGGACCGCTGGCGTCGCTGCAGTTTGTCGTCTTCGACGGGCGGCGGCTCAATCTGCCTGACGGTAGCGTAGACCGCGTGCTGACGTTTGACGCTTTTCATCATGTTCCGAATCCTGCCGATGTGCTGGCAGGAATTTGGCCGGATTCTCAAGCCGGGGCGGCATCGCGGGGTTTGCCGAGCCTGGCGCCAAGCATTCGCGCGCGCCGATGTCCCAGTTCGAAAATGCGGACGTATGGAGTTGTTGAAAAATGACATCGACGTTCACGCTGATCTGGCGAATGGCCCAACGGTGCGGCTTCAGCGAGGTGAAGCTGGGCGTGCTCCAAGGCCCACCGTTCTATCTGTCCCTTCAGGAATACGAGGACTTTCTGGCCGGCGGGGCGGACGACCGAACGGTGGCTGACGTCAGCCCGCGTGTTCGTGCGCGACGTCCGGCAGTTCTTTCTATTCAAGGAGGGCTCGGAAGAGGCGTGACAGTCGATCCATCAGCGGTCTTTCCTGCGAGATTGACGTGATGCTGTGACTCAGCCTGCGCAGCCTGCGCAAGCCGCTGGTCGCCGACGCGGACGTCAGGAACACCGCGGCACGGCGACGTGGCTGATCCCTGGCAACGAGGTTGGCGGCGTGAAGATCGGTGCGCACCTCTACGACGCGTTTGGCAAGCTGCTGAACTTCGACTTCCACACGGGAGCCACTTACTGATCCCGCCGCGGGAAATCGCGCCGTTTGAGTCGGTTCGGTGCCGCATTAGCCGTTGCCCGGGCTCCCCGCTGGACGGTATCAGCTGGAGTTCGACTGCGTGGCTCACGCGTGACGTGGTTCTCGCAGGTGGTAGGTCGCGGGCGGTGACAATCTTGGTCAGCGTAACGTGAGTCTCAGTGACCTGGTCGCCCCGGCATCGTCCCACGATCGAACACGAGATCCTGACGGCCGGCCCCAGCCGCTCGGGCACGAGTTTCGGATCGCCCCCACATCGCGGGCGACAGCACCTCTACACCCGGCTCGGTTTAGAATCAGTCAGCCGTCGCGATGACCGTGGCCGCGCGAAAGGACAAATCAGCGTTGAGACGCAATCGATGGACTGTTTTGGCAGCCAGGGGTCGTCGCTGGAATCGTGCGCCTTGCCGTCGGCGCTGCCACCCCGGCCGCGCAAGGCGCGCGGCAAGCTTGACTTCCGGACGATCTCATCGAAATCCAGCAGCTCTATGCACGGCGCAACTGGACGCTGGACCAGCGGCGACTCGCAGGATACGCCGGGACGTTCACGCCAGGGACGGCGTGTTCAACAACAACGTCGGACACGACGCCATCGTGAAAGTTCGCGGATACGTTCCACGCCGGCCTCGGATCCCGCGTGAAGCACTGGAACACGACACCTGATGATCACGCGCCTCCGCAGGCCGGGGCCAACATTGGCCGTCTACCCGGTCCCTCGTCAGGCTACGCCACCAAGCCGCCGACCATCACTTCACGTCGGCCAGTTACACGGACGAACTGGTCAAGAGCGGTCGGGGATGGCGCTTCAAGAAGCGCGCGACCAAGGGCGACCCACCACGCGCCCGCCACGCCGTGGCCAGAAGCCGTAGCCCTGGCGTGCCGAAGCACGGCACCTCTCGAAGGAAGGTGACATGCGTGCTGGGTGGAGAAAGCCCGGCGGGGCTCACCGGACCAGCGTGATGGGTCAGGTGCGGCGCGATGCGCGTCTGTCGAGCGGGCGAAACGATCGCTTCCGCGCGATCCCCTGCGTTCGACGAGCGTAGCGATCATCTCTTCCGGAGGCGCGCGACGCCCACCACGAGGGCAGCGACGGGCCACGTTCCCAGGCCGATCAGCACCTGAGTCATGCTTATCACTCACGCACCTTTGGAAAAATGCGTGCGCCCGGTCTTGATATGGCCTGAGCCCCAACGGAATTACGCCTCTGATTCAGCGCCAGATGCCGCGACCGATCGCGTCCGCCACGCGCTGACCGGGCCGGCAACTTTACACATTATCGGCGAATCAGCGTCGGCAAATTCGGAGCCGATCACTCACGCCCAATCCCGGCACCGGCAAATCGGCTTCAGGCCAACCCGGCGCTGGCTTTTCGCCCTAAATGGCTCGCCGATCGACGCGCGGTTTTGCGTCACTCTCCCGCCCACGATAGATTCTCGCGCACCCGGAGGTCATATGAGGGTTACCCAGCGATCCCCGCCGTCGCCGCGGCGTTTTTGTGCGCCTCGTCGCCATCATTCGCCCAAAGCAGAAGCCGAGGCCCAGAACGTCCCGGACATCCCCTGCGAGTCGGTCGCGAACTTCTTCAAGATGCCGCCGAACCTCTATCTGCGGCGAAGGCATCGGCGTCGCCACCAACTCGAAGGGGCACGTGTTCGTGTACACCCGCAGCGGCGAGACCCGCCTGTTCGAGTTCGACCAGAACGGCACGCTTCGTTCGCGAGATCGGCCAGGGCCTCTACGGGCTCGAGTTCGCGCACGCCGTCCGCGTCGACACAGGACGACAACGTCTGGGTCGTGCGACGAAGGGCACGAACATGGTCATCAAGTTCAACCCCGACGGCCGCGTCGTCGATGGTGCATCGGCCGGCGGCCCGGAAGCCGGTCGACGGGCTCAGCTGCAGGCGCGCCGGGCATCACGCCGGCGCCGCGAGCCGCTACTCGTTCAACCGCCCGACCGACGTCGGCTGGGACGCCGCAGGGCAACATCTTCGTCACCGACGGCTACGGCAACTCGCGCGTCGTGAAGTTCGACAAGAACGGCCGCTTCATCAAGTCGGCCGGCACGCGCGGAATCAGCCCGGGCCAGCTGCAACCTGCCGCACACGATGGCGATGGACGCGCAGGGCAACGTCTACGTCGGCGACCGCAGCAACGCGCGCGTCCAGGTCTTCGACAACGATCTCGAACTTCAAGGCGATCTACGACAACGTCGGCAGCCCGTGGGCGGTCTGCATTTCGCCCGGCCGCACCAGTATCTGTTCGTGTCGAACTCGATTCCCGACAACGGCACTCGTCGCAGTCTCGGCGACATCACCGGCGAGATCTACAAGATGGAGCTCGACGGCACGATCATCGGCAAGTTCGGCAAGGCCGGCAAGCAGCTGAAGGAGTTCAGCACGGTTCACGAGATCGACTGCCGCAATCCGAACGAGCTGTTCGTCGCCGAAATCACCGCGCGTGGCGGGTGCCAAAAGATACTCACTGCGTCCGCGAGGCCGCCAAACCATCCAACGGACAATAGGAGCGACGCGGTGATCACGACCACACATCTCACGTCATGTCGAGAATCGGGCGGCGGGCGTCTGGCGTGCCAGCGTTGTCGCGGCGGCGATCGCGCTGGACATGTCGCTCCTCGGCCCAGTCACGCGCCGAAATCGCGTTTGACGCGAGCATCGACCACCTGCTCAGGCTGCCGGACAACGTTCGGCACCCCGGCGGAAGCTGGCTCGGCGTCGCCACCAAATCTGGGCGCGGTCACATCTTCATTGATACACTGCGGACCGGCGCGCCAAACGCGACGAGTCGGCACGTCACGGACCTTCTTCAAGGCGGCGTGTGGGATCAGCGGTAGCTGTTCGAGGTTGCTGACCAGACCGGCAAGTTCGTGCGCGAGATCCCGGCCCAGGGTCTCTACGGACTCGCCCCCCGCCCAGGCGGCGCGCGTCGATCCCAGTGACAACGTCTCGCCCGGCTCGTCGATCGGGATCGGGCAACGCGTGATGAAGTTCGATGCGGACGGCCGGCTTCAAGCTGGTTTCTGAGCCGCAAGCCTCGAGGCGATCAGCGTTCGTCCGCTCGTGCCCGTCGCCGGCCGAGGGCGGGCGCTCCCCGCGCAGGTGCTCCGGGCGGGGCTCCAGCCGCAGGCAAGGCGCCCGGGCGCTGGCGCTCAAGCGCGGGGTGCCCCATCTGCCGGGTCTGCCCACGACTGCCGCGGCACGGGAGCGCCAGCGGCGGGCGCCGCCGGCACCTGGGGCGGCGGACGTGCCCGGACCGCCGGGACCTCCCGGCTCCGGGCATCCCCGGCGGACGGCTTCAGCCGGACAGCGGATCGTGACGTGGGATCGCGCCGGCAACATCTACGTCGCCGATGGCGCCAGCCGGACGGTCGGCAACGCGCGCATCGCCAGAAGTTCTGCAGCAAGGACGTGCTTTCATTTCGTCAAAGTCATGGGCGCCGCTGGCGGCAGCGAGCCCGGCCAGTTCAACGGCATCCGCGGCATCGTGATCGACGCGCAGGGCAACTACTCGTACGCTGGCCGACCGCGGCGACCAGCGGCATCCAGGTCTTCGACGGCGACGGCAACATCAAGGCCCCAGATCGCCAATATCGAAAGCGTCCCCGCGGCGATTTGCGTCACGCAAGCCGGGACCGCACCGGTATCTCTACGGCTCGAACTCGAACGATCCCGGAGACCCTGAGACAACGGCGAAAATCTACAAGCTCGAGCTCAACGGCAAGGTCGTCGGAATGCAATTCGGGCGGGCCGGAAAGCTGCCGAAGGAATTCGGCATGGTCTGACTCGCTCGACTGCCGCAGCGAGAACGAGCTCTTCGTCGGGCGAACTGACCAACTGGCGGAGTTCAGAGAGTCACGCTGCGCGCGGCGAAGTAGCGGGACACGATCGTCATTTCGAGAACCGCAGCGCGACGTTCGGGGTCGGCCGACCTCGTCGCGCGGCGGGCGAATGGCACGTGGCTCGCGACCAGCCCGCACACCGCGACCAGCACCAGCACGCCCGCGATGACCAGCGGATCAACGGGGCTGACCTCGTACCGGCACAGTCCGCGCCGAGTCGCGCGCGCCATCGCCGCCGACGCAACCAGTCCACACGCCGCGCCGGCCGTGACGAGCCACATGCTGCTGCGCAGCTTTCATCCGGAAGCGTGTCGCCGGGCAGCGCGCCGAGCGCCATCCGAACGCCGAGTTCGCGCGTGCGTTCGGTGACGGTGTAGAGACACGACGCCGTAGATGCCGACCGCGGCCACGAGCAGCGCCGTGATCGCGAACGCCGATCAGCAGCCAGCATGCTGATGCGCGGCAGGAATACCGACCGGGCGACCACGTCCACCGATCGCGCTGGCGTCGAAAATCGGCTGCTCGGCGTCGACCGCGAGCACCCGCCGGCGCAGGGGTCGACGAACGCGTGCGCTCGTCGGATTTCGTCCGCACCACAATCGATGGCATGCCGTTCATCGGCTGCTGCCACGCCGACATTGAACAGCTCGGCCCGCGGTGCACGATCGAGGCCGTAGTGCTTGACGTCGCCGACGACGCCGACGACCTGCGCCCGTCCGTGCGGGTTGCACGACGGTCAGGCCGATCGGGTTCTCGCCGCCGAAGTATCGGCGCGCCATCGTCTCGTTGACGACCGCGGTGCCGGGCATGCCCATGCGATCGCGACTGTCGAGGAACCGCCCGTCCAGCAGCGCGCATCTTCATGGTCTCGAAATAGCCGGGCGTCGCCATGCGGATGTCCGCGCGCGGCTCCATCCCCGTTGGTCGGCGGCGCCTTGCCGTCGATCGGTGAACGGGAGCGCGAAATCGATTCCGACCGGATACATCGGCACGCGCTGACCGCGGCAGCCGCGGTCACCCCGGTAGCCGCCGATCCGCCGGATGCGCATCGGCGTAGAAGCGCGTGCGATCGGCGCCGGTCCGGTATCTGGCCTGCGGCGAGGCTAGACCTGCATCGCGAGCAGGTTGTGCGGCTCCGAAGCCGGCGCGCACATTCATGAGCTGCGCGAAACTTCGTGATCATCAAGCCCGCGCCCACCAGGATGCACCAGCGCCAGCGCCACTTCGACGACCGACCAGCCCGCGCATGAGTCGTGAGCTGGACCGACCGGTCGATCCGCTGGAAGGCGTCGAATGGTGTCGCGCAAGTCCCGCTGCGCGACGCGTGCAGCGCCGGCACCAGCCCGAAGAGAACGGCGACGGTGACAACGACGCGGCGAGCGCGAACGCAAGAACGCCACCGTCCAGTTGCACCTCGTCGATTCGCGGCAAGCTGCCTTCCGGGCAACGCGTGCACGAATCGAACGCCGGCCCACGCCACGAACGAGCCCGATCGCCCCGCCACCGGCGAAGAGGATGGTGCTCTCCACGAGCACCTGGCGCACCAGCTGCCAGCGCCCCGGCGCCGAGCGCGGCGCGCACCGCGATCTCCGTGCGCCGCCCGAGAGACGCTTGCCAGCACGAGGCTGGCGACATTGGCGCAGACGATGAGGAGGACGCGCCGACGGCGCCGGAAATCAGCATCAGCGCCGGGCGCACGGTGGTGACGAGTTCTTCCCGCGCGGAAGCGACGCGGGCGCCCAGCCGGCGTTGCTGTCGGGATACGCGGCGGCCAGCCGATCGGCGATCAGCGTCATCTCGCGCTGCGCCCCTCGACGTTCGCCCCGCCGGCAAGGCGTCCGACGATGCTCAGCGACCGCGCCTTCCGGGATCGGCCGTGCTGGTCGGCGGGATCGAACGCCAGCGGCGTCCACACGTCCACGTTGCCGCCCGGGGAAAATCGAAATCGCGGTCCATGATGCCGACGACGGTGTATGCATCGCGTCGAGTTGAATCGTCCGGCCGATGGTCGAGGGCGAGCCGCCGAAGTGCCGCCTCCAGAACGAAGCGCTCAGGATCGCGACGTGGTCGGCGCCCGGTGTCCCCTCCTCGGCCGTGAACGTCCGGCCGAGGCACGGCATTCGCACGCAGGACCGTGAACAGATTCGGCGTCGCACGAATGCTCGGGACATCGAGCGGCTCGCCCGATCCGGCGAACGCATAGCGCAACTGACGGAACGCCGCCATCGCCGGAATCGTGCGCGACTGCTCTTTCCAGTCGCCATAGGTCAATGGGGCGACGAGGATCCCTGTTGCCGTCAGGATTGCGTTCGGCGAGGACGACGAGCTGCGACGGCGCCTCGTGCGGCAGCTGGTTGAGGAGCACGGCTTTGATGACGCTGAAGATGGCGGTGTTCGTGCCGATCCCCAGCACCAGCGTCAGCAACGCGACAGCGGTGTAGGTCGGCTGTCTCGCCAGGGTCCGGCAGCGCGTACCCGAACGTCACCGAGCAGGTTCCCCATGGGGGTGAGTCTAAACGAATTGCGGATTGCGGATTGCGGAATGCGGATTGCCGGTTGCGACTAGTTGTCCTCCATTTGGAGCCGGTTGCCAATCCGCAATCCGCAATCCGCAATCCGAAATGAGCGATTCCTACCAGATCCCCACCTGGCCCTTCACGGATTCGACCAGCTTCTGCGGGTCGTAGCCCACGCCTTCCTTGAAGACCAGTCTCCCACGCGCCGGACGTCGCCGATCGTCCGGGCCGGATCTCCAAGGATGACGACGAGGTCCGCCTGCGCCTCGCCGCAATCGAGCCGACGCGCGACTCTCGGCCGAGGTATCTGGCGCCGTTCAGTGTCGCGATCGAGATCGCCTCCACCGGAGTAAACCCGGCCTCGACCAGGAGCTCTGAGTTGCCGTTGATTGGCGAAGCCGGGCACGGCCCGCCGGCCGCGGTCGGATCGGTCCCCGCCACGAGCAGCCCCCGGCCCTGGCGAAGGCGCGTTCGAGCGCCATCCCCTTGGGAAAGAGGGTCGCGAAGGCCGACTGCTGGTTCTGCTGGACGCGGTCGTAGGCCCGCATGTAAGCGTCTGCGCAGCTGCGGTGTCAGGACCTCGAGACCCGGTGGCGTTCGGCCGGGCGCGGGTCAACGTCTCGAACACCGTCAGCGTCGAGGTCAGCGCCACACGCTTCGCCACGAGCGTAACGACGAGCGCCTTGAAGGCCGCGCCGTTCTCGTCGACGGCCGCCACGGACTGCTGGCCCCGGGCCTGGCCCGGACAGACGATCCGGCTGTTTGTCCGCGACGAAATCGGTGGACGCGAAGAACCCGTGCTCGAGGTTGTCGATGCCGAGATCGGCCGCTTCGCGATAGGTCACCGAACACAGGTGGCCCGTGACCTTCATCCGGCGTCGGTGCGCCTCGTCGATTCCCGCCTTCAGCGCCTCACGCGAAATCTGCATGTACGCCTTCACCGAGGTCGCGCCCTGGTCAGACCAGTACGCGATGTGGCGGCGCGCGTCCTCGGCGGTCTTCACCGTGTGCATCTGCAGGAAGGTGTTGGCGCCGTTCAGATACGGCGCGGTGGCGTCGATGGCCGGGCCGGCCAGTTCGCCGGCCTTGATCCGGCCGGCGAGATTGACGTCCATGATGCCGTTGACGTTGCCCCTGCGGTCCGCATCGTCGTGACGCCGCCGGCGAGATACAGCCGCGAAAAGCTGACACCGAGCTGTCCGCACACGCCGGGGCCGGTCGTGTAGTAGAGGTGCTCGTGCAACCATCACCAGGCCCGGAATCACACGTCCGGCCGGTCAGGTCGAAGGTCGTGGCGCCCGCCGGCACGGTCACGGATGCCGCGTCGCCGACCTGCGGCGATGTTGCCGTCGCGAATGATCAGCGTCTGGTTCTCGCGCGGCCGGTGCGCCGGTTCCGTCGATCACGCGAACGTGCCGGAGCACGACGAGTGGGGCGTCGATTTTGACGAAGTTCGCGCGAGCGTTCGGATTCGGCGCCTGAGCCGACGCCACGACGCACGCGGCCAGCGCCATCGCGCCGACCCTGCCCACCTGACTCACTCGACCTACCTGACCCATTACACCACCTCCGCCGCAATCGCCGCCAGGTCGTCCGCGCCCGTGGCCCCTGGCGATGGCCTCGTCCATCCGCCGGGCGATGGCAGGCAGCACGGCCAGCGGCTGCGCGCCGGCGGCTTCGAGCATCAGCCGCATGTCCTTCCGCGCCATCGTCAGCTCGAAGCTGGCGCTGAAATCGCGCTTCGCCATCTTGTCGCCGCGCGCCTTGATCACGCCGCCGGGCTGGAACTGAGTCCTATCAGATCGGCGGGGCTTTCGCTACGATCAGCTCGGGATCGAACCCAAGATTTGGGGGAAATATTCGAGGAGATGGGCCGGGTAGCGTTCGCCGCACTCTCACGCTCTTGAGCAGGCAGCGCCATATTTGATGACAAACCGGACATGCCAGAGTTGGATTGGCTCGATCAGAGTTTGTGCTTGGTTCTTTGGCATCAAGGAACCCGCGAACTCCGCGTTTATAATCGGTGGACCCCCTCCCGGAACCTAAACCGCCAGATGTGCGGATCGATCTAAGGGGATTAGATCACTAGCGGTTAGGTCCCGGGAAAGAGTGAGTCGGTCCCGACCGGCGCATAGGCTGGGGTTGGGCTAAACAGGCCGACCAGGGTAGGAATAGTCAGCCCGCCACATTCCGTTCCTGTCAGGTCCCCACGACATTTCCAGAGTTAGCAATCCTGAAGCGGGTGAAGCCGGAACTCTAGTTAAGCAATGCGTAGCG
>ERZ1370068.2776-contig-1905_pt1 | contig 42356 bp, 68 predicted proteins | sample MGYA00561227_ERZ1370068 | MGnify/ENA primary metagenome ERZ1370068 (study PRJEB38410, sample SAMEA6850437) | metagenome | study: Metagenomic assessment of the ecological functions of the soil: analysis of the soil microbiota associated with the... | reverse complement strand
GTACTTCGTTCAGTTACGTATTGCTCGTAGCGCCCCGACTGCGCAAAGCTTCGCAGCCGCTCGTCGTCGAGCTGGCCCACCCGGTGCAGCGCCTCGGTGAACGCCATCGCGGCCGCATGGTCGCGGATCTTGTCGAGCACGTCGCTTCTCGATGCGGCCGGCCGCCTCGCTCACGGCCTCGCGAACCTGGTGCTTGGCCTGGCGGATAGACCGCCTCGAGCTTGGCGCGCACTGTGTCGGACGCCTTGTCGAGCAGCCGCAGGAAATGGTGCAGCGGGATCTCCGGCCGCGAGCCGACGCACAAGGTGAGCCGCTCATCGCCCTCCGCGCGGCGGACCAGTGTCGTGTAGCCTGTCTCCGAGAACTTCGCGCCACGGTTCTCGGCCGTGCTCAGAACGACCATCTGGTCACCACGCACGACCAGCACCTCGGTGACGGCTTCGCTCAATGTCGGCCGCTGCGAGATCGCCAGCAGATGCTCGGGCCCCTTGGTGCTTGCCACCTCGATCAGGGTCGGGTCGTCGAGCCGCCGGATTAGCTTGAGCACCGGACCCGCCACCTCGATTGCATCGTCGAGCGCCAGCGCCCGTACGGTGATCGGCGGCGCGTTCTGGAATCGACGCCAGGCGGGTCCGCCAGCAGCGCCCGCGCCGCAGTCTCGATCTCGGCGGCAAGCCGCGTGAACACGCTGTCGAAGACCGCGACGTCCTCTTCGGTACATTGCGGCGAGCCGATCACGAACAGATCGGTCACGTGGCGGGAGCATCTCGGCCTGCCGGCCGAGCGATCCGCTCGCAATGGCATCATCAACTCGGCTGAGCAGGTTCATGGCGGCGTTCATCGGCAGCCGAGCGCTCGCGTCGGCGTTCGTGTCGCCCACGAAGCGATCGAGCCGATAGCTGTTCAACGATGCGTTGATCATAGTCCCCGGTCCCAAGCAGCATTATGGTAGGGGCATCGTAAAGGTCAGGTTGACGAACGGTTACGAAATCGTTGACGAGCTAGGCGGCGCGCTATTCCGGCTTGATGCCTGCCGCCCTGATGATTGCGCCATAGCTCGGGAGACCATCGACGATCAGCGCGCGAAAATCCTCCGGCGAGCCGCCGATCACAGACAGGCCGTTCTCGATCAAGCTTGGCTTCACGTCGGCTGCAGCGAGCGTCTTGTTGATCTCGCCATTGAGCCTCGCCACCATCGGGGCCGGCAGGCCGGCAGGCCCGAACAGCGCCAGAACCAGGACGACGGCTGCGCGAAACGCCGGAACGGCTTCCGACATCGATGGGATGTCCGGCCGGCGCGCGAAGCGCTGCGGGCTCGCAGCACTGCGAGGATCCTGATGCCCGCGTTGTCGCCGAGGGCCAGCGCGTTCGAGATCGAGAGAAAGGCCATCGGGATGTGGCCGGCGACGACGTCCTGCAGGGCGCGGCGCGACGCCGCGATAGGGCACGTGATTGATGCTCACGCCCGCAGTCTGGTTGAACAGCTCTCCCATCAGATGAAACACCGAGCCGACGCCGGAAGAGCCGTAGCTGAGCATCGCCCGGGCGCGCGCTTGGCGTAGGCCACGAGCTCGGCGACCGAGTTGACCGGCAGCGCGCTGTTGACGACGAGGCAGGTCACCGGCTCGACCGCCGCGACGATCGGCGTGAAATCCTTCACCGGGTCGTAGGGCAGGCTCTTCATCAGGTGCACGGCGGTCACGTGCGTGCGACGCGGTGGTGACGAGGAGCGTATGAGCCGTCGGGCGCCGCGCGCGCGACCGCGTTGGAGCCGATGCGTGCCGTTGGCGCCGGTGCGGTTCTCGACCACGACCGGTCTGCCCGAGCGCGTCGGCAAGCTTGCGCGCCGACCAGCCGCGCCACGAGATCGAGCGCAGGCCCGGGCGGGAACGGCACCACCATCGTGATCGGCTTGCCCGAAGGCGCCGTGTCTGCGCAGACGCCGGCGCCGGGAGAGCCAAAGACGAGCGCGAGCCAAGGCAGCGAGCATGGACCCATCCTCTGTTCCGGTATGATCTCACATCACGGACGATTGAAAAAACGCACCTTGGGTGCGTTCTGCCAACGTCATCAAGCGATGAAATTGCTGGCAAGGGCAAGGCGCCGGGCGCCTGCCCTACCGAACAGGCCCGGGCGTCAACAGCCCAAAGGCTTTCGCCCCGAAGCTTTTTTGCCCCGAGGCTCAACGCCTTTAGAAAGCAGACCGCTACTGCTGGACCAAACCTTCGATCCAGTGATCCGCGTCGATCGGATAACAATCCACACTGAAGCCGTCCGGCCATTCGCTGAAGCCCGGCAGCACGCGCAGCCGCTCAATCGCCAATTTGGCGCTTGGCCTCGCTCGAGTAGGATCCCGATGAGCTTGATCTCGTCCGTATCGTCGTCGCGCTGATATTCGTGATGAACCACAAAGACTGCAGTAAGCGCTTGCTCAATCCGCCTCTCCCCGTTCGCCCCAAGACCGGTGTCCGCCCTTCGCGACATGCCCAAAAGGACAGCGATGAACAGAGCTGAATACGCCATGGCGACCGAAGGTGCTGGACGCTGATTCATGTCTTAGCTCCTGGGCAAAATGGTGAGCATGGATGGCTCCGAGTGACGCGCGGTATCCAAAGACCGCACACCAGAAGCGCAAATGATTCCGAGCCATCGTTCTGCTCTGCCGGGCGGCCCGCACATGGGACAATGATCCGCTACAACCACAACGATCCGTTCGTATCCACAGAAAAGCCGCCATCGGCCACCGCTCCGGAAGGAGTTGACCCGAGCGCGCCTGGAAAGATTGCGGTGGCCTATCGGATGATTGCCCGGCACGATACGGAGGCCCAGACAAAACGTGTGAGGTCGGCGGGCGTGACAAAGGCCGGCCGCTGCACCCGTGATCCCGCCAGAACAGAGCGGCGCCGATCCTCGACCGCGACTTGCCGCGGTCAGAATTTGGCGTCCACTCTCGCGATGTGCCCGGTCGCTCTCAAGCGTGGGGGCATCCAGGTGCCCCAGTTTGGGGAAAGGGGCATCGGCGGTGAAGACGTCGACGGCCCTGATGATCGGCCCTGCGCTGGCCTTTGCGTCGCACGGCGGCCGCGCAGGACGATACGTGGCCGACACCGGACCGTGCGACTGGTCGCGCCCGCAGGACCGGGCGGCAATCCCGACGTGATGGCCCGCTTGCTTGCGCGACAAATTCACCGCGGCACTTCGGCAAAGCCGTTCATCGTCGAGAACATGCCGGGCGCGGGCGGCGTAGTGGCGGCCAACGCCGGTCGCCAAGGCCCCACCCGATGGCCACGTGCTGATGTTCGGCGATTCAGGCGCGCTCGCCATCAACCCGGCGCTCAACCCGGGCCTCGGCTACGACCCGATCAAGGATTTCACCCCGGTCACGGCGCTGGTGACGCCTGCCGACCATCATGGTGACCAATCCTGATCGTCCAGGCGCAGACGCTCGCTGAGTTCATCGCGCTTGCCAAGAAGCAGCCAGGGCAAGATGAGCTTCGGCTCGCGCTGGCGCGGGCTCGATCCATCAGCTGACCATGCGCGATCTTCGCCGAACGAGACCGGCATCGACCTGCTGCACGTGCCGTATCGCGGCGGCTCGGCCATGGTGAACGGCGCTGCTGACCGGCGAGATCCAGGTCGGTTGGTCCGGCATCCCTAACGTCATTGACGCTGATCGCGGCCGGCGAAGCTGCGCGGCCATTGCATCAGCACCGCTGCAGCGCTCGCCATCGACGCCGTCAGATGCCGACCTGCGACGAGGCCGGCCATGAAGGGCTTCAGACGATAGCGACCATGATGGGATTGCAGGCGCCGGCGGCGCACCTCGCCAGAATCGTCGCGCGGCTCAAGCCGAGGCCGCAAGAGTCGTTGCGAGAGCCGGCGATGGCCGCGCGCATGACACCAGCTCGGCATGGTGATGGAAGAGAACGGCACCGCGAACTACGGCATTCGTGCGAAGCGATGGCGCGTTTCGACCAGGTGGTGCGCAAGCTGAACCTGCAGCAGGCGAAATAGATGGGCCGGGTGGCTCAATCGCTGGCCGCAATGCGGATGAAGCTCTAGACTAGCCAGAAGAATTACGACCAGGCTATCATGCCGCTGCTCGCGCCCGTGCCACACACGAAGAATGATGACCTCATCGGTTTCGGTCAGAAGAGCGTACCGAACGATATAGGCTGAGCGCCCGAACAGTACGACCAATTCACTGCATTGGTGACAGCAGATTGACGTCCACGTTCGGGTGCATACCGAGCGAGCGGATCGCATTGGAGATAGCCGCAGCGGCGCGTTGGGCGGCGCCCGGATTTCGATCCATCAGGAATTCTCGCAGCCACGAGATCGGCTGCCGCTTCCTTGGAGACGATCAATCTCACAGTTTTCGCGGGCTGGGCGCGGGACGCTCCTGCGGTGTGCCCCAGGTCTTCATCCAGGCCTCGACCTCATCCCATGGCACGCCTTCACGGCTATGTTTGAAGGCGGCAAGGCGGCGAGCGTCTTCGGCCAGCACGCTCGGCGCCCAGGGACCAGCGCCGGCGTTTCGCGTAGCTTCGAGCGCCGGCGGCAGCGCCTCATCAGCCGCTGCAAGATCGGCCGCAACTGCGCCACACTCAACCCACGCGCCGCCGCACGGCCCAGCATTCAGCGGTCTTGGCATCGACCTGAGAAGATTACGAACCTTGACAGTCATGCCGAAAATCTAAAGCGATGCATGAAGGCAATGTCGAGGCCGGATGCGGCTCGAGGAGCGCACTGCGCTCTGGAGCCCAGCGAAACGAGCAAACCCTTCACCCCTACTTTCTCTCCGCCACCTGCGCTCGCAGGCGCGCGCGTCCCGCTCGCGGATTTCCGGCGTCGCCGCATCGCCGAAGTCCTCGACCTCGAGCACTGGTCGGATCTCGAGCTCGCATTCCTCTTCAGTGTGGATTGGGGCGGCGCTGACCCAGTCCAATGCCTCCTGCAGCGATGACACTTTCCACAGCCAAAAGCCGGCGATGAGCTCCTTGGTCTCGGCGAAGGGGCCGATCGATGACGGCGCGGCCCTTGCCCGAGAAGCGCACCACGCCTGCCTGCTCGACACGGTGCAGGCCCTCGCCTGCGAGCATGATGCCGGCCTTCACCAGCTCCTCGTTGAACTTGCCCATGTCGGACAACAGCTGCTCGCTCGGCATCTGACCGGCTTCCGACGCCCTCGTGGCCTTGACTATCACCATGACTTTCATGACTGAACCTCTTGCATGTTTGCGTGCGGCCGCCAGGTGGCACTGGTTCGATGGCGGCCCCAGCCTAAAGACGCCGGGGCACGCTGCGTTCCGACATTTGCATGCAAAGATTATGGCGCGGAGCGCGCTGGGTCTGAATGCCGCGCCTATTCTGGCCGGTGCGTCATCAGCCCGAAGGCGTTGCGCAGGTTGTCGAGCGCAGAAGGGGGCGAAGCGGAACACCACTCGGTGCCGGCCGGCCGGCACTTCGACGCCGCGGAACAGGACGTCGGCGCGCAGGATCGGTGCACGCTGCACCGTCGATCTCGGCGATCCAGCCTGGATAGTAGATCGTCGTGCAGCGCCAGCATGCCGCCGAGCTCGACTGTCGGTCTCGATCTCGACGCGGTCGCCGACGCCATGACACGATGCGCGCGCGCGACCCGCGCTCGCTGCCGCCGGATAGCTGCTCGGACGGCGGCGTATCGTCGTCGATCAGCACGCGATCGGGCGAGGGACTCGCCAGCAGCTGGCCAGTCGTGCGTGGTGGCGTCGGCGTCGGCGACCTGGATGCGGCGCAAGAACTTCAAGCCTCGGAGAAGGATCGCGCAGACGATAGATCCACACGTCGCGGGCCCGCCTGCAGCACGTCGGCCACCGGCAGCGCGCGAGATGCGGCACCTGCTCGATCGGGCGGTCGAGCACCACGAATTCGAGACCGAGTGCGCGCGCAAGCGCGCAATCGTAGCTGTCGAAGGAGGCCGGGAAGTCGCGCAGATCGAGTCGCCAGTTGCCTTCGCCCGGCGAGACCGAGCCGGTCATAGAAGCCGATGCGCAGCGGATTGTAGCCGTTGGTCGCTTCGAGCCCGCGCACCATTGCGAGATTCTGCCACGGCCCGCCCATGCCGACCACTTCGATGCGCGGGCGCTCGCCCGGGGCTTGGCGCTCACGGACCAGCCGCTCGATCAGATCGATCACCTTCGCATCGGCGGGCGCTGGGCTCTTCCAGCACCGCATAGGCCGCGTGCCGCTGGGCATTGAGCCGGAACGCGACGTTCCACCATAAGAGTTCGCCGACCGCGATCAGCGTAACCACAGACGCCGCAGCAACGCGCGCGCGCGCGGCGTGCGCGCGAACGCAAGAATGGCGATCGCGCCGATCGCAGCGCGGCGCGCCTTGAGCACCGCGGCGAGCGCCTCCATGCCGTGTCCGTGCTGTGCCGAGAACATGATCGCCCAGGCGAGCAGGCGCGAGCAACGCCGGCGACGACCGCGATACTCGCCAGCAACGCGCCGACGCGGCAGCCCGGCACGCACGTAGTCGGCGCAGCAGGTGGCCCGCAGATGCAGCGCCAGCGCCACCACCAGTAGGAAATTCGCATCGACCGGGCGGCGGAATTTGTCGACGCCCGGCACCCACTCGTACGCCCAGCGCAAACAGCGGCGTGTAGCGCCCGAGCGCATAGAGTCACCGCCGCAGCCGCAGTGGCCGTGATCATCACCGCGGCCACGCCGGAATGCGCCGCCGCCAAGAACGCCCAACCAGAGCAGCAGCACGATCGGCACCGAAGCCGACGAACATGTAGTTGAACGAGTCGTCCGTATAGGCCGTCTCCGGGACAGTCGCTGGGCCAGGTCCCCAGAAATAGTCCTGCACGCCATAGATGTCGGGCACCATCAGCTGCGCCAGGTGCGCCGGATAAAGCGAGGCCTTTGAGCGCCATCTCGAGCGTGAGGCTCTGGACGATTCGACAGCGCCGCGAACTGCATGGTCGAGCAGGAACGGCACCGGCACAGTGACACAATCCGACGATCGCCGATCGTGGCCAGCACGACAGCACGCTCGCGCAGATAGCGCAGCGGACGCACCGGCGGTCGCGATCTCACCGACCGACCATGGCGGCAAGCGCAAAGCACAGCAGCATCGAGACCTGGTTGCGCCCGAGCGCGAGCGCCGACGCCACGACGCGCAAAGCCCAGCCGCTCGCCAAGCGAGCGGCGCTCGAGCGCCAGCTGCAGCAGCAGCAGCGCCGGCGGAAACAGTCCGTAGGCTCAGGATCGACGCCGGTGTGCTGCAGCCGGCCCGCGGCAGCGCCGCCGAACATGAACACCACGGCCGCCAGCACGCAGGCCGACCGCCGGCCAGGCGCGCCGCCAGCCGATCGCTGCGACCGCAAGCCCACCGATCAGCGAGATGCGCAAACACGATGAGATCGAACGCGCGCAGCGACGGCGCCGCGATCGAACAGCGCCCACAGGACGAACAGCGGCGCGAAGATCAGCGATTGCGGATCGGCAACGCTCGGATGCCCGCCATAGTGATACGGATTCCAGAACGGCGAGGCGCCAGCGTGGATCGCATGAAGCCAGGAAGCGGAAGAAGGCGTAGAACTGGTTCTTGGAGTCCCACGGAACGACGGTGTCGGTGAGAACCCAGCGGCTCGCGGCCAGAAGCCATAGGCAACAGACGACGCCAAAGGTGGCCATGAGCCGCCGCAACGCCTTTGGACGGCGCGCACGCAGTAACACGTCGTCGGATCGCCTTCGGCGTCCGCAACATCAGTCCCGGCCATGTCCTACCCGGCCCTATAAACAACGCGTAAACACCCAGAGCATGACGTGACTAAATTACCGTGTCGAGAAAATATTTTGGAACATTCATGATATTTATGGTGCGTCGCACACGGCTAATCATTGAAAACACTTAGGTTTCGGCCGCCTGGGTTTCAGCCGCGCTGCACTTGCGAACCATTCAAGCGGAATGATGCGCGTTGGTTCCTTCCGCCGCGAGCTTGCGGTGAACGATCGCACCGCAGGCCGCGAACTGCATCGCGAGCCCGGTGTTGTTCTTGTAGTAGACGATCGCGCTCCGGATCGCGGCGCAGCGTCGCCTTGCCGGCGACGACGTCGCCGAGCGTCGTGCACAGTCTCGCGCTTGCACCAGCCCTTTTCGATCGGCTCCAGCGAGCTCGACCTGGCGGTTGGCGACTGACGCTGTCCCAGTCGTTGATGATGATCGCGCTCGCGCGCGCGAAGGTCGTCTCGTCGACCTCGCGGCGCGTATTGAGCACATCGGAATTGGCGATGGTGATGACCATCTGGCCGGGCTCCGAGCCAGTCGCCGTCGAAGCACCGGCGTCTTTCGAATTGGTCGCGCAGCAGACGCACGTGCGCGCCGCGCACGACCTCGCGCGGATCGTCGACCGCAACGACCTCGACGCTTCTCTCCGCCATGCGCTTCGACGAATGCCTGCCGGTGCGCTGGATTCGGGCTGAAGACCTGCACGCGCTTGATCGGCCGCACCGCGCAGATGGCCCGGCAGCCCGGCAAGGCCTGCTGCCCGGTGCCGAACAGGCCGAGCACCGCAGGCGTCCGCGCGCGGCGATCTCCGAGACCGCCAGCGCGCTGGTCGCGCCGACGCGGAAGCCGGAGAGATAAGTCTCGTGCATGAAGGCGAGCGGCTCGCCAGTCACGAGGTCGTAGAGGACGATGATGGTCCAGTTCCGGCGCGGGGTCGGCGTAGCGACTTGCGCGTCCGGCCGTTGTCGTCGACGACGGTGAAGTGCGAGCCCGCGCGCACGCAGGCGGTCTGGATAGCTCGCCACCGCGCCAGCGTGGATGTTGGCGGTGTAGCGCCGCGCTGGCATCCGGCAGTATCGAGGCTGTAGCGCAGCCGCGGCGGGTTGGCCGCGCGCCCGTCTCGGCGAGGTCGCGGAACGCAACCCGCATCGCCTCGACCGCCTCGGGGATCGAGAGCAGCCGCGCCGCGTCGTCGTCGGTGATCACGATCGGCATGCGTTCAGCCAGCCCCCATTTGGTGGACCCCAGCCGGTGGAGCCCGCCCCGTGACGACCAGAAAAAGACCAGATTCTACTTCTTCTTACCTTTGGCCGATCCGCCTGGGGTTGCTATCGTTGCTCGATTTTAACCATTAACCTGAGCGGGAGGGCGCGGGCAATCGAGGCGAGCATACTTTTTCGCCAGCTGTGCGAGAGCCGTTCGGGGGTCGTTAACGTGAGGGCGATGTCGTGACCACAGTCCGGACCAGATCGCGATTGGCGATCGCTACAGCGGCTATTGCGAGCAAAGATCCAGGCGATTGATTGGGGAAGCCAATTATCGCGACGCGCGTTTGCAGATCTGCGGGATCATTCGGGATTTCTCCCACGGCCAAGAAGCGCAACGTGCTGGCGCTGTGCTCACGCTGCCATCGCTGGCGGGAGGCGCAGAGCCTGCTGGGCTGCCCGAGCCCGATCTAACATCAATGTCATTGTCCACCGCCTGTATCTTGATCTGGTGGACGATGGTCGGCGCGACTTCCAGCCGCAGCTGTAAAAAGCGACCGCAGCCCACGAGCCGGATCGGCCTGTCGGCCTCATGACGACGGCGAGCTGGCGCGAGCAATCACGAGGTGATCGACACCGCTACGCTGATTGACGTGACGCCCAATCGTCCGGCGACGGCGGTGCCGGCGATCCCTGCCCCAGTGGAGAGCCGCGGGAGCAGCCTCACCCTCGGAGAAGAGCCGCCAGAACTATTTCAGCAATTGGCGCAAGGCGCGGCAGGCCGACGATAATTTCGTCGTCTTCCAATGCCGGGACACTGGCTCGCAGTACGAGCACTTTGGCAGCTTTCGCCACGGCCCCATCTCGCTTGAGCTCCGCGCCGGCGAGGTCACGGCGATCAGTAGGCCGTAACGCCAGCGGCAAGACGACGTTCCTGCGCCTCGTCAACGGCGAGCTGCAACCTGATTCAGGCCACCCTGACCTATCCGATGCTGCAGTCGGTCGGTGATGATTGGCTCACGGTCAAATCGAAAGTGGCTTTCGTGCCGCAACTCCCCCGAGCGCTGGTACGGCCGCCTGCGCAACAACCTCAACTTTGTGGCCGCGACCTATGGGGCGCGCAGGGGTCGCCAACCAGGAGCTGGTCGACTGGCAGCTCGCCCGCTTACGGCCTGCAGGACTACGAGAACGCCCAATGGGACGAGATCTCGGGCGGTTACAAGATCCCGGTTCGAGCTCGCGCGGGCGCTGGTGGCGCAGCCAAGCTGCTCCTGCTCGATGAGCCGCTCGCCTATCTCGACGTCATCACACGCCAGCGCTTCCTGATCGACCTCAGGGCGATCGCCTCCTCGCTGGAAAATCCCATTCCGATCGTGGTCACGTCGCGGCATCTGAGATCGAGCCATCGCCGACCAGCTCGTCATCCCTGGACGACGGCAAATGCGCGTTCGCCGGCCGGCTCGAGGATATTGCCAAGAACGCCACGCGTGTCGTCATCGAGATCTCGCTGCGGCCGCGTCGACGTCGTCGAATGCGCTTTGCTGCAGGGATCGGGGGCGATCGAGGCTTCATCCTGGTGCTGCCGGACGGAACGTCGCACGAAGCGCTTCGTTCGCGGCGCTGCGCCGGCGCGCTCGGCAATGAGCTTTATTCCTACCGGGACGTCAGCCCGCTCGACGCGCGACACAGCTGTATGCCGAGACCCCGGCGCTCGCGGGCGTCCTCGCCAAGCACTCCAGAGGCGGAGGCCAGCCAACAGTGCTTGCGAGTCACGCGTTCCAGGCCGATCAGCAATCATTTGACGACGAGCTGGCCGGTTCTCTGGGCGGCGCGCCTCGACGTCGCGCTCGGCTGCCGGGCTTTTGTTGCTCGATCTTCGGCGCTCCGTTTTTCTGTAGCTGGGGCGAGGCCCATTGCCGCACAAGTGGGGAACCACCGACCTTGGCAGCGTCCTGGCAGTCATTGCCTTTGCGCTCCTGGCCAGCCTGGGCGCTCTCATTCTCTGGGTGATATCCGTCGATCGCATTGTCTACATTCGCGGCATGTCGCCACAGATGTCCCAGTACCCGCAGGTCATCCGATATTCTCCTGGGCGCGGTCATGATTGTCACTCCGACCATGGCCCTGAAGGTTTCTTCGCCGCGTCGAACGTGCAGAACGACATCGGCTTCAATCTTTGGTTCGTGACCGGAATGGTCGGCACTTCTGTCGCCTTGTCGACCATGCTTGCGTTCATACTGATGACCATCCTGAGATCATCGATGAGAGTGGCACTTCTGTCATTCTTTGGTATCTTCTTGGCTCGACAAAGCATCCGTCAATCCCGCCATCACGTCGCCGATCACCCGCTGGATTTCCATCCCCTCCCGAAAAAACCCCGACCGTGACAACAACAGGAACTGATCGAGGGCTCTTGATAGCACTCGCTGTCATCGCATGTCTCATCTGGATATTGGAGTGGGACGACTCATGTCTGTCGCGTGCCGAGAACGGCTGGATAACGCGATCGGATCCCGGCGCTGTTCACGTTCGCCTGGTCGATCAATGATGTTGATCCTTCTAACTGCTCGGCGTTGCCGTACCCGCCAATTTCAAGGCCAATGGCATCCAGCTATCTTATCACCTACGCCAATCCCCAGGTCGCGTTCAAGTGTGCGCTCCACACTCGCTCTACGCCATCACCATCATCCTTGGCGAGAAGTGCTGTCAGGCGGTGGGCGCGGCTGACCTGATGCCCATAATAGCTCCGAGCACGTCCAGTGCGCACGACGCGCGAATAGGTCTGCGAAGCTTGGCGGTCGGGGACGGCATCTGGTCATCTCAGCGACGTGCTCAACGATATGCTGCACGTCGGCTCGACGTCGGCACCCGGAGCGGTCATTCAGCGCGTTGGCGCGGTGGCGGCGCGAGGCATTGATGCACAAGAGCAGCATCGCCCACCTCGATCGGCGCGTCGGCGCGAGGGCATGAGTACAACGGCTGACGCGACCAACAGCGGCAGCGCGTGGTCGCCGCGGTCCTCGGGCTCATCGACCGCGCTCGGGCAACGCCGCAAGACGCGCGCCCGTCTGGTCTGCCAGGCTCCGCTGCTCGTGCGCCACCCCTCCTGACAACCGCATTGTCGCCCGCAGAAGTTCGAGCCCAGGCATCGCTCGATACTCCCTGACAGAAGCCATGCTTCGTGAGCTACAAGCGCGAGGATCGCCGCAGATCGACGGCCGCTGATCGACATCGTTGCGGCAAAAGGCTGGACCGTGTTCTGGGGATCCGAAGAGATCGTTCCCAGCTCGCAAATTGGGACATGCTGCTCCAGCGCAAGCTCATGGCGGCGAAGTGCGTCCTGGTCGCCTGGGCCGCCGGCCGCCGGCGCAACGTCCCACGCTATGTTGCGCACGGAGGCGCATCATGGCGGCCGCAGCCGCAACACGCTCGTTTGCGGTGACATTCGACGGCACTGGTGCCGGCGACGTTCGCGCCTCGCGCAAGCCGTCGATCTCACCGGCTGGTCCGGCCGCGCCGACGACCCGCACATCGCCGGCTTAGCTCGACGGCATTGGCCGCATGCTGGACCGCTGATCACTCGCGCCTTCCGCGGTCACAATCTCGCGATTTTCGGCATCACGCTCTGAGTCGCCATCAGCTTGAGCGAGCGCAGCGCCTGCTCGAGCGTGAGCGTGCCGAAGAACAGATACGTGAGCAGATAATTGATGCCGAGCTCGTGCGGCCTGGCGCTCGATCTCGGCGCAGCACGGTCGCGGGCGAGCCCGCGATCGCCATGCCGTCCTTCTCCCATTCCTCGAAGGTGACGCCGCGCGGACGCGAGCCGCGCACCGTGCGCCTCGTTCTGGGCGTGCTTCTTGCGCAGCCAGTTGAGGCTGCTCGACGATGATACTCGACGTTGCGGCTTGGCCGATGCGCCGCGCCTCGGCGTCGGTTTCCGCGACGACGATGTGGCGCAGCGCGCCGATCGCCGCGCCGCCGCGGAACTCCGGCTTCGGCATGCGCCGGCGCCGCCGCGCTTGGCGAGCGCCTCGCGATAGGCGTCGATGTTGACCTTGGCATAGGCGGTCGGGCCGTTGGCGACGAAATGCATGCCATGCTCGCCCGACCAGGTCGGCGCCGGTCGTGTTCGAGGAGCCGTACCAGAACGGCGGCATCGGCTGCTGCAGCGGCCGCAGCGCCATCGGCACGTCTGCATAGGTGTAGTGCTTGCCGGCATAGCTGAACGTGTCGCTGCGTCAGCGCCGCGTTCAGGCAGTCGAAGGCGTCGATGAAGATGTCGCGCGACCGGTCGTGCGCGACCTTGTGATAGCCAAGCTCGAACGGCGACACGCCGCGCCCGACGCCGACTTCGAGCCGCCCGTTGCTCAGATGATCGAGGATGCAGATCTCCTCGGCGAGCCGCAGCGGCGAATAGAGCGGCAGGCAGATAGACGAGCGGGCCCGAGCCGCATGCGCTTGGTCGCGCGCGCGACCGCGCCGAGATAGACGCCCGGCACCGGCACGAGATTGAGCGGCGTCGCGTGGTGCTCGGCGACATGCAGGCAATAGATGCCGGCTTCGTCGGCGGCGGCGGCGAACGTCGAGGCGCTCGTCGAGCGTGGTCGCCATCGGCCGGTCGGCGCGCTCGACGTGATCGAAAATTCCGACTTTCATTGTTGCCTACGTTTCTGCAAACCATGGACCACTACAGCTTCAGCAGCCGCTTGGCATTGCCGCTTGCGATCTTGGCCTTGTCCTCGTCGCACAGCGGAATGTTGGCGAGCCAGCGCGGCGCCGGCGGCTGCGCCTCGAACGGATAGTCGACCGAGAACATGATGCGGTCGACGCCCATCTCCTGCACGCAGCACAGCAGCGCCGGGTCGGAGAAGAAGCCGCTGGTGGTGATGTAGAAGTGCTTGCGGAAGATGTCGCGGAACGGAACCGGCTCCTGTCCCGGCGCACTAGAGCGCGTTGTTGATGCGCCAGAGCAGGAACGGCAGCGCCCTCGCCGAGATGGCCGAGGATGATCTTGAGGTTCGGATGGGCGTCGAACACGCCGCGAGAGCACCAGCCGGATCGCCTGCGTCGCGGTCTCGACCGTGAAGCCCCAGGCGGCGCGCAGCAGCATCGGATAGTCCTGCGGCGTATTCCTTGTAGTAGGCGTCGATCACCGCCGGCATGCGGCATCGCGGGATGCAGATAGAGCGGCACGTCGAGCGCCTCGGCACGCGCGAAGATCGGCCAGAAGCGCTTGTCGTCGATGCCAACTGCCCGTTGGCGAGGCCGTGGATCATGGCGCCCTTGAAGCCGAGCGCGGTGACGCAGCGATCAGAGCTCGTCGGCGGCAGCATCCGGCATGCGCTGGTCGGCAGCGCCGCCGAAGCCTGCGAAGCGGCGTGGGATGCGCCTTGATCAGCTGCGGCGAGCCGGTCGTTGATCCGGCGCGAGAAGTCGACCGCCACGTCCGCGGGAAGCTTCTGGGTCGAGGGCGCAGTGTGCGAGAGCACCTGCACGTCGATGCCATCGGCGTCCATCGCCGTTCAGGCGCTCCTCGCCGACATCCGCGCAGCCGGTTCACGATCGCCGGCACCGGATTGACGTCGAGCCCCGTGTAGGTCGCGATCAGCTCGTCGTCGGCGTAGTGCTCCTCGAGCGCGATGATCGGGCATTTCTATCTGCAGCATGAACTCTCATTCCCTAGGTCCGTTGGCGGCGGCACCGTGCCCGATCGGGCGGCGGCAGGGAAAGACGACCTGTTCGAGGCGCTGGCCGTGCTTCCATGGAGATGCCGTACGGAGGTTAAGCCATGCAGGTGTTCGATCTGCGCAAGAGCAGGCTTGGGACCCGAAGAAGCACGTCGAGAAGATCCTCGGCGAGGTCGAAGAAGGCGACGTCACGGTCGCGTGCTGGGGCCGGGCCAGATCAGCCCCTATCACCGCCATCCGGACGCGACCGAGATTTACTTCTGCTTCGAGGGCGGCGGCACCATGCGCACACCGCACGAGACCATCGCCATCGTGCCGGGCTCGTTCGTAGTGCATCCGCCGGGCGAGCTGCACTGAATACGAGCAGGCCCCAATCGCACGCTCCTGTTCCGGGTGCGCTACGGCGCCGACATGGCGAGCCGCCATATCGACTGGCGCGGCAACGGCGAGTGGCGACAGTCGGCAGAGGACGCCGCCTACTTCAGGCCCACCCGCCGGGGTGACGGACGCCCGGCATTGCTTTAAGGATGCGGCGCCCGTTAGGGGCTCGAACAGGTGACGGAGCAGACAATGGCGAAGGCGTACTGGGTGTCGTCGTATCGATCGATCTCAGATCCGGAGGCGGTGGCGGCCTATGCCAAGCTCGCCGGGCCGGCACCTGGCGGCGGCGGGCGGCAAGTTCCTGGCGCGCGGCGTCGCCGCGCAGGCCTACGAGGCCGGCATCAAGGAGCGCATCGTGGTGATCGAGTTTCCGAGCGTGGCGGCCGCGATCGCGGCGCACGACAGCCCGGCTATCAGGCCGCGCTGAAAGATGTTCAACAACGCTGGCGAGCGCGACTTCCGCATCGTCGAGGGCGTGGAGTAGCGGCGCAGCATTCCGCTTTCGCGCCAAGCCATGCCACACATCCGCCAGGTTCGCAGGCCGTGAGATGCGAAGGTGCGTGCCACACGGTTCCCTCCCCCTTGCGGGGGAGGGACGAGGAAGAGGGGGTGGCAATGAAGCTCGGCATGCGAGCTCTCTGCCACGCAAGCAGGCATCGGAGAAACGAAACGGCGAGTTGGGGCAACCCGCTGAGTTTAGCAGCTCCACCTCTCCCTGTCCCTCCCCGCAAGAGGAAGAACGATGTGGCACTGTGTCTTCACTTCTACACCGCCACATTCGCGTGACGCCCGCCACGATGTGTGCATGCCGCACCGCGCGCAGTGAGATCAGCCCGGCGGCGTTGCCGTGGCCGACGCCGTCCACGCCTTGTAAGTCCTCCGGCGTGACCGAGGGCCACTTCTTCACGAAGGCGACGATCTTCCAGATCTCGTCGTCGCCTCACGCCGCTCGTTGCGAAGCCCGGCATGCCGGTCATCTTGATGCCGTTCTTGATCACCCAGAACAGCTCACCCGGCTCGCGCTTTCGCCCGGGATCTCCTTGGAGGTCGGCGCGGGTCGGGCCGCAGCCCTTCCGACCACTTCGCCCAGTCGGCGCCACGGCGCACCATGGCAATTGACGCAGCCGCGCGTCACGCATAGGCGCGCGCCCGCCTCACCGCGCTGGCATCCTCGGCCGGCATCGGAACGTCGGCAGTGGCGCGCGATCGATGCCTGGCGCACCTGGATGAGCATGCGATCGACAAGCGCAGGATCGGCGTCGGTCGCCGCCACGCTGTAGAAGCCACCAAAGAAAAACACGCGCTGCGGCGACCGCGACGCCGATCGCGACAAGCGCCGATGAACGCCAAAGAATTTCACCATGGTGACAACCTCACTCCTCCCGGAAAACAGGCCAACGTAGCGCAAAGGCATGACAGGGGAAACAATCGCCGCTAGCCTCCAGGTTCCAGTTGGCTGGTACGATTGTTCGCGGCTACGAACGGGCTGATTTCACCTTGCGATTTCCGGGCCGCGACAGTCGCGTCGATTCAGCGCGTAACAGGTGCTCCATTTCGACCGTAGAACATCAGCTAGAATGCGCGGGCCGCCTCACCCACGCGGCCGCCGGAGGATGACCCATGCGCCTGTCCAACGCCCTCGGCCTTTCGATCCTGCTGCTGCCCGTGCTTGCGCTTGCTGCCGCTGATCACGGCGCGCTCAGGATCCATTGCGGTGCGCATCGATCCGCCGGCGCTCGACGAGCCCATAAGCGCTGGGAACGAGAGCGAGGGGCCGAGACCGCGGTGCTCGCAGGCGGCTGCTTCTGGGGTGTGCAGGCGGTCTACCAGCACACCAAGGGCGTGACGCAACGCCGTGTCGGGCTATGCCGGCGGCGACGCCAAGGACGCGGACTATCAAGGCCGTGCAGCTACGGGCGCACCGGCCACGCCGAGGCGGTGCGCGGTCACCTTCGATCCGCGCGTGATCTCCTACGGCAGATCGCTGCAGATCTTCTTCTCGGTCGCGCACGACCCGACCCAGCTCAACCGGCAGGGGCCGGACTTCGGCACGCAATACCGCTCCGAGATCTTCGCGCAGACCGAAGCACAGCAGGCGCGTCGCCAAGGCCTATATCGCGCAGCTCGACGCGCGCGACGTGTTCCGGAAGCCGATCGTGACCAAGACCGAGCACCGACAAGGCGGCGTTCTATCCGGCCGAGGACTATCACCAGGACTTCTGCACCAAGAACCCAACCACCCCTATATCGCCATCAACGACCGGCCCAAGGTCGAGCAGCTCAGGCGCTGTTCCCGGATGTCTACAGCGTAACACCGATGACGGTCGCGAACGCGAGACGGCGGGGCATTGAAGGCGAAGCTCGGCGCCGCTATGGCTTCAATTGGTAAAGGCTTCCAATCGGTAAAGATCTGCGCCGCAAATCGGCATTGCCACGAGCCGGGTCCTTTAAGCTGCGCGCCGCTAGGCTGCCCGTATCGATCCGGGCGTGCCGGCTGGCGTGTCATGGGTCTCGCTTATCAAGGCAGTGCTGGCTTTCTGCATCGGCGGCGCCTGCATGTTCGGGCTGCAGAAGGTGTGGCTGTCGTCGATCAAGCAGCAGCTTGCCACTCAGCGAGTCGCGATCCCACAGGTGCAGATGAAGCCGATCCCGGCCGTCGATCCGAAGCAATTCCGCGCCGCGCTCTATCCCAAGATCGATCCGAAGATCGGCCAGGACGCCTGGCGCGGCACCCTGAACCGGCAGATCAGCCAGAGCATCAATGCCAGCCGCATGGTGCCGCTGCCGCCGCGGCACTACGGCATCCCGCGGTAACACCTCTTTACGGCGGCGCGCGCCGGAACGAGGCCGTCCAGCGAAGAGCATTCGGAACGGTGTCGATTGCCTGTCGCGCTTCCATCCATCGCGCGCCACTTGCCGTTGGCGCAGAGCGTGCCGCCTTGCACTGACGTCGCCTCGAACTCGATGACGTTGAAGTAGACGTTGACGATCGGGCGCCGGGCGTCGACCGCCATGAAGGTGGTCACGCATCTTGTCGCGCAGTGATCACCGGGTCGTAGCCCTTGATCATGATGCCGTTGCCGCCGGTCGATTCGAAACGTGCTCTGCAGCGGCGGCCAGCTGGCGTAGTTCTCTTGTTTCTCTTGCGCCTGAGCGCCCGGCAGCGCGAGCACCATAAAGGTCGCCGCGGCGACCGCGATCCGGCGACGGATATTCATTGACACCTCCCGTGCATCAACGCCGCGGGCGCGCGGCGTTGGCTGCGGATACGGAGGTGGAGGTGGGAAGGATGCAGAGCGCGAGGCGGACTAGGAGGGCATGCCTTAGCGCCCCCGCAACGTTCGGCTCGTCAACGCGCGTGAACGCGTTGACGTCGCGGCCGCATCCATCGACCTCGAAGTCGCGAGCAATGCTTCAAAGACGTGGATGGCCGGGCACGAACCCGGCCGCGGCGTGGAGAGGATATGCCCCGCCAGACTCTGTGTAAGTTATCCAAAAAGCTCCGCAGCTTCCGTGCTCCGGCTCGGATGCTTCAGCTTGCGCAGCGCCTTGCGCCTCGATCTGGCGGATGCGCTCGCGCGTCACGCGAGAACTGCTGGCCGACCTCTTCCAGCGTGTGGTCGGTGTTCATGCCGATGCCGAAGCGCATGCGCAGCACGCGCTCCTCGCGCGGCGTCAGCGAGGCGAGCACGCGCGTCGTGGTCTCGCGCAGGTTCGACTGGATCGCCGCGTCGATCGGCAGGATCGCGTTCTTGTCCTCGATGAAATCGCCGAGGTGGCGTGTCCTCCTCGTCGCCGATCGGGCGTCTCGAGCGACAGCGGCTCCTTGGCGATCTTGAGCACCTTGCGCACCTTCTCGAGCGGCATGCCGAGCTTCTCGGCCAGCTCCTCCGGGCGTCGGCTCGCGGCCGATCTCGTTGCAGCATCTGGCGCGACTGGTGCGCACGATCTTGTTGATCGTCTCGATCATGTGCACCGGGATGCGGATGGTGCGCGCCTGGTCGGCGATCGAGCGGGTGATCGCCTGCCGGATCCACCACGTCGCATAGGTCGAGAACTTGTAGCCGCGGCGGTACTCGAACTTGTCGACCGCCTTCATCAGGCCGATGTTGCCTTCCTGGATCAGGTCGAGGAACTGCAGGCCGCGGTTGGTGTACTTCTTGGCGATCGAGATCACGAGGCGCAGGTTCGCCTCCACCATCTCCTTCTTGGCCTGGCGCGCCTCGCGCTCGCCCTTCTGCACCATCTGCACGATCTTGCGGAACTCGCCGATCTCGAGACCGGTCTCGCCCGCGAGCGCGTGGATCTGCGTAGCGGATGCTCCTTGATCTTGTCCTTGTCGCGCGGCGACGAAGCTCTTCCAGCCCTTGGCGGAGAGCTTGGAGACGCGGTTGAGCCAGCGCGGATCGAGCTCCGGAGCCCTGATACTGCCGCAGGAAGTCCTCGCGCGTGACGGCATGGCTCTCGGCGAGCCGCATCAGCCGGCCCTCGTAGCCGACAGAGGCGCTTGTTGATGTCGTAGAGCTGCTCGACCAGTGAGATCGATGCGCGCCTGGTTCAGCCGCGGCGACTTCACCTCGGCGATGATCTCTTCCTTGAGCTTCTTGTATTTGCGCTCCTGCGCGAGGTCCAGCGCGCTCGCTCTTGAGCCGCAACGCGATGTCCTGGTCTTGCAGCCGGCGCGAGCGCAGCCTCGCTCGCGACCTTGTCGAAGGTCTCGAGCACCTTGGGCTTGAGCTCGGCCTCGATCGCGGCCAGCGACAGCGAAGCCCTCCATATCGTCTATCGTCGAGGTCAGATTCCGGCGTCCCTCGGGCTTTTCCTCGCCATCCTCGTGAGCGGAGCCCGGACGCGGCGGGACATTGAACGGGGTCGCGCCCGCCGGCGCGGTCGCGGGACGCCGCCATCTGCGGCGGCTGACCGTGACCGTTCGGTACGGGACCGCCAGGGACCACGATCGGCTGGGCCGTCGGGGCCGACCGGCGCCGGCATCCCCGTTGGCGTCGGGGCCCGCGTAGGTCGCCTCGAGATCGATGATGTCGCGCAGGAAGACCTTGCCCTCGTTGAGCTCGTCGCGCCAGATGATGATGGCCTGGAAGGTGAGCGGGCTCTCGCACAGGCCCGCGATCATGGCCTCGCGGCCGGCCTCGATGCGCTTGGCGATCGCGATTTCGCCCTCGCGCGACAGAAGCTCCGACCGAGCCCATCTCGCGCAGGTACATCCTTACCGGATCATCGGTGCGCTCCGCCGGCTCCTTGGCCTCGGCCTTGACCGGCACATGCGCTGAACCTCGACGACCTCGCCGCCCTCGGGCTCCTCATCCGGCTCCTCGCGCGCCTCGTCCTCGGGCTCGGCGTCCTCGTTCTCGACCACGTTGACGCCCATCTCGCTGAACATGGCGAGGACGTCCTCGATCTGCTCGGAATTGACCTCCTCGGAGGGCAGGACCGCGTTGATCTGGTCAGCCGTGACGTAGCCGCGCTTCTTGGCGCCGCGGGCTGAGCTTCTTGACGGCTGCATCCGACAGATCGAGCAACGGCAGCGGCGTATCCGGTGTATCCGGGGCATCTCCTTTTCAGGGGGTCTCCGTCTTCACCTCTTCCTTCTCCTTCAGAACCGCCGTCTTCGCTTTGCTCGCCATCAATTTCTCCTCAGCCCCTGCCCCAGGGAAACGCGCACGCCAATCTGTACAGGTCCCCTACCCTATGCAGGAGTCCATGTTTCATGCGCCAAGCCACTTTCATGCGCCACGTCATGAGACCGAACTCACCTGCCGCCCCGCAAGCTCCCAGGGAACCTGCTTAACTCACCTCCTCACCCACTGCCACCCCCGGCCTGCCCCCATCCACACATGTCGCTGACCTGCAGTGGTCACGATCTAGTGGTCACGAGCGCTACGGCATGTCACAATGGGCAGTGCCCGCCCCCGGCCACCACCCCCGAACCGCTTTCCAATCGAGATCGCATTCCCAGTGTCAGTGGAGCAGCCACTAAGCCCCGATTAACCTTTGTTCCTGCACGCTCCACGGTTAACCCGCCTCACGCCAACAGCTCCCCACGCCTCCCGGCCTTGAGCGCCCAGCCCGAGCGCCCAATCAAACGCCGATATCAAAAACCTGCTGCCCCTCGGCCCGACGAGGCGCCAAACCCCTCAACCAGGGCTTCGGTCCCCTCGATCTCCGATAGGCGTGCCTTGACGTCCTGCAACCAGGTGTAGTTGGCCTCGGTCGTATCGCGGCCCACAGGCCTGCTCGGCATCCATCGAGCTCCGCTGATTAGGGAATGCCACTGCCGATGCAAGGCAAAAGCTGATTCCAAGTCATCACCACATCGGCCGGTGCCGCATCTGGCGCGCGCCTTGCAGACCGATGGAACGGTGATCGCGCGCTCGATGCGCTCAACCAGCTCGGCGACCCCGCGGCGGAGAAGCTCAGCGCGCACGGCCTCGCCGTCGGCGGCACCGCCCGAAGCACCGTGATGGGCCGCGATGTCGATCAGCGCGGCCTTCACCTTCTCGGCGTCGGGGTGACGGAACTCGGTGCCTTCCAGCGTCTCCAGATGCTCGTCGAGCAGCCAGGGGTGGTTGATCGCAGCTTGCAGGATCAGTGCTTCTCGAAGTGGCATGGCGGCACGGTGGCCACGCATGATAGGGCTCGCGGCAAGCTGCGGGCTCGCGACCACGTAGGGCCGTCGCCCGGGCGCGTGGTGAATGACGAATAGCGATCAGCCGGCTTTGCGTTGCGGCCCGGCTTTCGATCCTTGTTCGCGCCACGCCATTCGTTGTTCGGCCGCCGCCCCGTGTGATTGTCCCTGCCGCGGCCGCTCGTCCGCTCAAAGAACAGTCGCCGCAGCCGCTCGCCGAAATCGCGCCGATAATACTTGCGCACGGTCTCGTCGCCGACCGTGGCGGTGATCTCGCCAGATGCGCTTCCAGCGCAGCGCGCGCCGCTCGGGCGTCGTGAAGCTAGCGGCTTCGGTCTCCCGCATCCACAGCAGGTCGCGCGAGCGGACGCGCGCGCCGAGAGGACCGCGTCGATCGCCTCGCGCCCGCCGGAGCGCCACGAGGTCGTCGGGATCCTGGCCTTCCGGCAGGCTCGCAAACCGCAGGCTCTTGCCGGGCCGCACCAGCGGCAGCGCGATGTCGACGGCCCGATAGGCGCGCGCGGCGGCCGGCGCCGTCGCCGTCGAAGCAGAGGATCGGCTCGTCCGCCATCTTCCAGATCAGCGCGAGCTGGTCTTCGGTGAGCGCAGTGCCGAGCGGCGCGACCGCACCCTCGTAGCCGGCGTTCACCATCGCGATCACGTCGACATAGCCCTCGACCGCGACCACCGGCGCGCGCCCTTATGCGTCGGCCGCCGCGCGCCATCGCGATGTTGTAGAGCGTTCGCGCCCTTGTGGAAGAGCGGCGTCTCCGGCGAGTTCAGGTATTTCGCCTGCGCGTCCTTCTCCAGCGCGCGGCCGCCGAAGGCGATCACGCGCCCGCGCAGGTCGGTGATCGGAAACATCACCCGATCGCGGAAGCGGTCGTAGGGCACCGGGATGTCTTCGCCCGCAACCAGGAGGCCGGCCTCGACCATGTCCTCGACCGAGACGCCCTGACTGCCGAGATGCTCCTTGAGCGCAAAGCGCTCGCGCCGGCGCATAGCCGAGGCGGAACTTCGACCTGCGTGGCCGGATCGAGGCTGCGGTCGGCGAGATAGCCGCGCGCCTTGGCGCCGGTGCGCGCCGCGAGCGTCGCCTCGAAGAATTTCGCCGCCAGCTCCATCGACGTCGTGCAGAGCGTCTTGCGCTGCTCGCTCGCGCGCCTCTTCCTCGTGCGACACCTTGCGGCAACGGCATGCCGGCCTGCGCCGCCAGCCGCCTCGACCGCCTCCGGGAACGTCAGCCCCTCGGTCATCCATCACGAAGTCGAAGATCGAGCCGTTCTTGCCGGAGGAGAAGTCGAACCACGCCATCTTCTGGTCGTTCACGAAGAACGACGGCGTCTTCTCCTTGTTGAACGGCGACAGGCCCCTTCCACTCCCGCCCGGCCTTGCTGCAGCTTCACGCGCCGCCCAACGACCTCCGACACCGGAAGCCGGGCGCGCAGCTCGTCGAGGAACTGGGGAGGAAACGCATAGTGATTCCCGCGGATCCTTACTGATTCGTTAGCGTAGCCGGTAATCTGGGGCAGAATAGGGTCTGCAGTCAGGTAAATGGGATCGCCCAGGGTTTTCCCAGTTATCCACAGGGCCGGTCACCATCATGGCCATACCAATGCCCAAAAGTGCGCGGCGCCACACTGTCTTTGCGAGCAGCCCTTCTCAGCCGCCTGCCGTCCCCAGTATCCCTTTGGACCATGAACGTTGTCCGCCGCACATTTGGGCTCGATCCTGAGACAGACGCCCGCCTTCAGGCCATTGCCCGCAGCGTGGCCAATGGGCGTGGCCACGGTAGTTGCTGACGCTGTCCGCTTCTCGACGCTGTAGTACCAAGTGAAGGTCCGGATATCGAAGAAGACATCCGCCGGCTTCGCGAATTCGGGCGCACCGGCCAGGCGGTCCCACTAGACGAGGTCAAAACTTGGGTTGAAAGCTGGGGTACCGCAAACGAGTTGCCACAGCCCAAGCACTCGGAAGATAACGTGATCTCGCTATCGCCCGAGGCAGTCTCGGACGTGGAGCGCGTGCGATCCTTCCCTCGAACGGCTCAACCCGGACGCTGCCAAACGTGCGCTGAAACAGATCTCGGGATGCGCTCGAGATGGTCGAGAAATTGCCCAGTCTCAGGCGCCCTACCGAACATCCCGAATCCGGCAGATCGTTGTGCTATTCGGTGCATCGGGCTGCATCGTTCGCTACAAATTCCTTCTACGAACACAGCACTCTGCTGGTCACGCGCATCTGGCACGCAGTCGAGAGGCGCGGCGATAGGTCTGTGCTGAAATGCCCACAGCAGAAGCGTGCATGATGATCAAAGCGCGCCTGGCCTTGCCGTTGTCCTCATCCTCCTCGCCTCCTCGGCGCAAGCTGAGCCGGACTTCACTGGCAAGACCATCACCGTCTGTGTCGAGCTTCGGGGCGGGCGGCGGCTACGACGACGTATGCTGACATCCTGGCGCGGCACCTCGGCGCGCACCTGCCGGGCAAGCCCAATGTCGATCGTGCGCATCATGCCGGGCGCCGGCGGGGTCTCAACGCGCGCAGCATCTCTCTCAGCGTGGCGATGCGCGACGGCAGCGTGCTCGGCGTCGTACCGCAGACGGTCGCGATCGCGCAGGCGCTCGGCGAGAGCGCGCTGCGCTATGATGCGCCGGCCTTCAACTGGATCGGGCGGGTCAATTCCAACGTGGAGGTGCAGCAGGTCTGGCACACCGCCGCGGTCAAGACGATCGACGATGCGCGCAGCAAGGAGGCGATCCTCGGCGGACCGGACCTGAGTCGTCGTCGGTGGTTTTCCCGCGCATCCTCAACGCCATGTTCGGCATGAAGTTCAAGGTCGTCGCCGGCTATGAAGGCGTCAACATGGTGAGCATCGCGGTCGAGCGCGGCGAGGTCGAGCGGCATGGTGCGGCCGTGGTCGATCACCAAGACGGTGCGCGGCCGGAATGGCTGCGCGAGGGCAAGATCAATCTCCTGTGCAGTACGCGCTCGCGCGTCATCCGGAATTGCCCAACGTGCCTGCGGTCGTCGACCTGGCGCAGACCGCGGAGCAGCGCCAGGTGCTCGGCTGCTACGCGCAGCGGCAGCGACATCGGCCGCTCGATCGTGGCGCCGCCGGGCGTACCGGCCGACACGGTCGCGGCGCTGCGGCGAGCCTTCATGGCGGCGATGCGCGACCCTGCGTTGCTCGCCGACGTTGCCAGAGCGGTACCGACATCGATCCGCTGCCAGGCGAGCGGCTGCAGGAGATCGTGCGCTCAGGCCGTCGCGGTGCTGCCGCGGGCGGTCGAGCAGGCTAAGCGATTTCGGCCAGCCGCTGACAATGTCAGGTGAGAAAGCGCGGTTCACCGATACAGCCTGACGCCGTCTGGCAAGCGACCGCCTCAGTGCCCGGACAGGCTCGTGTCGATGACCGAGCGCGGCCAGCCCGAGCCTGCCGACGAGATAGTCGCGCGAAGCGGCGGCCTGCCGCGCCCACGCGGTCGAGATCGACGCCAACGAGCTTGCCGGCGCGCTTGACCACCTTGCCCGCGACGATCACCGTATCGACATTGCTGGTGTCCATCGCGGTGACGATCGCACCATAGGCGCTGTTGAACGGCAGCGTGTTGAACAGGTCGGTGCGCAGCAGCACGATATCAGCTTCCTTGCCGGGCGTGAGCGTGCCGACCTTTGCCTCGAGTCCCGTCGGTGCGCGCGCCTTGCAGCGTAGCGAACTCGATCACGTCGCGCGACTGGAGCAGCGGCGGCAGGTCTCTTCTCGCCCTTGATCGAGCGCTCGTTGAGGAGCGCGCGCTGGAGCGTGAAGACCGAGCGCATCTGCGAGAACATGTCGGCCGCCATGGTGGTCTCGACGTCGCTCGACAGGCTCGGACGGATGCCGGCGTCGAGCGCCTGCTGGATCGGCGGCGTGCCGTGACGCATGGCCATCTCGATCGGGCAGGCGATGGAGAGCGAGCCGCCGGTGTCCTTGATCCGCCGCATCTGCGTCATTCGCTCGCGTTGGTGAAATGGATGTAGACGTTGTCCGGGCCCATGAGACCCTTCATCGCCGAGCTTCATCACCTCGTCCGGCCCCACGCCCGCGGATTGCCGCCGACGACATGCGTGAAGATGCGCAGGCCGATGCCGGCGCGCGAGCAGCCATTGCTCCTTGTTGACGGCGGTGCCGAGCGCCAGCGTCACGAGCTGGTCCGATCGAGGCGAAATGCTGCTTCTGCGATGCGCTCGACGTCGCCCGGCCATCTGGCGCCGGCGCCCGAGCCGCGCGAATAGGCGTAGATCGCCCGAATGCCGGAATCCGTGAGACCCTTGATCAGGGCGTCGCTGTGCTCGGGCGTATTGGAGACCTGCGACGAGATCGGTGATCGTGGTGATGCCGGCATCGAGCGCGCGCAACGCGCCGATCAGGTTGCCGATATAGGCGTCCTCCGGACGATAGTGATTGGTGGCGGCGCCGGAAATGTCGCGGAAATAGTCTGAGAGCACGCCCGTTCGCCAGAACGTTGCGCAATGCGCTCTGATAGCAGTGATGGTGCGTGTCGATGAAGCCCGGCAGCACGATCATGTCGCGTCGCGTCGATCACGGTCGCCTCGCGCGCTGATGTCCGGGCCGTACCGGCGACGATCCTGCTGCCCTCGATCAGCACGTCGGCCTTGTCGAAATCTCCGACGCCGCGGATCGAAGCTCAAGCACCACGCCGCCCTTGATGAGCGTGCGTGACGGCAGCCTGCGCGAAGGCCGGCATTCGGCCGGCAGCACCGGCAGCGAGCGTCGCTGCAGCGGATGCCATGAAACGGCGGCGGCTGGTTTGCGCCTGCGTTCGGAGATGCGCGCGCGTCATCCTGCATGGTGACGTCCTCCCAAGGCGTATTGTTGATCGGCCGAGCATGCCGAAATATCGGCGCTTCGGCCAGGGGGAGTATGCTACTGCGACGACAGCCCCGCCGCCTTCACGATCTTCTCGGCGCGCACGCGATCGTCGATCAGGAACTGGCGGAACTCCTCCGGCGTATTCATCACCGGCTCGAGCGCGCGCTCGACCATGTGACGGTTGCGGAATGAAGGCTCGCTCGCGATGCTCACGATCTCGCCGCGCAGCCTGTCGACCAGCGCGCGCGGATGCCGGCGGGCGCAAGCAGCCCGAAGAACGCGCGCGTGTGGTCGCGCGCGAAACCGATATCGCCGAGCGTCGGTGACATCCGGAATCAGCGGTGAGCTCTTCTCGCCGTCGGTCAGAATGGGGGTGATGGTGCCGGCGCGCGATATGCGAGATCATGTTGCCGAGCCCGAGGAAGCCGACCGGCGTGACGCCGGACAGAATGCCGTTGATGGTGTCGGCACCGCCCTTGAACGGCACCCGCACGAGGTCGGCGCCGGTCTCCTGCTTCCACTTCTCCATGAACACGATCAGCGACGACGACGGCGCCGAATAGGAGAGCGTGCCGGCATGCGCCTTGGAATAGGCGGCAAGCTCGGCGAGGCTCTTCACGTTGAGCTTCGCGCTCACGCCCAGCGTCTGCGTCAGAAAGAAAAAGTTGGTGATCGGCTGGAAGCTCTTGTCCGGATCGTAGGGAATGTTCTTGAACTGGAACTGGTTGTAGGTGAGCGGCTCGCCCGGCATGACGCAGAGCGTGTAGCCGTCGGGCGCCGCCTCCGCGCAGGCGCGCGCCCCGATGATCATGTTGCCGCCGGCGCGATTTTCAACCACCAGCGGCTGGCCGAGGCGCTGGTGCAGCGCCTCGCCGAGCGCGCGCAGGAACACGTCGCTGATGCCGCCGGGGCTCGTCGTCACGATCACCCGGATCGGCCGGTTCGGATAGTCCTGCGCCAGCACGGGCGTTGCGAATGTTTGTAGAATGACTCCGCACAACGCGAACGACCAGGCGCTCTCATCGCAACGTCTCCACTATATTTCGCGTCAGTAGATCAGGGGCAACCGTCTTGGGCAACACGATGCGATACTCGGTCGCGCCGCTTGCGCAGGGCGGCTCCTCTCCCAGCCGACGTCGGAGGTGTTTCCGACTCTCGGCCAACGTTAGTTGAGCGGCCGAACTCGGGTAAACCCGAGTTTCGGCTGGAGAGGTGAGGTGAGGGGAAACGATCTCTCGATAGACTGTAATCCTCACCCCACCCTCTCCCTGGGAGAGGGAGCCCGCCGAGTTCGCGGCCGGGCTCCCGTTCATTCTCAAGGCGTCAAACGAAGCGGAAGTCGAAGTGTAAAATGAAAATCGAGCAGGACATCAAGGTCTCCATGCGCGACGGCGTGCAGCTCTCGCTCTGTGTCTACCGGCCGCCGGGCGACGGACCGGTGCCGGCGCTGTTTGCGGCCTCGCCCTATCAGCACGAGTTCGACACCGTGCCGGCCTTCCCGCTGTTCCTGTGGCGCGAGACCGGGCCGGTCGAGTGGTACGTCAGCCAGGGCTACGCCTATGTGCACGCCGACGTGCGCGGCTCCGGGCCGCTCCGGAAGGCGAGTTCGGCTTCATGGACCGCACCGAGCAGCAGGACTATGTCGAGCTGATCGCCTGGATCATCAAGCAGCCCTGGTGCAACGGCCGCGTCGGCGGCATCGGGCAGTCCTACTACGCGATGGCGCAATGGCTGATGGCGACGTTGAATCCGCCCGGCCTGGCCTGCATCGCGCCCTATGACGGGCTCGTCGACCAGTATCGCTGCTCGAACTATCACGGCGGGATCTTCTGCAACTATCGCTCGCACTGGTACACAAGCCTGCGCGCCGACAACCAGCACCGCCCGGCGGGACGCACAGGCCGCGCCGCCGATGCGCTTCGATCTCGTCGGCGCCATCACCGAGCACACGCTCGACGACGACTTCTGGCGCGAGCGCTCGCCCTACTGGCGGCTCGGCGACATCAAGGTGCCGGTGCTCTCGATCGGGCACTGGGGCAAGATGGGGCTGCATCTGCGCGGCAACATCCTCGGCTACGAGCAGGTGCAAGGCGCCGAAGAAGCTCGTCGTCACCGGCGCGCAAGACCGTGCACGAGGCGCACCACCAGTACGACCAGGTCGAGTTCCACGAGAAGGAGCTGCTGCCGTTCTACGACCTGCATCTCAAGGGCAAGAACAACGGCTTCATGGACGGCGAGCCGGCGCGGCTCTACGTGCGCGGCGCCAACGTCTGGCGCGAGGAGGACGAATGGCCGCTGCCGCGCGCCAAGTATGTTCCCTATTATCTGCGCAAGGGACCATCGGGCAGCGTCACGTCGCTCAACGACGGCGGGCTCGGACCGGAAGCCGCCGGCGGCAGACGAAGGCGGGACGAGCTACACCTATCCGGATTGGAAGTGGACCAACGGCGTGGTGGTGATCGGTCCGGACGGACGGCCTCGATCCGGTGCGGCGCGTGCTCACCTTCACCAGTCGGCGCCGCTCGCCGATGATCTCGAAGTCACCGGGCCGATCGTGCTCAAGCTCTTTGCCTCGTCCGACCACGATCGACACCCAGCTTCATCGTCAAGCTCGCCGACCAGCATCCGCAGGATGAGGCGGCGCGTGCAAAGGGCGTGCAGCCGGCCTTCACGCAATGTGTCGAAGGGCTGGCTCAAGGCCTCGCACCGCGAGAAGGACGAGACGCGCTCGACGCCGCTGCGGCCGTTCTACACCCACACCAATCCGCAGCCGCTCAAGCCGGGCGAGATCTATCGAGTTCGACATCGAGGTGCTGCCGCTGCGCCTATGTGTTCAAGAAGGGCCACCGCATCCGGCTCGAGATCGCCAACTGGCGATTCCGCGCTCACCGACGCGCGTGTTCACGCATCCCTATCATCCGACGCTGATCGGCAGCGACACCATCCACCACGATGCCGCGCACGCGTCGTGCATCATGCTGCCGGTGGTGCCGACGACTTAGCAGCGTAATTTGGTGTCGTCCCCGCGAAGGCGGGGACCCATAACCACCGACTCTCGATAGTCTGCGGCGTATGGGTCCCCGCCTTCGCGGGGACGGACATCGGAGAGATTCTTCGGACAAAAAGAACGGCCGCTATTCCGGCTGCACGCCGGATTCCTCACGATGCGCGCCGCCGTCGCGCGATCCTGCAGAATGAAGCGCGCAAACGCCTCCGGCGTGTCGACCGCCCGCTCGACCGCGCACGGTCGATGTAGACCTTCTGGTGGAACGCAGGCTCGGCCGTGATCGCCGCGACTTCGGCGGCAAGCTTGTTGATGATCGGCTTGGGGGTGCCGGCCGGCGCGAACAGCCCGAACCAGGACTGCGGCAGCACGTCGCCGGTCGCCTCCGCGATCGTCGGCACCGAGGGAAACAGCGGCGAGCGCGCGTTGGCATTGACCGCAAGCGCCAGCGCGTGAGCCGCTCTGCAACTGCGGGACCATGTTGGCAAGCCCGAGCACGCGTGATCGGCGTTGCGCCGGACAAGACCGCCGTCATCACCTCGTTGCCGCTGCGGTAAGGCACGCGCACGATGTCGGCGCCATACTGCTTCTTGAGCTTGTCCATGAAGTAGGCGAGCGGAAACGAGAACGTGCTGTAGCTGAGCATGCCGGCTTGGTCTTCGCGAGCGCCATCAGCTCCGGCGATGGTCTTGACCTTCAGGTCGGGATTGACCGCAAACGCGAGCGTGTTGAAGAACAGATTGGTGATCGGCTCGAAATCCTTCTCCGGATTGAACGGCAGGCTCTTGAACAGGAACTGGTTGTAGACGATCGGCTCGTTCGAGATCACGCAGATGGTGTAGCCGTCGGGCGCAGATTCGGCGCAGGCGCGCGTGCCGATATTGAGCCCGCCGCCGGCGCGGTTCTCGACCACGAAGGAGCTGGCCAAGCCGCTTCTGCAGCTCGTCGGTGAGCGCGCGGGTGAAGATATCGCCGCCACCGCCCGCGCCGAGCGGAATGATCACCCGCACGGTCTTCGCCGGATAGTCCTGCGCCTGAGCCGACACCTGCGCCGGCACTGAGCCAGCGCACCGGCCATGAACAGCCTGGCCACAAGCGGCATTGCAAGCATGCGCGGCATGAGTTTCCCCGGAAGCGTTTCCTGCTCTAACATAGCGGCACCTCGCTTCGAAGGCGCAATCCGCCGCCACGCGGCGGAACGTCTCGCCAAGCGCTCTAGTTACTCGCTGCTTTCTAAGCTACTTACGATCCGTTGATGCAAAAACCATCCCCATCCGTCTCCCTCCTCAGCCCTCTACAACGCTGTTCTTCGGAGTCGGCCTGTTCAGCTTCGGCGGCGGGCTCACCGCCTGGTTTCACCGCGAGGTGGTGCTGGTGCGCGGCTGGATGACCAACGACGAGTTCTTCTCCGGCTACTCGCTGGCGCAGCTGCTGCCGGGCGTGAACTCGACCAACATGGCGGTCTATATCGGCCAGCATGTGCGCGGCGCCGCCGGCTCCGCCGTCGCGCTCGCGGGCCTGCTGTCAGGACCGTTCTTCATCGTGATCGCGGCCGCGGTTCTCTACAATCGCCTGGTGGAGCTGCCGGGCTTCACGGCCGCCATGAGCGGCATCGCGACCGTCGCGGTCGGCATGATCTTCCGGCTCGGCATGGCGTCGATGAAGGGCGCCGTGCGCCACATTCCCTCGATGCTGGTGCTGGTCGCGACCTTCGTGGCGGTCGGCCTGCTGCAGTGGCCGCTGCTGCCGGTCCTGCTCACGCTGGCGCCGCTCAGCATCGCGGCGGCGTATATGCGTCCGGTGCAGAAGGCTCCGCATGAGTGACAATCCGCTCATCGCACTGATCATCGTGATCGCGCCGCTCTCGCTGGTCGCGCTCGGCGGCGCCTCCGCGATCTATGCGCCGCTGCAACATCAGGCCGTCGACGTCCATCACTGGATCACGGGCCGCGAATATCTCGAGCTGTTCGCGATTGCGCGGGTGACGCCGGGGCCGGGCTCGATGCTGACCACGATCCTCGGCTGGCGGGTCGCCGGGCTCGCGGGCGCGCTCGTTGCGACGCTTGCTCTTTACGTACCCTCCTCGGCGCTCTGCTTCGTGATCGCCCGCGTCTGGAACCGCTATCGCGGCTCGCGCTGGCATGCCGCGATCGAGAACGGGCTGCGCCCGATCGGCGCGGGCCTGATGATCTCGGGCGGCGTGATGATCCTGCGGGTCGAGGAGTCAGGCCCGCTGGCCTGGGCGATGGCGCTCGCGGCCTGCGCGCTGCTCACCTGGCAGCCGCTGCTGCATCCGATGATGTTGATCGGCGGCGGGGCGGTTGTGTTTGTGGCGTTGCGCGCGCTGATCGGGTGAGGCGCGTTTACCTCTCCACAAACGCTCGACGTAGGGGGTCAATCCGTGGCGGCGAAAGAACGCGCGTGCGTTCTCCGCGTCAGCCCGTCGTTGCACGTCGAACCGCGATCGTCATGCCCCGCCCGTCTCACCCCGACAACAGCCCCTTCACCAGCCCGCTCGCCTTGCCGAAGTCCATCTTGCCGGCATGGTGCCCTTGAGCGCGGCCATCACCTTGCCCATGTCCTTCATGCCGGCACGCGCCGAGATCTTCTGATCACGGCGGCGATCGCGGCCTTGGCCTCGGCTTCCGACATCTGCTGCGGCAGGAAGCCCTTGATCACCTCGATCTCGCCGCGCTCCTGGTCGGCCAATTCCCTGCGGCCGCCTTTCTCGTAGATGTCGACCGATTCCTGGCGCTGCTTGATCATCTTCTGCAGCAGGCCCAGGGAGATCGTCTTCGGCCAGCGACTTGCCCGCCCGCTCGGCCTCGATCGTGGCGTTTTGAATCGCCGCATTCATCAGGCGCAGCGCCGCGAGGCGCGGCTTGTCCTGCGCCTTCATCGCGGCTTTCACGGAGTCGTTGATCTTGTCTCGGAGCACGTGAACCTCGCAGTCGTTAAAGCGACGGCTGGCGAACCATTCGTTCGCGTTGAATCGGTGGACAGGGCGCGGTCCCGTAGGAGCAAAACACGCAGCAATCGCCCGGCCGCGGAACCAAGACGCTCCCGCATCCTCTGCAATCATACGCAATCCGGCACGCGTCGTCCGGCATCTGCCTCGACCGAGCGGTATCCGCAGTGGGGACACGTCACAATCGATTCGAGAACGATCATCACGGCCTCTTTGACGGCGGCGCAACAGGCGACTATGTAGTCCGCCGATGACCGCCAAACAAGACATGAACGGCTGGACCGGAGCCCCCGGCGACCGCCCTGCTGGTGCTCGCCGACGGCACCGTGCTGGAAGGCATCGGGCTCGGCGCGTCCGGCCACGCGGTCGGCGAGGTCTGCTTCAACACCGCCATGACCGGCTACGAGGAAATCCTCACCGATCCCGTCCTATGCCGGACAGATCATCACCTTCACGTTCCCGCATATCGGCAATGTCGGCACCAACGAGGACGACATCGAGACCGTCAACATGGCGGCGACGCCGGGCGCGCGCGGGATCGTGCTGCACACCGCCATCACCGAGCCGTCGAACTATCGCGCCACGCGCCATCTCGACCAATGGCTCAAGGCGCGCGCGGCGTGATCGGGCTTGCCGGCATCGACACCCGCGCGCTCACCAGCCTCATCCGCGAGAAGGGCATGCCCAACGCCGTGATCGCGCACGCAGCCGATCGGGCCGCTTCGATCTCGACGCGCTCAAGACGGAGGCGCGCGCATGGCCGGGCCTCGTCGGCATGGACCTCGTGCCGATGGTGACGAGCGGGCAGCGCTTCACCTGGGACGAGACGCCGTGGGAATGGGGCAAGGGCTATGGCCGCCAGAGCGCGCCGCAGTTCCACGTCGTCGCCATCGACTACGGCATCAAGCGCAACATCTTGCGGCTGCTCGCCGGCCAACGGCTGCAAGGTGACGGTGGTGCCGGCCACGACCTCAGCCGACGACATCGTCGGCGCTCAAGCCCGACGGCGTGTTCCTCTCCAACGGCCCGGGCGATCCGGCGGCGACCGGCGAATACGCGGTGCCGGTGATCCGGCAGCATCATCGACCAGCGGCATGCCGACCTTCGGCATCTGCCTCGGCCACCAGATGCTCGGCATCGCGGTCGGCGCCAAGACCATGAAGATGCACCAGGGCCACCACGGCGCCAACCATCCGGTGAAGGACCTCACCACCGGCAAGGTCGAGATCACCTCGATGAACCACGGCTTCGCGGTCGACCGCGCGACGCCTGCCGGCGAACGCGAGTCGAGACGCACGTGTCGCTGTTCGACGGCTCGAACTGCGGCATCGCGCTCAAGGACAAGCCGGTGTTCTCGGTGCAGTACCACCCGGAGGCTTCGCCCGGCCCGCGCGACAGCCGCTATCTGTTCGAGCGGTTCGTGGGGCTGATGCGGGAGCGGCGGCAGGGCTGACCCGTCCAAAAGCCCGGAACCTCTAGCCGCACCCATCGGTTGCCTCGGTAAGAAGCCATTTACAGTGGCGTGCGATAAAGTCCGACGGCCCTGGACCAGGATGCCCATGCCCACCGCGACCGAGCTAGTCGAGCCCCTGGCGCTGATGTTCGAGGACGACGGGTCCATCCCCAACAACCCGCGTCTGCCGCTGCTTGTCTATCGCAACGCCATCGACGTCTCCGGCACGCCCGATCCGGAAGCGTGATCGAGGCGGTGTTCGCGCGCGCATGGCTGGGGCGAGATGTGGCGCAACGGCATCCATCCCTATGCCCACTATCATTCCACCATTCACGAGGTGCTCGGGATCGCACGCGGCCGCGCGACGGTGCGCTTCGGCGGCGCGACGCGGCCGCGATGATCGACCTTGGCCCGGCGACGTGGCCAGTGCTGCCGGCCGGCACCGGCCATCAATGCCTGTGGGCGGGGCCCGACCTGATGGTCGTGGGCGCCTATCCGCCAGATCGGCCAGCTACGACCTCTGCCGCGGCAGCAAGGGCGAGCACGCCAGGCGCTGACCCATATTCCGCAGGTGCCGGTCCCGAAGGCCGACCCGATCTACGGCGTCAGCGGACCGCTGCGCCGCCTCTGGCGCGCCTAAGGCGCCAGTGACGATCGGCACCGGCACTATCGATGATCTCCCGCAGATAGGCGACGCGCTCGGCAAAAGCGCGGCGGCCGGCCGGACTCATGCGCACGCGCGTCTGCGGCTTGCGCTCCTCGGAAGCGCTTCGCTCACGATGTAGCCCGCCTTCTCCGAGCGTCTCTCGAGATGCGCACCGAGATTGCCATCGGTCGCCCCGACCGGCGCCGCCGAGCCGCGTGAACTCGATCGCCGCCTTCTTTCGATGAGATTGCGTTGAGCGCGCCATGCACCGAACCGCATGGCCTGGTGGATGACCTCGCTGACGACCGCTCATCGCGACACGCCGCTCCGGCCGAGCCAAACGCCGCCGACGATCAAGGTGCCGCTCTGCACGGCGGCCATCCACCATCGCATAGCCAGGGCTCGGGCTGCAGATGGCCGATGGCGATCAGCGCGATGCCGACGAGCGCCTGGACCGAGGACCACAAAAGAACCGCCCGAGCCACAGGCCGGCGAGGGATGATGCCGAGCTATGAAGAGCGTCGGCTGAAAGGAATATCCAGTCAAGTGCGGCGCTTGCAATCGACGGGCCCAAGCAGGTAGGACACGGCATGGCGCTCAAAGGCGGCGAGCAGCGCCAGCGCCCAGATGAGCCGCCAATCGCGCACCTCCTGCGGCCGCGCGCGCCGGCGCATCGCAATGATCAAAGCGGTCGCCGCGCTGGCCCGTAAGCCGTAACGGCGGAGCCATGTGATCGGCCTGCCGAGCGCGGATAGCGCTCGGTGGGGCCATAACCGCCCGCGACCAGGGCACCCCACACGATGAAGATCGTGCTGCTGCCGCCGTAGCACAACGCCTCGTGCGTCCGCCGCTCAATGGTCGCGATATCCTGCAGGGAAGCGGCTGCCTCGTTCGGGTCGATGGTCATCGCGGCAACCCACGCTGAGAGCCGCCAGTCAGTGACAGGACTGGCAATTCGAGCGGCCGCCGGTCGTCCCAGTTCGCGAGCTTTGCCGCCGCCCGTTCCGCGTACACCGAATTCGGGAAGCTCGGCGAGGATGCGCCGGAGATAGCGTTCGGCGGTTTCCCTGATTGCCGGCGAGCGCCCAGCTTTCGGCAGGCCGGAGAGATATTCGCCGCGGTTGTGCTGGCGGAGATTGGGGAACGCGTTCTCGGCGGAGCGCCAATGCGCTTCGAAATTGGCGGCCGATTGCTGACCCGCCAGCTCCGCGCGTCCGCGCGGCATCGCGCTGATTGCGGGCCACTGCCAACAGCACGGCCGCGCGCGGGACCAAGACGCCGATATTGCTCGGCTCCAAGGCGAGCGCGCGGTCCATATCGGCCATCCCTTCGGCCGTCATGGCGCGGGCACCCGCCGAGTCGCCGGCTTCGAGCGCCCGGCCAGCCATCCAGTTGCGGGCAGCCCCGCGCCACACCAGTGCCTCCGCGTGATCGGGCTGCCCCTTCAGCTTCGCCTCGATCGTCGCCATCGCGCTTTGCAAGGCCGCTTCGTTGCCGCCAAAGGCGCGGAACATCTCTTCGCGAACCTCATAGTCGAAACGCTCCTGAGCATGCGCGCTGGCGATGCCGACTGCCGCCAGGATCGGCATCACGATCGCGATGCCGCAGCTCATCTGAATCCATTTCATCGGAGCCTCCTTCCAGGTTGGCTACTCATAGTCATTCGTTTTCCAGAGTACTCTGCGCTACAGGAGTATTGTCAAGCCGCTGTTCGAACTCGTCATCGGCAACCTCGAGTGCCGCCCCGGCAACGGGCCGCGCGCGTCATTCCGAGCGCGCGCCGCCGCCCTCTTGACATGGATGGCGATCTGCCCTATAGTCCGCGCCCTTGGCGGAGGCGCGACGGATGGCGGCACTTTCGGATTGGCGGTCGTTCTGGGACGGCGAGCACTCGATCTACGTCAATGCGCGCCACAAGGACGTGCACTACCGCGATATCGCCGAAGGCATCGTGTCGTATGTGCCGGGCCCGCAGGCGCGCGTGCTCGATTTCGGCTGCGGCGAGGCAATCCACGCCGACAAGGTGGCGGCAGTCGCAGCCGAAGTGTGGCTATGCGAGTCGGCTGCGACGGTCCGCGCCTCGATGAGCGGCGCGCTTCGCCGGCAATCCGCGCATCAAGATTTGTTCGCCTGAGGATCTCGAGACGCGCCCGGACGGCAGCCTCGATCTGATCGTGGCGAACTCTGTGGTGCAGTATCTCTCATCGGCCGAGCTCGAGCGCCTGCTCGCGCTCGTGGCGGCGTCTGCTCGCGCCCGGCGGGACGCTGATTGCGGCCGACATCATTCCGCCGGACGCAGGCGCGGTGGCCGACGTCGTGTCGTTGCTGCGTTATGCCGCGCGTCACGGATTTCTGCTCGCCGCGCTCGGCGGGCTCGCGCGCACGGCAGTGTCGCCTTATCGCAAGCTGCGCAGCCAGCTTGGTATTGCAGCAATACACCGAAGCCGACTTCACGCAGCGCCTGCGCGCCGCCGGCTATACGGTCGAGCGGCTCAAGCTATCAATCTCGAACACAATCCCGCGCGCATGTCATTTCGCGCGCGGCCGACCTGATACTTGCAAGCAACTGGCACCTACCAGCCGCCGCCACCGCCTCCTCGCCGCCACCACCGCGAGGAGCCGCCGCCGCCACTGCCGCTGCCACTATCGCTACCGTCGCTCGAGCTCGGCGCGCCGTCGAGGCCGAGGATGATCGTCTGGCTGAGATCGCCGCCGAGATGGCTCGCAAAGCCAACCGGATCGCTCGACCAGCTGTTGCTGCCCGCATACCACGCGCTGGTGGCCACGCGGTGCCGGCCGCCGCGCTGGCCGCCGCGAGCACGCCGGCAAAGCGCTCGGCCCAGCGCGTTCTCGACATCGAGCGCGATCGCATAAGGCAGGAAGCGCTCGAACAGCTCTGGCGTCTTGTCGGGCGGATTGAGCGCATTGAGCCGATCCTCCTCGCGCGACGCCGAGATAGTCGCGGAAGCCCTCGATCTGATCCATGATCTTGCGGCCCTCGACCGAGGGCGCCTGCAGCCAGGAAACGCCGACGCCTCGCGACCGAGGCCGCAGCATAGGGTCGCAACCGCGGGTATCAAGATCGACCCAGCCGTGGCCGCTGCGTGTTCGACCAGAGAAGAGGCCAGGCGAGCGCCGCCGACGGCACAGCAACGCGCCGACGATGATGCGCCACATAGCTGATCGGATTGCGCTGCAGCCCGCGCATAGATCAAGCCGGCGCCGCCAAGGATGAACAGCAGCGGCACCGGCGACGCCCGCTGATCAAGCCGCCGGTCTGAGTCGCGCAGCTGTGACTGAAAGCGAGGCTCAGCACCACCAGCCCGATGAGGCTGACGACCACCGCCACGAGCCCAAAGCCCGCCCAGCCGAAATTGTTGGTGAACAGCCTGCCGAGATAGGCCTGTTTCAAGCCATCGCTGAGCGCGCTCGCTGCGCGCTGCTGGAGCGTCTCGTGATTGACCTGATCGAGCGCCAGCGACGACTTGCGGCGCGAACAGCTTGTGGACCACTGGCGGCCTCGGCCGGCCGGCACTGGCTTGCCGCCGCCGCGATGCTCGAGCACCGGCTTGTCGCTGCCGCCGCCGGTGATCTTGAGATGGCCGTTGACGCCGCAGATCGACCATCGCGGCCGTGAAGCAGCGCTGGTCGAAGCCGAAGATTGTTCACATAGCGCATCGCGGCGGCCGACATGCCGGTCGGCGGACCGAACAGCGGGATGATCGTGCCGCGCGGCGGATCGCGGCCGACGCGCCGCCACGCGCAGCAGTAGAAGCCGAGCACCAGCACGAGGCCCGATGACCGCGACCGGCACCGCGAGATTGTCGGCGAGCCACCAGCGCGCCTGCTGCGCGCCGCTCGGCGGCGTGACCACGCCCTTCTGCCAGGCCGCCGCGACGGTGAGGCCGTTGCTGCGGCGGCAGCGGCCGCGTGGTGCGGAACACGATGCGGCCGGGCTGCTGCTCGACGATCGCTGGCGTCGCGGCCGCTGCGCGCCCTGCGGGCCGGTATAGAAGCGCGCTCTGCCGGAACGGCACCGCCTCCGGCAAGCGTGATGCGCGCCTCGGCCTGATCGATCGGTGAAAGTCCAGCCGTTGCCGGTGGCGTTCCAGTAGAGCTCGTCGTAGTCGTGCGAAGAAGCCGATCTGCCGCGTGGTGCGATAGCGTGATGACGTATTCGTGGCGGCCGGTGTTGAGGATGCCGGTCGGCGCTGCCGATGCGCACGCGCACGCCGTTGCTCATGTTCTCGATGCGCATAGTCTTCCGGGCTGCCGTTGCGGGTGACCGACTGCACCTCGAAACCCGACCTCGACCTGGCTGCCGTCGCGCCGGCGTGATAGCGTCGTGGGAAAATCGCGCAGGATGCCGCGGCGGATGTCGTTGCCTTCCGCCTGCACCGCGATCGTCTCGGTGACGGCGAGATCGCCGTTGCGCTCGACCGTCACGTCGCTGACGAAATCGAGGATGCGCTCGACCGCGCGCCGCCGGCACCGAGCGTCGACAGCAGGACAACGCGAGCGCGAAGCGCGCGATGCGCGTCATCATGACTTGCCTCCCGGAACGCGACCTGCGGCGCGGCCGCTGCGACGCGGTCGTCGAGCTCGAAGAACGGCTCCTCTCGAAAGCCGAGCGCGCGCGCCAGCAGCACGTCGGGAAACGACTGGATGCCGATGTTCGAGGTTGCGCACCGCGCCGTTGTAGTAGCGCCGCGCCATCTGCAGTCTGGTCCTCGACCTCGGCGAGCTGCTGCTGCAGATCGAGAAAATTCTTGTCGGCCTTGAGCTCCGGATAGGCCTCGGCCACCGCGCATCAGCCGCACCGAGCGAGCCCCGGCAGCGCGCTGCTCCGCCGCCGCCTGCCCGCCGACATTGTCGGCCGCGATGCTCGGGCGCGCTTCTGGCGCACGTCCTCGAACAGGCCGCGCTCATGCGCGGCATAGCCCTTCACGGTCTCGACCAGGTTGGGCACCAGATCGGTGCGCCGGCGCAGCTGCACGTCGATGCCGCTCCAGCCTTCGCGCACCACGTTGCGCATGCGGACCAGGTTGTTGGAAGATCGGACGACGAAGACCACGATCGCAATCGTGACACCGATGACGACCCATTCCATGCGCAGGTGATCTTCCTTCGGCCGCGGACTCAACCAATCTCGGCGCGGCGAGTGTGGCTTAGTCACGCAGAGACCACAATCGGTTCAAATTCAAGGCCGCTGTGGCTATCCACCACAACACTGCGTCGAGCCCGCAGTTCCGGAATGCGCGCTAATCAGTGCCGCCTCTCGCGGCAAAAGATTCAAATTTTCGACCATATCGGAGGCATGAGCTCGCGCCAATGAGCGTGCGCCCCGGCAAGCAGGCTTGCCGCACTTGCGTTTCGGAGGCGTCTGGATGCTGCGGCTGGTTGCATCAGCCGTGTCTTGCCGAATGGCCCGCATTGATGAACACAGGGGCGACGACCGCGGGCCTGAGCAGCGTGCGTCGGTCCCTGTGGCGGCCCATGAGCGATGACCGGCGACATTTCGCCCCGATCTTGATCCGATCGAACAAAGTTCAACCTTTGTTTGCGTGACCTTTTCCGAAAAAGCCGATCTCCAATCGGCCACTGCCGCACGGTTTCCCTTACCGGTCAACAATGGCAGGATGCCGTCGTCGCGTTTGATCTCGCGCGGCGCTTTTCCTGCCGAACGGGAATCACGAGAAGGCCAGCCCATGAAGAGCGCCCTTTCGAGGGACATTCAGACTCGCGGTTTGGTTTTGATCCTGCTCGTCGTCTTGCTGCTCATCGGCCTGCCGCTCGTCGTCTGGCTTGACCCTGGGAATCTCACGGAAGCGAACCTGCGACGCCAGGCCGGCGACTTGAATTCCGTGGTGAGCAGCGTCCGCAGCTATTACGCCACCAATGTGGTGGGGCGCATTCTCTCCTCGCCCGGCTCGGCGCAGGTCGCGCAGAGGGTCGCGCACAACTATGAGTCCATCTCCGGCGCCATCCCGATTCCCGCGACCCTGTCGCTCGAGCTCGGCCAGGTGATCAGCGAGCAGCAGCAGAACATCACGTATCGATTCGTGTCGGACTATCCGTTCGCCAATCGCACGCCGCATGTGCTCGATGATTTTGAGAAGAGCTCGCTCGCCGCGCTGCGCGACAATCCAAGCCAGCAATTAGCCGACGTGTCGTGGTCCGACCTTCGCAGATCGCGTGCGCCTGATCGTGCCGGTCGTCATGGGTGCGGCTTGCGTGAACTGCCACAATGCCCATCCGGAAAGCCCGAAGCATGACTGGAAGGTCGGCGACGTTCGCGGCATCCAGGAGGTGACCATCACGCCAGGCGACCGGCAGTAACATTTTCTCCTTCAAATATCTGTTGACCTATTTCGCGCCTGCATGGCGGCCTGCGGGACGACCTTCATCGGCTTGCAGCGGCGTCAGGCCGCGACGATCAAGGGCATGAACGGCGAGCTTGAGACCGCGAACGAGTTTCTCGCTTCGCTGTCGATGAAGATCTCGCGCTATCTTTCGCCGCAGATCTACAAGAGCATCTTCAGCGGCCAGAAGGATGTGACGATCCACACCGAGCGCAAGCAAGCTCACGATCTTCTTCTCCGACATCAAGGACTTCACCGCGACCACGGAGCGCCTGCAGCCGGAGCAGATCACCGCAGCTGCTCAACGAATATTTCACCGAGATGTCGGCACATCGCGCTGCGGCACGGCGGCACGGTCGACAAGTTCGTCGGCGACGCCATGCTGATCTTTTTCGGCGATCCCGAGAGCAAGGGCGAAGCCGAGGACGCCAAGGCCTGCATGCGCATGGCGCTCGACATGCAGCACCGTCTGGCCGAGTTGAACGTCCAATGGCGCAACAACGGCATCGCAACATCCGTTCCGAGTCCGGATGGGCATCAATACCGGGTTCTGCAATGTCGGAAATTTCGGCAGCGCCGACCGGATGGACTACACGATCATCGGCGCCGAAGCCAACCTGGCCGCGCGCCTGCAATCAATCGCCGAGCCGGGACAGATCGTGCTCAGCTACGAAACCTACGCGCTGGTGCGGGACATCGTGGTCGCGCAGGCACAGCCGCCCATCATGATGAAAGGGATCAGCCGGGAGATCGTTCCCTACGCGGTCGGAGGCACGCTCGACGCTGCCGGCGAGAAGGATCGAGATCTTTCGTGAGCATATGGCTGGCTTGGATCTCTATCTCAATCCCAGCATGGTCAACACCAATCACGCCCGAGCATATCCGCACAGTCTTGCAGGAAGCGCTGAAGGCATTGGAGAGAAATGGCGCCCGAGCAGCCGCGGCACCGGTCGAGGCGCCGCGATGATCCAAACTATTGTAGTCGTCGGCAGTCTCACTGCGGTTGAATATCGAGCTCGCGCGCGAGCGCCTGCCAATGCGCCTGCATCTCGCGGATCAATTGCCCGGTTGATTCCGGCGTCCCTGATCCGTTCGTTGCAAGCCTGAACGAGATCAGGCGCTGCTGAATCTCCGGGCTCTTGAGAAACTCGCCGATCTCGCGATTGACCCGCGCAACGATCTCGCCCGGCGCGTGCCGGCCGGGCGCGACGCACGCCGAACCAGCCGTCGACCACGACGCCGGGCAGCGTCTCGGTTGAGCGCCGGCAGGTCGGGCAGGCCTGGGAAGCGCATCGCCGAGGTGATCGCGAGCGGCCGCACCTTTGAGCAATACGGCAACCGAACGAAGTACAAC